>JAEEGI010004381.1_pt1 | contig 33116 bp, 21 predicted proteins | sample 8958751 | NCBI WGS metagenome assembly JAEEGI01 (sample SAMN16246545, study PRJNA631951) | gut metagenome | biome: gut microbiome; feature: rumen; material: KS-attached | host: Bos | place: Iran: Karaj | collected 2018-10
AATTAATTATTTAGTAAAATTTATATTCTAAATGTTCTTTTAAAAGAATTCATTAAAAACTGAATATTCCTTACCATCTTTTATTCTAACAGCTTTATCAGCTAGTTTTGCAATTTCTTCGTTATGTGTGATCATTACCAATGTTTTATGGAATCTTTTACAGGTTCCTACTAATAATTCAAGCACCTTTTTGCTGGTATCCGCATCCAAATTTCCTGTTGGTTCATCAGCAAGGATTATACTAGGTTCATTAGCGAGCGCTCTTGCTATAGCCACTCTCTGCTGCTGTCCTCCGGATATCTGTGACGGATATCTTTTTGTTAAATTCTTTATATCAAGGCTTTCTTCTATTTCATGTAACCGTTCTAGCTTCACATCTCTTCCATCCATAAGAATCGGCATCACTATATTCTCTTCAACAGATAAAGTCGGCAATAGGTTGAAATTCTGAAATACAAACCCGATGGTTTTTCTTCTGTAATCTGCCAATTCAGCATCTGAAAGTGAGGATATATCTCTTCCATTTACAATCACTTTTCCACTTGTTGAAGTATCCAACCCTCCTATAATGTTTAAAAGTGTACTTTTACCAGAACCGCTCGGTCCTAAAATAACAAAAAACTCTCCTTCTTGTATATCAAGATTCAAATGATTTACCGCATATATTTTCTCTTCACCTTGAATGTAAAGCTTTTCTAAATCCCTTATTTCTATAAAGCTCATTTTTAATCTCCCCTTATAAGTACTGAAATATTTTTCTTAAAAATCTGATTTCCTCTTATGTAACAAATAATATAGACTGCCAAGTAAAGAATAATACTTCCTGATAATAAAACTAAAAAATACTTTATATAATTGATTTCCTGCTCTATGAAGAACAGTGCAAAGAATGATAATCCTATCGCTATTGGCAAGGCAAATATGATAGAATACCTCATCAAATAAGTATTTTCGAAAATCATTACCCTTACTATCTTTTTCCTATTAAGACCTATGGCTAAAAGTAATCCATATTCATATCTTCTTAGATCACAGTTGATATTTATGTTGCTTATCATATTCGCCAAAATCATTATACAAAAAATAAGTATAACATAACTAATAATACTCATAATCGATTTCAGCTGTTCTCTTGCTCTGCTTTGGGTTCCCTTTAAATCATTGTAATACATTCTTATATTTTCACTTTCAAGAAGTTTTATTAAATCATTCTTAGCATTTTCTATATCCCCTGCTTTTATCATTATTCTATTATAATTCAGGTCACCAAACAGTCTTTTTCCTGCTTTCTCATTCATCACAATGAGCAAGCTTCCTTCTATGGCTTGCGAATTACAGTAATTATCATTTTTTATAAATGCATCTATTGATAATTCCACTGCTTCATGATTTTTATCATATAATACTAATTTTTCATTATTATTCTCAGAATTACTACTATCTATAATCAGAAATATCTCTTCTCCTAGATTTTTTGATAGCTGATTTTCTTCTATAATTCTTTCTATTATTTCATCTGAATAAACTCTTGTCCACACATATCTTTCAGAATCAATAGCTGCGTTTTTATCTTGAAAGAGCTCATAAGTAACATCCCTTACATAATAAGCCTTTTCTATGGATGGTATGCTATTTATTTTACTCATTATTACTTCATTTATCGGCGTTTCATTATTATCCTCATAAAATTCATAATCCGCAAGATTACCTTTCTTTAATATATCCATATCATAAAGATTCACATTAGAAGCAATTAATAATACCGTCATTAATAACACAGATATTATAAACATTGTAAAACCTGTATATAGTGAACGAAACTTATTACGTAATAGGTTTCGTTTTCCGATATATTCTATAAAATTAGTCTTGTGTTTATAGTCCTCCTCCTTTACTTCCTTTGACTTTCCTTCATTTTTTTTCTTATCCACTACATTTTCTCTATAATTAACAGCTGCTAAAGGAGATAGCTTTACGACCTTTATTATTATTTCTATATAAACTATAGAAATCATTAAAAGCAGCAATAATGCACATATCAAAAAGCTTTTTGTGTTAAAAGACCACTTTAATTCAAGTATTCCATCTGAATCCCTAAAGCTATCTAAAAAAGCTCCAAGTATCACCGCGCCAAACAATCTTTCCACAACTACATATAAAATAAATCCAATAAAGGTGCTTGTCACCAGGTATAAAAACATATTCACAAGCATTGCGACAGACAGCTGCTTTCTATCCATCCCCAAACTTCTAAGTACACCAAACTGTGCTATTTTTCCTGTAGTAGAAACCTTGAACATATTTAATAAAAGAAGCATAGATAAAATGCATATTACAATCGCTAATTTTTTAAAGCCCGCAGAAGTAGATGAATAGCCTGCATTTTCTTTTTCCAGGGCAAAATTATATTTTTGTTCATTTATATTTATCTTTTCCTTTTCACAGAAATCTATATTCATAACAAGATTTTCTATGCTCGCTGAGGTGCTATCTGAAGCTCTCAGTAATAAAACTATTTGAGAATCTGAATCTAGCTTTTCATATATTTCTTTTACACCTTGAATGCTCAACATTGCATTTAATTCATTAGTTTCCACGTGCGGATCAAAAAAGCCGCAGATAACAAGCTTTGTGTCTGTGGATAAAGCATTTTTTGTTGATAAACAAGAAAAATCAAATTCATCTCCAATTTTACATCCTTCACCCACACCTTGTTTTATTTTTACATCCATCAGTATTTCATTAGGCTTCTTAGGATAATCGCCCTCTATTATATCAAGATTATATATCTCCTTTGCCCCTTCATCCATACCTATACACGAAACATAAAAATCTGTATTTTTTATATCCATATAAAAAGTATCAGTCGATAACGCGCTAAAAGAAATAAGTCCTTTTTCCTTTAGTTTCTCAATACCTTCATTTGCTTCTTTTTCTGATAAATTATGTATAATCACATCATAGTCGCCCGCATTAACGGATGCCTTTGCTAATGCTATAGATAAACAATCTCCTATTGAAAATAAAACCGAAGTCATCATCATAATTAAGGCAAAGGTCATCACTACCCATTTAGTATCCTTTGCCTTAAAAAATGTCACCTTTGATATGTATTTCAATAACTTTAGCTTTGATTTCATTATTTACTCCCCCAATTTTTCTTTAAATGATTTACCATATTTATCCTCATAATCACGTTAGTATTCCATTTTACTATTATCATAGTATGTCTTAAACGAACAATTGTATTTCGTCAATCGTAGCTTTATACTATCAGCTCCATTCATAATTGCTAATTAAGTATGTGTCAAGTATTCCTTCCAATTTTCGTTGGCAAACGAAAATTATACACTAACACTTATTAGGCAACTTATTACTAAATATATGTGTTGAGTTTTTTACACTCAACACATAACAACACCATATTAATACAAGTTCAATTCAATATTTTTTTAATTAAAACCAAATAGTTCCTTTTGCAGATGAATAAGTATAGCAAGGACTTGTCGAGTTATAGTATTTTGTTGCTAAAGTCTTTAAAGCCCAAGTTGTACAATCATGATTACATTTATACCACCAATTATCATCTAATGGTAATTCTTTTGTTACATCATTCTTGTTTTTAAAACTAATCTTTTTAATTTCCATATTTTTCTCCTTTATAATAACATATTTATAATATGATGTTGCTCACTTTGATATTTTCAGTCTGACACACGATTGGAGATGCATGCCTTAAATCTCCCGTTAATTTATAATTTAAATACTTACATTTGTGAGTCAAACAATATTCCTCGTAATCACAATCCTCACACTCATATGCTTTAGAATTGTATATTTCAATATTTTTTTCTATTTTTTTAGTATCAATTCCGTTATAAATATCTCCAATACAAAAATCTTCATTATTTATAACAAACGAACATGGATATATATCCCCATTTGTATAAATATGAAAACTACTAATTCCTCCACTACAACGACTTTTTGTAATCTTTTTATCGCCAATAATATCAATATTATTATTCCCTTCTCTGTAAATATTAGCGATCATCTCACCTAATTCATCTATCTTTTCCTGAGTCCAATTTGAATCAAAATAATCAATTGCAAAAAAAACCGAAATATCATCATCTATACTCCTGAAAAATTCAATTGATTTTTTTAACATTCCATATGTTTCGCTATTAACCGTTGCACGAATTCTTATATTATAAATTCCTCTTTCAACAAGCATACGATACTTTTCCATAACACGGTCATGTGTTCCGTTCCCCAAATAATCCACTCTATTATGATCATTTACTTTTTTAGTACCATCACAACTTAATGATATACGTATTCCTTTATCCTTTATGAATTGAACTTTTTCACTATCCAAGAGAAGTCCATTTGTAGTCATATCATAAACTACTTTTTCAAAATGCTCCTTTTCCAGTTCTAACACAATCTCTTTGATAACACTAAAATTCAATAAAGGTTCTCCACCAAAAAAACTCACTTGTATTTTTTTCATTCCACTAGTTTTTTTTATAAATTCAACAAACTGATGCACATTCTCCTTCGAAAACATTGTATCTTTCTTTTCTTTCTCGTAACAATATTTACACTTCATATTACATCCAGTAGTTACCCATATTGAATACTGCACCGTTCTCCTCCTCTTATCCAAGTAATTCTTTATACAACTCCTTCATTACTTGACAACTATTTTTTTCTCCAATTCCTTTATATATAGACGCTATACAACTCCAACATATCATCTGTCTATTACAACCGCTACATTTAGCATAGTTATATGGAAAATATTTTTCCAAGTTCTTATAGCCTTGAGTAGTAACAAGCAAGCGTTTTCTAATATAATCATTTAATTTTTCTATCTTCAACACGTTCCCCAAAGAAAATTCATCATACATTAACAGCTGACATGGATATAGCTCTCCCCTGTAATCTATTTGAAATTGTCTATAGCCTGCACTACACGAAAAAAACCTTTCAGGAACCCGCTTATTATTATATGTATAATCTATGTCTTTTTTTTCCGTTTTTACATCTTCACCTTCAGGAACCAAATCCAACATTTCTTTTTCCGCTCTTCCAATAAGCCCTAGTGCCCTATACATCATATCTATTCCTAAATCATTACAAAGTGCTTTAAATTCTTCTCTTCTATTTTCAGTTAACTTTGTAATAACCATAGAAGCACTTATTTCTTTTGCACCAGCAGCCTTAAGTTTTTTTATTCCCCGTATAGTTTTATCAAATACACCCTTTCCTCTTATTGCACTACATGTTTTCTCATCAACTCCATCTAAACTTGTTGAAACTGTATCAAATTTTTCTGCAATAAAATAAGCCATTTCCTCGTCAACTAATGTTAAATTCGACATCAATCCCAAAACACCATTATATTTACTTCTCAAGCGACAAATAATTTCTTTAAAATCTTTTCTCATTAAGGGCTCTCCACCTGAGATTGTTACTAACTTAGGGTGTGTTTCTGATATTTTATCCATTATAGAAAACATATCCTCGGTTGATAAATCGACACACATGTTACTCGCATCTACACAGCAATGCCTACAATGTAAATTGCATTTATTGGTTATATCTAAATCTATTCTCATATCTAGTTCATCATATTCTGTGCAATCTTTTGCATCTCTTATTATGTTTTTTTCCATCAAATATATTAAATTTTTTTCTAAATATAGTCTATCATCATTAGTTTCACATAATTTAAAAGCTTCACTTAAACTCTTTTTATTATCACAAATATACTTTAATATTCCATATAGCTCATTAGAAACAATAGCTACCTTCCCTGAGTTTAAGTTATGTAATATGATATTATCTTTTCCCATCTGAGGTATTACTCTATCTCCAAATTTTATTCTATTTATGCTTAATATATCTACCATAATAAGTCCTTTCTTATCAAGCGATTACATAATCATTTATTATCACGAATATTTTCATTGATAATACATAGTATAATTAAGAATTAAATAAAAATCAATACCTTTTCTAACATATTATATAAATTCATTCAAGTTATATATATTTTTTACAATCAAATTCCTTTACACAGTATTTTTTTATAATATCAACTCTAAATTACATTACTATATTATTGATTATTCAAAAAGTATTACTCTTATGAAATTATAATATAATATTTATATTTTGCCATTTTGTTATTAATTCTTCTCTAATCTAATATGTGACATCAACTTATTTTCAATAATTGTAAACTTTTCTTTATATTTTATATATAATTATAACTATTTCAAAGATGATTTTGAATACATATATATTTATATGCTACACTTTTATCGATTTCAGCTCCTACAGTTATATATCCCCATTTCTCCTAATATATAACGAGTCATAAAAAACATATCCCCGCTACTTTTTCTTGTATTTTTTCCTCTGTAAATTTACACAAAAGTGCAAGGTCTCCCAATCCACTACGTTCCTATTTCATCAGCTTAAAATATCATAGGTGGCAACATAACATTTATCTTCTTTTTAGTTTTTTTATGTTCCCCCATTTTACGCCATTTTTAAACGAATTTAATAATTTTTTCTCCAAATATTTGTAAGCGGTAAATACGCTTACGTTTAACATAATGTACAAATTTAAAAGTGCGTATAACTATTTGTTTTAGTCATACGCGCTTTAGTATCTTGTTACTATACTGTGTCATTGATGTAACACCACATCAGTATTTACCTATATGGATTGGGTATATCAATATTTCTTTTTATAAATAAAAATCAGCAAAATCCAACACGGGACTTTGGCAGTTACCCCCCCATAATACACCTCAAACCGCCAATCTGCGATATTTGTTGTCAAAGTTTAATTATTTATTCGTTGTATCTTTATAGTATAATGGGGATGGCGATGGTATGACGTAAGTGGTAAATAATCGGCCTATATGAAACAAGGGGCTGTCACACTAAGTAATTAGTGCGACAGCCCCTTGTTTTTAATTAGTTGCTGACATATTTACTTTTCCATCGTCTCCTGAATTAATTCCCTTTTCAATTTCCCTGAACATATACATGGACATTCCACTTATAGTGTACATTACAGTTACAGGGGCAATAAGTGCTCCTATTACCATAAGGAACTGATTCCATATGAAAATAGCTATTTCAAAGGCTATTACAAGGGTCATCAGCATTGTTCTTCCAAAGTACCTCGATACTATTCTTGAAGAATTCTTAATGCATGCAAACCAGGTATTATCATATCTGCCTGCCAAAGGATAGGCATAAACAAAGGTAAAATAACCTACTATGGAAAGAATGATACCACCTGCCAGGAAAAAATACTTAATTTTATTATCAGGATCAGCTATGGCATTATAAAGCTGGAAATCCATAAATATCGCCCATATTGCAAAGGCATTGATAAAGCCCATCGGATATCCGACCTTTAAATTCTTTTTCCACTCCCTGAAGAACATTTTAAATATATAGCCTTCACGATTATCCACCATCTTCTGCAGAACATAAAATGCCGTAACAGTAGATACTCCTAGGAAGCCAGCTCCTATAAGAGTTAGTATAATTGCTAAAAGCTGACTAAAAGAGGCGCAGAGAAAACCTGCAACAATTAGCGGAGCGCCTGTGACGAGCCAGCAAAAATTAAGCTTAATCAAGCTCCAAAAGGTTTCAACAAACCTATACAAAGGTCCGTCTACACTAAAAAATCCTTTCAATCTTTTCTCCTTCCACACACACAGTTTAGAGCGGCTAAAAAAAACACATATAGATAAATTTTTAGCTGCCAATAAAAACGCCGTAATGTAATATATTTTACAAAACGGCGTTAATAAAGTCAATATCAATATTTTATGTCGCTTACAGTTACTTTTATGAGCAAAGGCATTTTTTTACATTCACCATATATTTTACTCCAGTATATAACTCATTTTTTCACTCTATACTTTTATAGTTCTTTTTATCTAGCTCTATTCCTCATTACCCTCAGCTCTTATACTATCTTCTAATTTCTTTCTTGCTGCTGCACTTTCCTCTGACCATTTTACACATTCCTCATAGCCTGCAGCATTACAGTCTTCTATCATTTTTGATACTATTTGCTCAAACTCAGCATCTGTTTTTGCATAGATAGCATCCCATGATCCTTCTACAAGAGTTTTAGAAACCTCGCCCCAACTTTCCCTTAAATCCATATTATCTTCATAAGAATTAATTTGGTTATAGTCATCCTGCGGTAAAGCAATGCTTATTTTTAACGCAGAAGTACCATCAGAAAGCTTTCTGGAATCAAGATAGTCTTCAGCATTCATTATTAAATTATCTTCTGCTGATTCATTCTTTTTATTTACAAATTCTCTCCAATCCTTTTCTAAATCATTTACAGGATCACTCTGCATCGATTTCCAGTCTTTATAATCATATTTCTCTCCGGTAGTAGGATTTGTAGCTGAAAATGACCATGTTGTGGCATTGATAAAAATAAATCCATCACCAAAGGTCATCCCGCCTAGTTCCACTGGCATAAGTGTCGTTCTATCTTCACAGAAGCACTTTTTACCTAAATCAGTAAAATAGGTCTTTCCATCCTTATAGTACCAGCAGCCATCTGTTGCATCTGGTGTTGCCTCCACCGATTGAGGTCCATAATTATATTCAAGGCATCCTTCCGGTGTTGCAAGATAATTAATAATACTCATACACAGATTCGGATACTTAGTCTTTGCCCCTATTGTCCATACTCTATTTCCACCGCATAAATCCAAGCCATATGCTATAGGCGTTCCTTCATCTGGTACAAGTGGAGCCATAAGCTTATTTTGCTCAATGTGCTCTACATTATTATATATATATCTTCCTGCATAATCAAAAATAGAACTAAAAATTCTACCCTCTGACACCTTATCAGACATTGAGGTATAGTCCTGATTTCTTGATTCAGGATCGAGAAGTCCCTTTTGATAAAGAGTATTATAGTATTTCAAAATTTCAAGATAAGGACCATCTTTTTCAAGCGCATCATAATACTCACCGGTTTCTACATCGTAAAGTCCCATGCCCTGCTCATCATATCCATAATAAGCTGTTGCGGTAGCCTTTACATTCATCGCCATAGCTCCATCCCAATCAGGCCAGAGTGATACTGCATAGGTTTCATTACCATTTTCATCTACTGGATAGAGTTCTTTCATCGACTCAAAAAGTGCTACATAATCATCTAGATCCTTTACCTCTGGGTAATTTAGCTGCTGATAAAGATCCCAGCGAATATCCCAGGTATAAAAAGGTGTTTCATGATCCTCTATTGAAGATGCGAAATTATATCCAAAGCCATAAAGTTTTCCATCAGGCGAGAGACTTTTATTTGCTTCTAAAGCTATCTTTGCATTTTCTGCTAATTGGGCTCCATATTTATTTATAAGATCATTTTTCTCTAAATCAAGAAGATATCCATTCTCTATAGCATCTAAATATTTTCCCCCATTTGAACCAAAAACAACAATGTCTCCTAGATTTCCCTCTTGAGAAAGTACTTCATAAGCACCATTCATATCAGCAATAATATTAAGCTTTACATTAAACTTATCAAGAAATAGTTTTCTTGACCATCCCTGTACTTCTCCCGGGCAGCTTGAAAGCTGGCTGAATATATTTATGGTCACCGTCTCCTCTGGTATTTCGCCCACTTCTTTTATGTCTTGTACTGCTGAATTATTATCCCCTTCATTTCCAGTGCCACTATCTATATTTTGCTCACTAATTGCCTCTTCCTGGGTTTCACTAGTTGTTACTTCCTGAACTTCACTAGTTGTTACTTCCTGAACTTCACTAGTTGTTACTTCCTGAGATTTAGTTGTAGTGGCCTGCGTCTGTTCTGAGACCTTTGATGTACTTGAAGTTTCGCCATTTTTACACCCTACAAGACTAGAAGCCGCTACTACAGTTGTAAGAACAGCAGCCATTATTTTTTTTGATAGTTTCATCTTATTCCTCCTCGTGTAATACTTCCTGTTAAGAAATTCTCTTTCTACGTCACTTTCCTCATACCACATTACACATTCTTTATGGCATACTTCATTATAGTTCTCTATCATTTCTGATACTAGCAAAATTCAGATACATAAAACTTTCAAAAAAGTACACCATAGTATAATTTTACACTATGGTGTACTTTAAGTCCATATAACTATATTATTTTTTTACATTAATAATTAATCATATTTCAATTAATAATTTGCTTCATAGATTATTCTGTAAGAGAGTCACCTGACTTAACGATATCTTCAAGTCTCTTTCTCTCTGCTGCACCTTCCTGTGACCATGCAAGACAGTCCTCGTAACCTAGTGCATAACAGTTAGTAGTCATATCTGAAACAATCTTATCAAATTCATCATCTGACTTAGCATAGATTGCATTCCATGAACCTGTAACTATAGCATCTGTAACCTGGTTCCAAGCAGCCTTTAATTCAGCTGACTGATCTACATCTGCATAAGTTGTTGCTACAGCAACCTTAAATGCCTGGCTGCCATCTGCAAGCTTCTTAGCATCAAGATACTCATCTGGAAGCTTGATTGAATCATTTTCAACACCGAGCTTTTCTGCTACGAAAGATCTCCAGTCTTTCTCTGTGTCATTCTTAGCTTCTGTCTGCTCTGATGACCAATAATGCCAATCATATCTCTCACCTGAAACAGGATTTGTAGCTGATGTTGACCATGTTGTATTGTTGATCTGAATGCAGCCATCATTAAATGTCTTTCCACCAAGCTCTTCTGGCATAACAGTTGTTCTATCCTCTGCGCAAGCCTTACCAAGCTTTGTAAAGTATGTCTTTCCATCCTTATAGTACCAGCAGCCATCTGTTGCATCTGGAGTAGCCTGCAATGACTTAGGTCCATAGTTGTATTCCATGTATCCATCTGGTGTTGAAAGGTAGTTGATGATAGCCATACAGAGCTCAGGATACTGTGTATTAGCACCGATTGTCCAAAGTCTGTTTCCACCGTAAGTACTCATACCATAAACAACAGGAGTACAATCATCAGGTGTAAGTGAGCACATCATCTTATTCTGTGAAAGATGCTCATCTGTATTGTAGATATCTCTACCAGCATAGTTGAAGATTGAGTAGAATACACCACCGACCTTCATCTTCTCTGACATATCTGTATATGTCTGAGTCATTGAGTTAGGATCAAGAAGACCCTTCTGGTAAAGTGTGTTGTAGAACTTAAGCATTTCAAGGTATGGACCATTCTCTTCAAGAGCATCATGGTAAACACCTGAATCAACATCGTAAATACCAAGAGCCTGCTCATCATATCCATAATAAGCTGTAGCTGTTGACTTTACGTACATAACCATGTTTCCATCCCAATCTGGCCAGAGTGAAGCTGCGTAAGTTTCCTTACCATTATCATCAGTTGGGCAGATCTGCTTCATTGACTCAAGAAGTGAAACATAGTCGTCAAGATTCTTAACCTCTGGGTGACCTAGCTGCTCATAGAGATCCCAACGAATATCCCAGCTATACATGAAAGTCTCATGGTCTGCTGAGCTTGAAGCTACGTTGTGACCAAAGCCGTAAAGGCCGCCATCATCATTAAGAGTTCTATTTGCTGCAAGAGCTGTCTTCATATGTTCTGCAATGTATGGACCATATTCATTAAGAAGATCTTCATCATCCCAGTTCCAAAGCATACCAGAATTTACAGCCTTCTTATACTTATCGCCGTTTGAACCCCAAACAACGATATCACCAAGGTTACCCTCCTGCATACGTGTATCATAAGCACCTGATACGTCACAGATAACATTAAGCTTTACATTGAACTTATCCTGTAAAAGCTTTCCTGACCAACCAGTAAGCTCACCTGGAACGTTTGCAAGCTGTGAGAAAACATCAAGTGTAACTGTGCTATCTGGCTTAAGACCATCATCAGCAATGAGAGCTACGATATCATCATCAGCATTTTCATCAGCGCTGTCTGTAACACCCTGAGGAACTACATACTCAGTAGCCTCTGTTGTAGCCTCTGCAGTTCCGTTCTCGCTAGCCTTAGTTGTTGCGTCTGTTCCGCCATCAGCTGTTGTAGCATCAGCCCCCTTATTAGTAGCTGCTGTTGTAGAATCATTACCGCCACTTGATCCACACGCTGTTAAGCTTGATGCAACCATAGTAGCAGTAAGTACTGCTGCCATCATCTTCTTAGATAACTTCATATTAATCCTCCTCTAAATATGCATTTGTACTTTCGTACGTTTAATTTAGCACTAACGCGGCCTGTTGTAAGATGCGGGATTGCTAATTTGTACTTTCGTACGTCTAATTTAGCACCTTTGCATCTCCGCAATTTTGTGCTACATTTTGTATAATATTTGTTTTGCTTACATTTTTAAGCTAGAAAAAATCTAGCATATCTTTATTAACCCTTAACTGCGCCAAGCATGATACCCTTTTCAAAATACTTCATCATGAATGGGTAAACCAAAAGAATAGGAATGATAGAAACCATTGAAACCGTATTCTTCATCGCAACTACGCTCCTGGCTGCCTCAAAGGCTGCTGAGCTTGAATTCTCGTTAAGAGATGTGCTCATTGTTAAGTAGTTATAAAGTAAGTGCTGGAGCGTACGCAGGTTCTGGCTCTGCTGCATGAGCATAAGAGAATCTGTGAAGGAGTTCCAGTTACCAACCGCACCAAAGATAGCGATTGTAGCAAGAATAGGCTTTGAAAGAGGCCATATAATTCTCATGAATACCGTCATGAAGCCGGCACCATCCATCTGAGCACTCTCTTCAAGCTCTGCAGGAATGCTCTCAACATATGTCTTTACAAGAATAATGTTGTAAGGAGCAACGATACCTGGAATGATGTATGCAAGGAAGTTGTTTGTAAGACCAAGCATTGACATGTTCATGTACCAAGGAATAAGACCTGCATTAAAGTACATTGTAATGAAAATAAATCTGTAAATAAAGGTTCTATGCCACATTTCCTTCTTGGTTACAAGGTAACCTACAAGGGCTGAAGCAAATACCATCAGTGATGTTGCAATAACTGTTCTAGCTATAGTAACAACGAAAGCAGTAAGTACCTCTGATCTGTTAACAATGTCGATGTAATTCTGGAACTGAATTCCTATAGGATAAAATCTGACTAATCCCTTATTAACTGCATCATTACTACTGATTGTAGTAATGAAAAGATAATAGAACGGGAAGAAACAGCTCAGTGTAAAAATACCAAATATAAGGTAATCGAAGATATAGAAAATAATATCTCCCGGCTTATAAGCAAAGCCTTCTTTTGATTTAAATTTTGCCATTATTATTCCCCCTTTCTATTAAATAATACCGCTACCACGAATAGCCTTCGATGCGGTATTCGCAATAAACAGAAGAATAATCGATATAATGGACTTCGCCATACCGATTACCGTTGACAGAGGAATCAGGCCGTTACCATCGAATACGAGCTTATATACATAAAGGTCAAGTACGTTCAGCTTGTCGATAGTAGATGCGTTTGAGAATACGAGGTACTGATCCATACCATTTGAAAGAATACCTGCAATACTCATAACAAGAAGTACGATGAAAGTAGGAAGAAGTCCCGGAAGTGTAACATGCCACATCTTCTGGAATCTGCCGGCACCGTCAACCGTAGCCGCTTCATAAAGCTGCTGATCAATACCTGAAATAGCCGAGATATAAATGATAGCACTCCATCCAAGACCTTTCCAGGTACCCCACGCCCACATCTTTAACCAAAGATGACTTGTTGACATAAGGAACATTGTGCTTGTTCCCATAAGACTGTTAATAAGACCATCTGCACTAAAGAGAATGAATGCGATAGAGTAAACAAGAACCCAGCTTATGAAGTTAGGAATTGTTGTAAATATCTGTACAATTCTCTTGAAATGAGAATTGTGGATTTCTGAAAGGAATATAGCAAATACCATTGGGAGCCAGCTTGTAGAAATACCAATAAAGCTAAGACCTAAGGTATTCTTCATAACATTTGCAAGGTTTGCCTTTGTAGCTTCGTTCTGGAAAAGGAACTTGAACCACTTAAGACCTACAAACATATCCTTTGTGAGTTCGCCGTCACCTGACTCATAATCAAAGAATGCATATCTCCATCCCCAAAGTGGAAGATAGCTGAATACAAGTGCAAGGAATGCAAAAGGAAGAATGAGAAGGAAAAGCTGGAACTTTGGCTCCATCTCAAATACTGTAGCACATGGCATCTTAAGAAGCATAGCAAATGCAATCAACTGAAGCACAATTAATGCAATTGCAAAACCTAAAAGCATGTACCAACCTGAAGGAAGGGCTGCCCCAACGTTCTTTTCGATCCAGTTTGCACTCTTTTCAGGAAGATTTGCTGTATTGTTAAAACCATCTACAACACTCTTCATCATAAGAAGAGAAACAATTGATAAAGCTCCGCCGCCAAGTGTAACTGCAGCGCCTAATCTCTTGAACTTTGAATTTCCAAGTGAAAGTACAATGACACCTGCAACTATAAGTACAAGTGCAATGATATATACCCAGCTTCCGGTGTAGAGTGTCTTAAAAGAAGCCTCTGTAATATAACCTTTGTTGAAAGCTCTGGTACAGTTCTGTGTAAGTCTTGTATATGACGAAACAATAGCAAGAATCGAAGTATTCTGTGGAATAAGTTTTGTCACATACGCAGGATTTGTAGCTGGAAATAATGTAAGGAATAACATTAAGAATGCAACAACTCTCATTACCCAGTAAGTAACCTGAGTAAATTTATTAGGATACGCCTTTTCATCGTGTTTTTCTTTAGTATAATCCTTAGTTTTTCCGGCATTTTTAGCGGCGCTAAGGTCCTTGGCCAAATCAGATGATACTTCAGTAGAAGCCTTTATGGTCACATCCTCTTCGCGTACTCCGCTTTGTTCTTTTGAATTATCAGCCATAAAAGAACATTACCTCCTCTTTATTATTTTCAGGCACAATTCTCCCTTGCCTAAATCTATATTCAAAATTTTATCACAATATTCCTTCAAAATATACTTCCTTTTTTGTATACTTTTTGCCTACAAATTTAGACCTTTATCAACATATAAACACCTATTCATCGCTAATTTAAAGAGTTCATTAAATCATGTAAAACTTTTACAAATAAAAACACCTGCCTGAAGCTCGCCGCAATTGCGACCAGCCTCTGACAGGTGCTGCTATAGTTTACTTTTTACTTACTTTTTTCCCATTCCCTGAGGAGCTTTTTTTACTTGTCCTTCTTTTTCAAGCCTAAGACGATGACTTGGTTCTCTTACACTGTTTCTTCTTTTATGTTCAGGATTTGATTGCTTTTCTTTTTCTTCAATATCCTTGAAACTAATACTCTTTCTGCCACCTTCCTTGCCTGTTTTTTTCGCAGCCTCCTTTTTTTCGTCTCTTTTTCCCTGTCTGTAAACACTGCGCATATTTGCCTGCTGTTCCTTTAATAGTGTTTCCTGTAAATCATTGGTCAAATCTTTTAATTCCAAAGCTCCATCCAAACGAGTCTTTCCTGCACCACTTGGTGTTTTTGTACCATTTTTTGTAGCATGATTTATATAATTATTCGTTTTCTCGCTTAATTCATTTAAATCATCGATAGTATTTGCAAGCAGGTTAGCCTTTTCATCTTGTGTCATAGGACGCAGCCCATCAGGAGACTCAATCATTCCGCTTTTTAACTTCTTTAAATTATCCTGAACCATCTCGGCCTTTTCCCTCATCATACGACGTTCATCGCCCTCACTGTCAAAAAGCCCCATACGTTTCGCACTCACCTTATCAAGAGCAGCGGAAAAACCATCCATCTGTTGATCCTTGATATCAGTTTTAGATAATTCCGATTCATATCTGTCAATCAATCCTTTCAGTCCCCTCGAACTGATAAATCCATTAACAGGATCGTTTAAATATCTGTCTTGTCCAAAAAGCCCCTTCGTATCTTCCGTTGGTTTCAAGGATTTTTGATAAAGTTCTTTTGCCGTATCCAGATACTCTTCTTTTTTAGCACGAATATCTTCTTCAAATTTATCTTTCTCGTTTTGCGTCATTACACTTGAGCGATTCTTATAATCTGTCTCCATATGATGAAGATCCAGACCTTGACGCACATATCTGTCCAGAGGATAGTCCTTCAACGCACGTTCTGTTTTTTCCACATTCTCAGGAGTAAATAAAGATGAAGAAAGTTGAGGCATCAGCGTATCTACACGCCCAAGGGCAAATGTATAATCCGGATCACTTGTTTTTGACACATGTCTTCCATTTTGTAATGAATCTGAATATTCCTTTGCTAAATCAAGCATGCCATCGTGCAATTCCTGTGTCTTTGGGTAATCAGGCATACGATTATTTTCCTTATGCTTATTAATTCCATCAGAAAAATCTTTAGCCAAATCCTTTAACCCTTTATCCATACTTTCTGAAAGCAGTTGATTTCCAGCAGCATCTTTCTCGGGCTCCTTTCCATTTTCTTGGCCCATATTTTTCATCACATTCTCTATTTTTTCCATTGAGCCCGGCAAATAATCCTCACCGTTAGCAACTGCCGTCTGCAATGAGGCAATATTCATTACCGTCTGAATATCATTTGTATTCAGGCGCGGAGTAATTTTTGGCATCTGTGGAAACTTTTCTCCCATCTCCTTACTATAGTCTAACGTGACCTTGAAATCATCCATCAGATTTTTCTGAAATTTGGAATATTTTTCATTATGAGACTCCAAAAAATCAGATACCTGATTTCCGACAGCCTCCATTTCCTCCTTTCCATTCACTTTTTTCTCCCATACATTTTCCTTTAACTTTTGAAAATCTTCCTTGTATTCATTCAGTTGTTTTTGACGTTCACTATATTCTTCGGACAATATTCCATTATTCTGTTCTTTTACAAAATCAATTTCGGCCTGGAACTTCTTAAGCATCTGCTCCTGAACCCCCAGTTCTCCAAGGATATAAAGATGCCTGCTATCATATCCCATGTCAATAGCCTGTACCTGTCCGCGCATAAATCCAACACCCGGATTCAGATTTCTATTGTGTATAGGATTTTTTCCAATCATGGCATCCAAAGGATTACCGAGTGCTTCATCATACTGACCTTTATCATCTATGGCCCAAAGGTTATCGAATGCCTCCACCGTTTTTTTATTTTCTACTCTTAGTTCATCAAGATAAGTCTTCTCTTTCTCCGAATCCCATCCATCTTTTTCCATCTGCTGACGGTGAAATTCGACCTTATAACCACGAAGGGAAGATCCACACATAGTCATATAATCATCATAAATTGACTTTCCATTACTTCCCGTCCTATCCAGAATTTCTGTACATTTTTCAAATCCAATTCCCTCGAATCTTGGAATATCAGCCCAGCTGTTCGACAGATTTCCAAGAGCCGGATTATCAAATTCAGCCTTAAATCTATTACCGACAGCAGGATTTAGAACCTCAGTAGCTGTATCAATAAAATCAGCATACTTTTCCGAATGATCATGAAGACGCCTTGCATTTGAATCAAGCCCATCCTTATAATCATTACGAAGTTTTTTGCTCACGCTATCAGCAACTTCTTTTACATCTTCATAGATCTTCTTTGCATCATCTAACTGCTCCGGCATAATAAAATCTGTAGCCTTCTGCGACGCTTTATAAGGAAGCAAATAGGTAAAGCCATTATGGGTAGCCATACCAACAACTTTTTCAGCCTTTTCCTTATCCATCGAGTTTTCGTCTGTCAAATCTCTCAAATTAATTACTTTATCTGATACGTACTTATTTTTTCCAACCAAACTACCCGGATTATCCATAAGAGATATATATTGATCCAACTTTTTTTCAGCATCATAATTTTCCTCTATTTGCCATGGATAGAGCTTTTCCTGTGTGTTTTCCTGATTCTGTGAATTGTTTTCCCCTGTTCTAGGCATAGTTAATTCCTCCCTTTCTTTATTATGTACACGCGCATTATTACATACAATATGGAACCTTTTGTACTGAACAATGATGTATTATTACATACAAAATGGAACCTTTTTGTACTGAACAATTATGTATAATTATACCGCAAATTGTATATTGTTGTCAATAAACATATTGTTTTTATTTTTATTTTAATCCTATTAAAAAACGCTTTTTTAGTTATAATATTTATGTAAATGCATCATCGCATTTCCATTACGGAGTCACTATGTTACTAAATCCATCAAAATCCATCAAAATCAATTAAACACTGAAGGTTAATGAGTGCAAACATAGATTATTAAAAATAATAAAGCACCTGTTAGAAGCTTACCGCAAATGCGGTCTGCTTCTAACAGGTGCAGAAAAAAAGGAATTTACTTTTCTTCAAGAAGGTCAACTGCTGCCTTCTCTACGCCAAATGCCTTCTTATAATTCTCCATATAAGCATTAAAGCCATCAATGTCCTTTTGCTCAGCCATAAGAGTTGAGCTAGGCTGTGACTTGTAGATCTTCTCATCAAGGAAATCCGAAAGGCTCTCGCCCTCTTCCTTAACTGCAGCATATAAAGCAAGAAGTGCAATTCCCCAGGCACCGCCCTCTCCTGCTGTTTCCATAACGGTAACAGGTGAAGCGATAGCTGAAGAAAGAAGTGTCTGTCCGGCTCCCTTTACGGTGAAATATCCGCCATGACCATACATCTTATCAACTGGAACATTTTCCTTCTTTAATAGTATATCCATTCCATACTTAAGAGCTGCAAGCGCATTGAAGAGCTGCATTCTCATGAAGTTAGGAAGATTGAACTTAGAATTTGCAGTACGTACGAATAGAGGTCTTCCTGCATCAAAACCGGTAACAGGCTCGCCAGAGAAATAGTTAAAGCCAACAAGTCCTCCGCAATCAGGATCTCCCTTTAATGCCTCAAGGAAGATAAGATCAAAGAGTCTGTCCTCATCTACTTCCACTCCGTAGAGCTCTAATACCTGCTTGAAGAGTCCTTCCCACGCATTGATTTCTGAAGTACAGTTGTTGCAATGTACCATAGCAACAGGTGCACCTTCTGGAGTAGTAACAACGTCGATCTCACGATGAACGCTCTTAAGGTTTTCTGCCATTACTATCATAGAGAAGATAGAAGTACCAGCAGAAACATTACCAGTACGAACTCTTACGCTGTTTGTAGCAGCCATACCAGTTCCTGCATCGCCCTCAGGAGGACAAACTAGCGCGCCTCCCTCAAGATTTCCTGAAACATCAAGAAGCTTTGCGCCCTCATCTGTAAGGATGCCTGCATTATCACCAGCAACAAGAACACCTGGAAGAATATCAGCAAGCTTCCATGAATAGCCCTTATCAGCTACAAGAGCATCAAAGGTCTCTATCATCGCCTTATCATAATCATTAGTCTTATCATTTATAGGGAACATACCAGATGCATCACCTACACCAAGCACCTTCTTACCTGTAAGCTTCCAGTGAATGAAACCTGCAAGTGTTGTAAAGAAAGCAATATCCTTTACATGCTCCTCACCGTTAAGAATAGCCTGATATAAATGAGCAATGCTCCAACGCTGTGGAATATTGAAATTAAAAACCTCTGTAAGCTTATCTGCAGCCTCTTTCGTAATGGTATTTCTCCAGGTGCGGAAAGGAACAAGGAGTGTATCATTTTTATCAAAGGCAAGGTAACCATGCATCATTGCACTAACGCCGATGGCCTTTACCTTCTTAATAACTGTTCCGTAATTCTTCTGAACATTTTCAAGAAGCTTTGCATAAGCTCCCTGCACAGAATTCTTAATGTCATCCATGCTATAGGTCCATATGCCATTTTCAAGCTTATTTTCCCACTTGTAGGAACCCTTTGCGATAACATTTCCATCGCCGTCGATCATGACAGCCTTAACTTTAGTAGAGCCAAGCTCCATACCGATTATGGCACTGCCCTCTTCAATTATCTTCTTAATATCCATAAAAATCCCTTCTTTCAGCTGCAGACTTGCTGCCGAAATACAATTAATTTCTTAATCAACTGTTTAACTTTTATCGTTACTGCGTAATTTAAATCCTCAAAAATCCAATCTAATTAATCAGTTCTTATAATAAGCTTCGCCAAGCTTTAAATCCTTCTTAAGGCCTCTGATTGTTGTACCTTCACCGATAACAACACTCTCAATGCCCATGCTGTCTGCCCATCTTACCATGTCATCTGCTGTAAGATCGTAAGTGAAAGCTGTATGATGAGCTCCGCCTGCATAGATCCATCCCTCTGCACCTGTCTCTAAATCCGGCTTTGGTGTCCAGAAAGCTGTTGCTACAGGAAGCATTGGCATAGGCTTCTCTGTCTTCTTAACTGTAACCTCATTGATGATGAGACGGAATCTGTGTCCAAGATCGATAAGTGATACTGCAATACCATCACCTTCCTTGGCTGTAAATACAAGACGAGCTGGATCTTCTCTGTCACCCATGCTAAGAGGATTGCAACGGATAGCAATTTCACCATCAGCGATTGTAGGACATACCTCAAGCATATGAGCCTGAAGAATACCTTCCTTACCAGGAACAAGATTATAGGTATAATCTTCCATGAAAGAAGTTCCCTTTGCATCCTTCTTACCTGCTGTCATAAGCTTCATTACGCGAAGAAGAGCTGCTGTCTTCCAGTCACCCTCTGCACCAAAGCCGTAGCCCTTTTCCATAAGGTGCTGGATAGCAAGACCTGGAAGCTGCTTAAGAGAACCAAGATCTCCAAAGTGAGTAACAACTGCCTGATAATTATGCTCAACAAGGAACTTCTCAATACCGATTTCCTGCTTAGCCTGAACAAGTACATGCTCTCTGAATTCCTTCTCATCTCTGCCATCAAGGATAAGCTTGTACTTCTTATAATATTCATCTACAAGTGCATTAGCTTCATCATCTGAAACCGCATCTACATAAGGAGTGAGGCAGTTGATTGGCCAAGCGTCAATCTCCCAGCCGAACTTGATTTCAGCCTCTACCTTGTCGCCTTCTGTAACAGCAACGTTTCTCATATTGTCTGCAAATCTGCATACTCTTACCTTAGAGCTCTCTACAACACCGATTGCTGAATTCATCCAGGCGCCGATCTTTTCGATTACATGAGCATCCTGCCAATAACCCATGATAACTTCACGAGCGATGCCCATTCTTGTTACGATATGACCATACTCACGGTCACCATGAGCAGCCTGGTTCTCATTCATGAAATCCATGTCGATTGTATCGTAAGGAATTTCACGATTGTACTGTGTATGGAAATGAAGGAGAGGCTTCTTAAGCTCCTTTAAGCCATGGATCCAGCTCTTAGCTGGTGAGAAGGTATGCATCCATGTAATAACACCTGCACACTCAGCATCTGCATTTGCTGCACGGAAGGTATTAAAAATAACCTCTGAGGTGATCATGGTTGGCTTAACAACAACCTCGTATGGTAATAAACCTGAATCGTTAAGGAATTTAACGATTTCCTGAGAATGTGCTGCAACGTGAGCTAAGCACTCATCTCCATAAAGATCCTGTGATCCTGTGCAGAACCAAAACTTGTAATTCTTTGACTGTAACATTTTTTAAATCCTCCTAGACTTTAAACATTTTGTTTTTTTGTTTTGTTTTTGTTTGTTTGTTTTTGTTTGATTGTTTTTGTTTGTTTTTTGTTTTTTTACTTTGTTTTGTAACTTTGTTTTGTAACTTTGCCCTTTGCTCCGCTACTTTATATTGATATTATGACGGCTCATTTTAGGAGCCGCCTTTTACACCTTTTAATGCTGCTTACTCTGAAAAGCTCTTGCTGCCCCAGACCGTAAGCTGATTTGTTGTTCCAAGTGCTGTGAATACCGGGGTTTCAATTGAAGTGCCATCAATATTCTGCATAAGGGCAACACCTGAATAGGTCTCACCGTCAATAACAAGCTCGATATAAGGAGTTCCTGCCTCAAGCGACCAGCTTCCACTTGCTGCACCTGTAATGGTTCCGTCTGCATTCAGACTAATGAAGGAAGGAACATTCACCTCATAGTTTGCATAATCTATATCAAGCTTATGAAGGATCATCTCATACTCACCTGCTACCTCTTCAGCACTAAGTCCGTTTTCATTTAGAGTCTCACCTGATGTCTCAAAAGGCGAAGCAACAAGCCAGCCTTCCTTAGTAGTAAAGAGCTGATTTACCTTTACAAAATGAGCCTCTGTACCATTTGTGGTTCTTGAATGATATACAATGTAAGCCTTGCCGTCATCATCCACAAAGGCTGAATTATGGCCCTGTGCAACTCTGCCTGTAAGATTAGTTCTCCACTTATAGCCGCCGAACAATCTTACACCAACGCTAAGATTGTAATTGAATATGTAAGAATCAAATAAAGCTGAATTACCGAGTGCATCAACATATTCACCGTCTACATTCTTACTTCTGAATATTCTTACATTATAGCCACCCTTAGCCTCAAGGTTTCCATAAGAAATGAAGAGATAATAATAATCTCCTATTCTCTGTATATAAGAAGCCTCACCAGAAACATACTTTCCGCCAGCTATCTTCTTTCCAAAATAAGCATCACTATGAGCATTTGTTTCATAGCTTACGGTATAATCTCTTAGCCCCGTTGAATTATCAAGCTTTAGAAGGAAAATTCCTCCTGACCATGAACCATAGCTCATCCAGAGATTTCCCGCATCATCGTAAAATACACAAGGGTCGATACAGTTAGGATACTCATCTCCCCATTTTCTATTACTTACACCGTGCTTTATGTAACGCTCAGGAACGCTATCCTCGCCTGTAACAAGTGCTACATCCGTTGCATCATAATTACTTTCAGTGAAACCGCCATAAACGATGGTTCCGGCGTACTCATAAGGTCCGGTTACAGTATCTGCTGTTAAAAGCACTATATTAGAAATCCAGTTGTCACCGTTTGCACTAAGATACATACAGTACTTGCCCATTTCCTCATTATAGATAACATCCGGAGCCCATAAATAATCGAACCAGTTACCAACGCTTGAATCTTCATTATAAGCTCTTATCTGATCCTTTACTTCCTTAGTGAAGCTATCCCTGAAAGCCTTGTCCATGTTCGACCAGTTAATAAGGTCTGTAGACTTAGATAAGGCCATGTGAGTTCCGAATACATAATAGGTTCCATCAGTATCCTTAAAAATGCTAGGATCATGACAGGTAGTAGTTTTTACTGAAACCTTCTTGTCGGCTGGAATATCCATCTTTTCCTGAGACATTGACATCTTAAGCACCATTCTGATCATTGCTTCCTGACCTGCATAGGTGAACTTAACATAAGGTCTTAAGGTGACCTCTTCATCCGTAGAAGCAGCCTTAACGCTCACACCAGGTGCATAAAAGCCAGAGGTCAATAACGATAAAACTCCAAACGCCATAAGGAACATTTTAAGAGAAGAACCAGCTCCCTTATTTGAATCAGAGCCCTTTTTCTTTTTAAGGCCAAGCATTACAAGGAGAAGTACGATAATTATAACTACAGCGACTATAACGCCTACTGCTATTCCGTTTATGGTTCCATTTTGAGGAGTCTGTCCGTTTGCTGTAGTAGTGCCTTCAGGAGCCTTTGTAACACCAGTGCTATCAGGCGTCTCTGTAGCTCCTTCTTCATTCGAAACAGGAGGAAAAGCAGCTTCATCTCCAACTAAAGTGCCGCTAAAGGTAAAGGTCTCACCGCTCTTTATAGTATCAAATGAAGCAGGAAGCTCTGTTCCATTAGAAGGAAGAAGTCCTTCAGTATTGCTATAGGTAACTGAAACCTCACCTACCTGCCAGCCGGCACGTTCGTTAATAATATTAAGCTCAAAGGAAATATCCTCACCTGCGGCATATTCATCCTTATCAGTTGTAAGGGTGACCGTAACATCCGTATCAGTACCAGTAAATTCTGCAGCACTTAATTTTTTTAAACCTACAGTGCCAAGTGAAAGAGAAAGAGCTACTGCCGCAATAGAAAGCGCAGCTGCCGAAGACTTCACTTTTGATAAAACCTTCTTCTTTATATTCATCATGTCCTCCAATTAACTAAACTCCAAAATCACCACTTTTTCTTAGGACAATGGCCGTCCTTATATACTGCCTTAAGCTCTACGTAACAGCCGCAGGCAAAGCAGGTACCTGCATTAAGAAGCTCACACTCCTTGCAGATATCAAGCCTTCTGGCATATTCCTCATCACTTACCCTTCTTTTATCCGGCGCCCTATTTATATACGCCTCGATAGTTTCTCTGTAAGCCTTAGGATCCGCCTCACTAAGAAGGCATTTATAACAAATTCTATTATCAGCTCCGCTTCTTTCCAAAGCTCCACTAGAACTCATATTTAAATCACACCATCCTTTTATATAAGCCGCGCTTAATCATAACGCATATTCATGCTGATAAAATCACAAGATCATGTTCTTATAATCAAATACAGGATTACCATCCTCATCCCATTCTACTTTCATAATGAAGGCATGTCTATTAGGATCATATAGCGGATTTCCTACGATATCTCTATAGGTTCTTGCATGGAACATGCATACATCAGTTCCATCAGGAAGCTTAGTAAAGGAATTATGGCCAGGTCCAAAGAAGCCAAGCTCTGCATCTGAGCAAAGAACAGGCTTTTTCTCTTTTTTCCACTCTCTTGGATCTAAAAGATCAGCATCCTTATCAATACTGAGCATTCCCATGCAGTAAACCTCACCAGTAGCACTTGCCGAGTAGGTAAGGAATATCTTACCATCATGCTTAACTACTGCCGGGCCTTCATTTACCCAGATATCTCTTCTCTCCCAGTCATAATCAGGAGTAGTAAGAAGAACCTGTGCTGTAGAAAGCTTAGTAGGGCTCTCCATCTTTGCGATGTAAAGGTTAGAAATCTGAATTCCAACGCTTACCTTTTCAGCCCAGACATAATACCATTCGCCATTATTTTCAAAAACTGTAGCATCAAGAGAAAAGGCCTCAAAGGAATAAATATCATCATCACTTCTTTGAATCATTCCTCTCTCTACCCACTCATCCTTCATAGGATCGCTTCCAAGACACTCAAGGATGTATGGACGAAGTCTCCAGATATCATCTTTTCTTGAACTTGCAAAATAAATGAACCACTTACCATTAATAAAGTGAAGTTCCGGAGCCCAGACATGCTCGCTCATGTCGCCGCTCTCATGACGATGCCAGATTTCCTTTTCCTGTGCATCCCTTAAAGCACACAGACTGTCAGCACATCTTAAAATTATTTTATCATAAGCAGGAACTGAAGCGGTAAAATAATACTTACCATCGGTATGTCTATATACATACGGATCTGCTCTCTGCTCTATTAACGGCACATTAAGCCTCTTATTTTCATCTTTTAAAATATTATTCATCATATTTCTCCATTTGTAGTATTTTTTCCAGTCATTTCTTAATTACTTTTCTTTTTGTAGTATTTTTCCCGGTCATTTCTTAATTACTTTTCTTTTTGTAGTTTTTTTCCAGTCATTTCTTAATTACTTTTCTTTTCGCTAATATGCTTCAATAGATATTACCCATCTCTTTTCAACTATAAAGTGGGGGATTTCCCGCTTATTTTCAGCTATTCCAGAGCCCTTTTCATTATTTTCTATTTTCTTTTCCATCTACTATTTAATTATATTATAAAACATTTCACAAAAAACTCAATGTATTTTCACATAATTATTTATAAAAATCTATCCGCTCATATTTAAAAAACTTTATACAAATTTAAAAAACATGGCTTCCGGCTACTGAAGGTATCCCCCGCAGCTTTGCCGGAAGCCACATGCTTTAGCTTAATTTATACTCTAGCTATGTCCGGCTGGAAATTACTTTCCATTCAGACTATTAAGTTTTAAAACTACAAATTATTCAATTGAAAGAATGTCATTGTAGCAAAGTTCATTTGTGAAGAAGAAGTAGCAAGGATCAGCAGCTGTAAGAAGTGATGTAACCTTAGCTGTTTCCTTCCATTCCTTACCATCAGCACCAACGAAGGTGTAATCTACGTTAAGTGTTCCGCCATCTCTTGAGATAACGATTGTAACGTCTGCATCCTTCATCATGTTAAGCCAATCAGCCCACTGGCCGTCTTCCCAATCCTTTGTAAACTCTGCTGCGTATGAAGCATCGCCCCATCCGTAAGCATCTGCTCTAAGAACTGCATACTCTGCATAGCCTTCAGCCTGTGATGCTGGATCAACGTGAGCATCGATAGGTGTGTTACAGAATGCAAGTACAAAGTTCTCCCAATTGTTGTTACCTGCTGTGAAGTTTGTAAGCTTAACTGTCTTTGTTGCGCCATCAGCAATCTCTGTGCCTGCTGTCCAATCTGACCAGAAAGCACCTGTAAGCTCTGTATTACCAATATGATCAATTGCATTAGCATCTGCTACTACTTCGCGAGCATTAGCAACGCTAAGAACTTCTACATAGCTGTGTTCGCCTGTAAGGAAGAAGTATACAGGATCTTCTGGCTTAATTGTTGACTCAACTGAAGATGTTGATGTATAAACTGTTCCGTTGAAATCTTTGATTTCAGCTGCAACTGTGATGTTTCCACCATTTCTTGAAATCTTAAGAACAACATCAGCCTCAACCATGATTGATTCCTGCCAGTTCTTCCAGTTATCCCATGTCCAGTTAAATGATACTGTATCATCTGCTGCGTTCTCGCTGTTAGCGATCCAGTTGTAATCTGCATTGCCCCAGCTGTAGCAGTCTGCACGGAATACACCGTACTCAACGTGACCTTCTGAAGTATTAGGATCTACGCCGGCTTCTGTCTTATCGTTTGTGAAAACAGTTACAAAGTTATCATACATCTGCAGACCATCTGAATAGTTCTTAAGAACAACTTCCTTTGTCTCGCCGTCTTTTAATTCATATGACTCTGTCCAGTCTGTCCACCAGTTATTATCAAGATCTACAGTACCGATTGTATCGATAGCTGCCTCGTTAGGAGTGATAACGATTTCACGCTCTGGCTCCTCAAAAGCAACTGAAGGATCGCCCTGCTGATAAAGTGTAAGTGCCTGTCCTGCTGTAAGTGCCTGATCAAATACATATACTTCATCGAATGCACCCTTGAAGACAGCATCCCAGTAGTTAACACCAACAAGGAAATCAAAGTTGTCTGATGGTGCCATTGTTCCAGGAACAACAACAATTTCAACAGGATTTCCATCTGCATCCTTGTTTACAAGCTCCTGACCATTTAAGTAAAGCTGTGCTGCATAGCAGTTAGGATCTGAAGCTGCTGGCTTTGATGCATCAACAACGAGTGTAACATTGACCCATTCCTTAAGGTGCTCTGTAGCATCTGGTGAAGCCCATGCTGGCCAGTTGTTAACAAGTTCTGTATTAAGTCCATCGTATGACCATACGCAAGGGAATGCTGCACCGTCTGGATTCCACTCTGTTCTTGTAAGGTTAAGATAATGCTGACCACCAGTTACATCGCCGTGTACATCAGGACCGAACTGGATTGTTGGCATATAGTTTGAGAAACGTGTAGCATACATCCAGTAGGAAACTGTATATGTATCACCAACACCGTTTACGTCTGTAAGCTTTATACCATTCTTACCATCAAGGTAAACTGCCTCGCCCTTAACACCAGGAATACGAACAACTTCCTTGCCCTCTGCTGCTGAAAGAATAGGTGTAGCTGTTGTATCCTGTGCTGTAACCTGGATACCATCATTTCCATCAGCCTCATCAAATGAGTAGTAATAAACTGGATCTGGAAGTGCTTCGCCCTCTACTGCCGGCTCTGTTACCTCTGTTGTAGTTTCTGTAGTAGCTTCCTCTGTTGTAGCTTCTGTGGCCTTTGTAGTTGCCTCTGTTGCTGATGTTGCTGCTGTTGTAGATGAATCCTGTCCCTTATTTCCACAGCCGCTCATCAATGTAGCAGCCATAGCAACTGCCATAGCAGTGCTCAATAACTTTTTGTTCTTCATAGATTTCCTCCATTTAAAAATATATTAAGTAAGAACCTTATCGCTCTTATTTAGTTCAACTTAAAAATATATATGTAAGAACCTTATCGCTCTTATTTAGTTCAACGAATTAGAATGAAGATACTATTGCTTCATACTTTTCAAGTTCTTCAGGTGAAAGAACATCATAGCCTGATGGTCCAAAGTATGAAATCATAGCCTCTGCATGATAGTAGTTAGCCTGACGTGTTGCCTCTTCTACGTATGTAGCAGCCTTAGCCTGTCCGCCATCTACAAGATCATGGATACCGATGCTGTTGAAGTACTGATCACAGAAGTTCCAGTAACCAGCAATGTTGTACCAGCCGTAAGGAACTGGTCTTGTGATTGATGCGAAATAATCATCCCAATACTGCTTGTGATCTTCGTCTGTTGGGAAGAGAGACTTAAAGCCGTCCCAAACACCTGAATCAAGTGTAATAGGTACTGGCATGTTAGAGCTCTTAAGAGGAACACCTGAAGCATTTGTGATTGATGTATCAGAGTAGATTTTGATTCTCTCATTCCATCCATCTACGCCCCATCCCATGAACTTAAGAAGAACATATGCTTCGTAAGGATGCTCACAAGATGTTGAAACACCTCCCATGTACATGTTACCGATAACGTTATGCTCCTTCTCATCAACTACGTTAGGTGTAACGTAAGGGATGATATCAAGACCATACTGCTCCTGGTAGCCTTCTGTGTTCCAGATGTTCTGGAATGACCAGAGACCCTCTGAGAATACAGCAACGTGACCTGTTGAACCGAACCATGTGCTCCAGTCTCCTGACCAGTCTTCCATCTGCTGTGTATTCTGCTGAGGAGCTACATAGCCTCCAAGCTTAAGATCTGAGAACTCCTGCTCTCCGATTGCCCAGTACTGAAGATCGAAATCATTTCCGTCGAAACCGAATTCACCCTTGATAGCTCTCTCTGCTGTTGAACAAGCAGCGATACCATAAAGTGAATCAAGTCTGTTGTAGTAGCCAAGACCATAGTACTTCATACCTGTTCTATCATCAACTGTAGCAGCCTTGATGAGGTCGATCATCTCTGACCATGTCCAGTCTGTACGTGGCATCTCAAGATTGAGGTGCTCGATTACGTTTCTGTCGATGAAGATAGCACTTGGCTGATAGTAGGTAGGCATTGCGAAACGTCTTGATGTATCGAACTTACCGATACCATATTCCTCGATTGTTGACATAAGATTTGCTGTTTCCGGATCATTTGCAACATAATCTGTGATGTCTGCCCAGTACATATTAGCAAGAGCTGTATCAGAGTCTGTACCTGAGAATACATCAGGGAAGGTCTGTGCAGCAGCAGCTGCTGAAAGGTCTGTACTCATGTCTTCGATAACACGTGTCTCTACGGTGATGTTAGGATACTTCTCCATGAACTTCTCTGCAAGAAGATTGATGGTTGTCTCATCATCATAATGCCAGTAGGTAAGAGTAATGTTATCTGTTGTCATCTGTGTATCACCGCCTGTGGCTCCTCCGCCATCAGTAGGTCCACCAGAATTAGTTGTATCAGGAGCTGTGTCATTTCCTGAATTTGCAGATGTAGCATCCTGACCCTTTGTGCCACAACCTGCGAGCATTGTTGTAGCAAGTAAAATCGCTCCAACTCTTCTCAAATTCCTTTTTTTCATTAATTATTCCTCCTTAGAATTTCTATTTTACAGTGCCAAACCCAAATGGCACTGTTAAAATCATAAAATTATTCACCTGTGATACCGGTTCTATCAATACTTTCAACGAAATGTCTCTGTAAGAAGAAGTACATTACTAAAAGTGGAAGTACACTGATAGTTGTAGCTGCCATTCTTACTGATTCACTAAGTGAAGTTGCCGTATCTCCAGTTGCAGCCTTTGTATTAAAGCTTGTATCAAAGTTCTTAAGCTGAATAACAAGGTTTGTCCAAACGCTCTTGGTTGAAAGACCCTGAACGTAAAGCTCTGTTAGGTAAGATTCATTCCAGTACCAAACAAATGAAAAAAGTGCTACTGTTATTATGGCCGGTGCTGCTGAAGGAACTGCGATCTTAAAGAACGTCTTGAAGTGTCCTGCGCCGTCTATGGCAGCTGCCTCAGTAAGTACCTTAGGTATCTGTTTAAAGAACTGGTAGAAAATAAGAATAAATATCGGAGCATTCAGACCATTTCCAAAAATTGCCGGAAGGACAAAGGTCCAAACTGTACCGAGGATACCCATCTTATTGTAAAGAACGTAAGTAGGTATCATTGTAACCTGGCTTGGAAGGATGTATGAGAAAAGTAATATTCCCATGCAGAGCTTCTTACCCTTGAAATCATATCTAGCAAAACCATAACCTACCATCATGCAGATAAAAATATTGAAAACAGTTGGCATTCCTGCGATAAAAATACCTCTAAGGAAGCTCTCAACAAAATTCATTGATGTAGCTGCATCTATATAGTTCTGCAAATATAGTGAACTAGGTAGCCACTTTACGGAAGTGTCAAGCAGGTCATCTCTGTTCATGAAACTTGTGCTTATCATGTAGAGCAGAGGATAAATATATACAAAGCCGATACAGATCAATAATCCGTATATTGCAGCAAGCTTTAAAAATCCCTGTTTCTCCTTAGAACCGAACAGGAATTTGTGAATCTTATTAGTATTCACTCTTGCCCGAATAGGTTCTAGTACGGCCGCTTGCGGTTGCTTTTTCCATCTTTCTGACATTGCGTGCGTTCCTCCTTCTTACACTCTTTTGCATTCTGAGTTCCTTCTTCTGCTGTCTCTGATATCTCTTAATGGCCCTGTCATATGCATCCTTCTTAGAACCAAGGATAATGAAGAACAGAAGTGTGATAAGGCTGATTACTACAGAGTACATCCATGCCATGGCTGAAGCATAGCCATAGCCCTTTTCCTTTGTTCCTGAGAACATTGCCGTCTCGATCATGTTGATAAGCTGGTTCTGCTCGTTTCCGGAAAGGAAAATAATTGTATAAATTGCGTTCAAGAGCACCATTGGCTTAAGAGTCGGAAGTGTGAGCTTCCAGAAGCACTCCCAGCCTGAGGCTCCATCGATTTTTGCTGCTTCATAAAGACTCGGATCCATTTTTTGAAGAGCAGATATGAAAATAAGTATCTGAACTCCTGAATACCAGAGAATCATGATCATATTCGAGAACATATCTCCTATGTTCTGTGCAACTGCTGTCGGCAAAACCCTGTCAAGAGCTGTAATAACAGACTGAACGTTAAGTGCTGGAATCGTTGCTGCACCTTCACTTACGAGCATGTTCATAACAGGTCCGCTCACGATGATAACCGGAAGGAAGAAAACAAGTCTGAAGAAAGATCTGCCCTTTATCTTCTGATTAAGCATCATTGCAATTAAAAGTGAGAATACAACGATTATAGGAACCTCTACTATCGTCTGCCAAATATAGGTTACCAGCTGCTGAGGGAATTCAGGGTCCTCCATCCATATCTGGGTAAAGTTTCCTGTTCCGATAAAGTTGAATTTAGTCCCACGAGGGGTAATTCTTATGTTATACCAAATATAGCGGAACGACTGTCCAAGTGGATAAAGAAGGAATAATACTATTCCTATCAGCCATGGAAGAATGAAAAAATATCCCATTCTAGCTTCACGCCTTGCAAGCTTCCCCTGCTTGATTTTAACCTTTTTTTCTTTTGCTTTTTTCTTTGTGCTATCCATTACATTTCCTCGCTATGCTCGATTAGAACTAAAGCCATCTAACCGACTATCTTGTATGACATGCCTTCGACAGTAATGTCGTCGGCGCTCTGAGTGTCCTGGGAATAATTTACATAAACCTTAACACCGTTGCTGTAAATTACTCTTGTAATGCCATTGCCTAAAATATCATGCTCCACTATAGTGCTGCCCTCTGTCTTAGAATTAAGTTCCTTAAGACTACCAGTATAAGAAATAATAGTATCCTTATAGACATCGTACTGTGCACTATAAATATCATTAGAATTTGTATAAAGAAGATCTGCCGTATTTTCCTTTGTAACGTAGAATGAAGGGAAGGTTCCTGTCTCAACAAGCTTTAAGAAGAACTCTGTCTTGTTGGCTTCAAAGTTTACGTACTCAGAATAAACCGGCATCACGCCCTTAAGAACAAGTGAAAGGAAAGGAACACTTTCATCCTCGAACATGAAGCTTGATGTGTACATCGGCATATCCAGGAATGCCTCTGTATCGTGCCATAAATAAGAAAATGGCTGTTCAAGAACAAGATCAGTTTTTTCTGCAACGTTATCAAGAAGTGTCTCATAGCTTTCAGCTGTGTTAAATCTTGTATAAGTCTTACCACCGTAGGTGTATGAGAAAAGAGCATTTGAAATACCTGCAACTGCTAAATTAGAGCCCTTCTTCTTAGTGTACTTATTTACAAAGCCATTAAGAAGCTTGGTGCTTCTTGCAGGAGTAAGGAAAAGCATCTGCTCATATACATCCTTGTAGGTTTCCTCTGTAAAACGTCTCTTATTGATTCTCTTAACAACGTTAAAGGTTGCATTATGCTCATCAGGATTTATCCTTAAAGCATCATCATAAAGGTAAAGAGAAATACCTCTGCTCTCAGCATTTGAAAGAGCCTTTTTAACATCTCCCGTACCGCCGACTTTAGAATCAGCATCATACTTTGTGATAGGAAGATCGTTGATACCGCCGTCCTGCCAGCCCTTGTATACTGAGAAAAGATCTGTGACACCGCTCTTTTCAAGATCATCATAAATATCAACGATGTCATCAGCAGTTGTCATAGTAACGCCTCTTGTTCCCATGAGCCAGCTTTCTCTATCTGTTCCAAGGAAGTCTACTCTTGTATCATATGAGGTATCAAGTGAAGTCTTAAGCTCTCCATTACAAGTAAGATAATCCCTGTAAGCTGTTGCCATTCCTGCATAATCAGCATCATCACCAGAGAGGAAAAGATAGCGTACTGCTAAATCCGAATGAGTTCTATCCGCTTCTGTTAAGTGAAGTGAACCAGAGGTTGAATTATTACTGGTTGGCTGAGTGTAGTTACGTCTTAAAACAAACTTTGCAAAGGCTCTGT
>JAEEGI010004383.1_pt1 | contig 33111 bp, 14 predicted proteins | sample 8958751 | NCBI WGS metagenome assembly JAEEGI01 (sample SAMN16246545, study PRJNA631951) | gut metagenome | biome: gut microbiome; feature: rumen; material: KS-attached | host: Bos | place: Iran: Karaj | collected 2018-10
GGATAGCTCTCGCCTTTGCTGGTAACAGTGATGTTACGGGCGGGAGCACCCATCTTGGTCATCATACGCTTGACAGCGTAGGCACGTTTGCGGCCAATCTTCAGGTTGTTCTTCCTCGTGCCGGTATTGTCGGCGTAACCCGTGACGACGACATGGATATTCGCGTCGTTCTTCATGGCGTCACACAGTTCCCGCAGGCTGGCCTCGGCCTCTTCATTGCGTAACGGCTGGGTCTTCCTGTGGTTGAAGTAGAACTGTATGGGGGCTTCCGTGCTCTCCGCTGCCGTGGCCTTCTGCTCCACGACGGGGGCCGGAGTCTCTTTCTTGGGCTCTGCCTTCTGGGCCTTCTGCTCCACTATCGTGTTGTGATAGGCGGTCAGGTCGTTCTCGCGGGAGTCCTTCATGGCGGTCAGCTCGGCCTCGGCTTTCTTGCGGGAGTCCTTCATGGCGGTGAGCTCGGCTTCGGCTTTGTCGCGGGAGTTCTTCATGGCGGTCAGCTCGGCCTCGGCTTTGTCGCGGGCCGTCTTCATGGCGGCGAGCTCGGCTTCCGTCTTCTCGCGGGCCGTCTTCATGGCGGCAAGTTCGGCGGCCACACGGTCGACGTTCTCGTCGTTGGCGGGGGCCATGGTGAAGGCGCCGCCGTCACCACCCCGTTTCTTGCCGTTCCAACCGAAGTTGACACCCAGGCTCACTCCTATCTCATAGTAGCCTATCTTCTCCACCTGCGTGGCGGTGGAAGGCTGGGTGACGGTGTAGGTGGCGTCGGGACTCAGGGCATAGATGTCCACATTGTTGTCGGTCTTGTAGGCGATGGGCGCATAACGGCCATAGAGGCCGAGGGCGAGGGAGGTGACATCCCCGAGGGGGAAGTTGTATCCCACCTCGGCATCGAGGAGGCAGTAGAAGGGCTTCGTCATGTCGGCGTTCTTCACGCTCTTCTCCGTGGTCCCGTTCAGGGTCATGGGAACGGGCGTGGTGGGCGTGATGCCCAGGTCAGGGATGGCGGTGACGGCAAGCGCCGGGTCGGTGAAGCTGTAGTCGGCGCTGGCGTTCACTGCCTTGGACAGCGAGAGACCGACGTTCACAAAGACACCCCCGAAGCGCATGGCCAGCTGGATGGGCAGCTCCAGGAAGGTGTAGCTCTGCTCCTCCTGGATGGAGGTGGCGGTGCCGCGAAGCGCCACCGCGGTCACCGCACTGCCGCCGGGCAGCCCAAGACTGCTCATCGGCAGGCTGGTGGTGATGGGAAGGTCGAAGTTGGAGATTTTCTGGTTGTGCGAGAAACGACTCAGACGCACGCCTGTACGGAAACCGAAATGTTCGCCAAACCAGTAGGTGTAGCCCACGTTGAAGCCCAGGGAAAGTCCGGGCTGGTCGTTCCACGTGGCAGAGCCCGTGAAGGGCATGGAGCCTATGCCGAGACCCTGAAAGGCCACCGACAGTTCGTGTCCCTTGCCGCTTTCCTGAGCCTGCATGATGGGCATCCCTGTGAGAAGCATGGCCGCTGCCAATGCTATTGTTACTTTTGCTGTTTTCATTGTTGTTTCTTTTTTAGTAATTCTAGACCTAGGATGGTCTAGGATATCCTAGAATCGCCTAGGATATCCTAGTTCTCCTAGAGAGTTTACTTCACTATCAGTCGTTTCACTGCACTTCTTCCGTCGTTCAGCGTCAGACGGACCATGTACATGCCGGAGGCTTGCGGTGCCTCGATGACGTCATTGTCCTTCTGCTGGAGAACCATGCGGCCTTGCAGGTCGTAGACGCGAATCTCAGCGCCCTGCAGGTCGGTTCCCTCGACGGAGACCTTGACCATGCTGCCGTGCATCACGGGGTTCGGGGCAACGGTGAATTCTATCTCTTCAACATCGCCGATACCGACATTGCCGATGCATACGGTGTTGGAACGTACCCAGTACTCCATGTTGCCGTCAACGGCTACCTCGACATAGTAGCATCCGTTCAATCGGTTGCCGCCTTCGCTGTAGCTGTCGTGGTCGGGGCCTTCGAGCACCATCTCGCCGTCACGGTACCAGCGGTACCAGACGTAGTTGACGTTCTCCATGCCCTCCTCGTTGTGGTTGACGGAAAGCATCACATCCATCAGGTTGTAGAGGTACGGCATCACAAAGCCCTCGGGCAGGATGACAAGGTTCATGGTGACGACACTGTCGCAACCGGTGACGGTGGTCAGCGTGCGCACATAGGTGCCGCTCTCCGTGAACGTCTCGCCGTTCCAGACGAAGGAACCGGTGCTCAGCGTGTCGAACGAACTCTCGGCGCTGTGGTTGATGGTCAGGTGCAGGGTCACGGTGCTGTCGCATCCGGCAACGGTGGTGGTGCTGTAGCTGTAGTCTCCGCTCTCGGTATACATACGGCCGTTCCACTCATAGCTGTCGCAGTTGATGACGGTCTCATCCTCGTTGACGCTGTTGCCAATGGTCAGGTGCAGGGTGTCGACCTGGGTGCAGCCGTTGTTGTCGAGGTGGCTGTAGGTGTAGTCGCCGCTCTCGCTGTAGACGCTGCCGTTCCAGGTGTAGCTGCCGCAGGCCACCTTCGTCTCGGCCGTGTGGACCGGGTTGTTGATGGTCAGCTGCAGGATCACCGTGCTGTCGCAGCCGTTGCTGCCTTCGGTGGTGTAGCTGTAGCTGCCACTGGCGGTGTAGACACTGCCGTTCCAAGCGTAGCTGCCGCAGGCCATCTCGCTGACGCTGACGGTCACGGGCTGGTGGATGGTCAGGTGCAGGGTGTCGACCTGGGTGCAGCCGTTGTTGTCAATGTGGCTGTAGTAGTAGTTGCCGCTGGTGGTGTAGACACTGCCGTTCCAGATGTAACTGCTGCAGGCAACCTCTGTCTCGGCCGTGTGGACCGGGGTGTGGATGGTCAGGTGCAGGGTGTCGACCTGGGTGCAGCCGTTGTTGTCGAGGTGGCTGTAGGTGTAGTCGCCGCTGGTGGTGTAGACACTGCCGTGCCAGCTGTAGCTGCCGCAGGCCATCTCCGTCTCGGCCATGTGGACCGGGTTGTTGATGGTCAGCTGCAGGGTCACCGTGCTGTCGCAGCCGTTGCTGCCCTCGGTGGTGTAGCTGTAGCTGCCACTGGCGGTGTAGACACTGCCGTTCCAAGTGTAGCTGCCGCAGGCGCTGGCACTGACGGTGGCCGTCTTGGGCTGCTTGACGGTGAGCGTCAGGGTCACCGTGCTGTCGCATCCGTTGACACCGGTGAAGCTCTGGCTGTAGGCACCGGAGGCGGCATACTCGATGCCGTTCCAGGTGTAACTGCCGCAGGCCGTCTCGGTGAGACCGGTGGTCACGGGCTGGTTGACGGTGAGGGTCAGCGTGACCACGCTGTCGCAGCCGTTGGCGGCGACATAGGTCTTGCTGTAGACTCCGCTCTCACTGTAGTAGGTGCCGCCCCAGATGTAGTAGGTGCAGGCTGCGGCGTCAAAGCTGTTCTCGACGCTCTGCTTGATGGTGAGGTTCAGGGTCACCGTGCTGTCACAGCCGGCTACATTGTTGGTGTGGTAGGTGGCCGTGTTGTTGCTGGCGGTGTAGACGGTGCCGTGCCACTCGTAGCTGTCGCAGGCCTCCACGGTCTCGACGCCGCTGGTGGACTGTCTCACGGTCAGCTGCAGGGTGGTGACGCTGTCACAGCCGTTGCTGCCGGTGGTGGTGTCGGTGTAGACGCCGCTCTCGGTGTAGATCGCTCCATTCCACTCGTAGCTGTCGCAGGCCGAGGCCATGACGGTGACGGCAACGGGCTGCTTGACGATGAGCGTCAGGGTCACCACGCTGTCGCAGCCGTTGCTGCCGGCAAAGGTCTGGCTGTAGACGCCGGAGGCGGTGTAGGTCTGTTCGTTCCAGGTGTAGCTGCCGCAAACGCTCTCGTTGATGTCGGAAGTCACCTGCTGGTTGATGACGAGGGTCAGCGTGGCGGTGCTGTCGCAGCCGTTGGCGGCTGTGTAGCTCTGGCTGTAGCTGCCACTCTCGTTGTAATAGGTGCCGTCCCAGATGTAGCTCTGGCAGGCGGTGTCGTTGAAGCTGTACTCCACGCTGTGCTTGATGGTGAGGTTCAGCGTCACTTCCACGTTGCAGGCGTCTCCGGTGATGGTGTAGGTGGGCTCGTTGGTCGAGGCGGTGTAGGTCACGCCGTCAATCCAGGTGTAGCTGTCGCAGGCCTCCACGGTGTCCACGCTGGTGCCGCTGTGGACGATGACCAGCTGCAGGGTGGTCACGCTGTCGCAGCCGTTGGCACCCTCGGTGGTGTAGGTCGGCGCCACGGCGGGAGTCTCGGTGTAGGTCTCTCCGTGCCACTCGTAGCTGTCGCAGGCCGACGCCACGACGGTGGCGGTGGTGGGCTGGTTGACGGTGAGCGTCAGGGTCACTATGCTGTCGCAGCCGTTGCTGCCGTCCAGGGTCTGCTTGTAGACGCCGGAGGTGGCATAGTTCACCTCGTTCCACGTGTAGCTGCCGCAGGCGGTGGCACTGATGCTCTCTGTGACGGCCTGGCTGATGGTGAGGTTCAGCGTGGCGGTGCTGTCACAGCCGTTGGCGGCCGTGTAGTGCTTGCTGTAGCTGCCGCTCTGGTTGTAGTAGTTGCCGTCCCAGATGTAGCTCTGGCATGCGGTATCGGCGAAGCTGTAGGTGACTCCCTTCTTGATGGTCAGGTGCAGGGTCACCGTGCTGTCGCATCCGGCGGCGTTGGTGGTGTGGTAGGTGGCCGTGTTGTTGCTGGCGGTGTAGACGGTGCCGTGCCACTCATAGCTGTCGCAGGCCTCCACGGTCTCGACGCCGGTGGTGGACTTCTTCACGGTCAGCTGCAGGGTGGTGACGCTGTCACAGCCGTTGCTGCCGACAGTGGTGTAGGTCGGAGCCACGGCGGGAGTGGCGGTGTAGGTCTTTCCGTGCCACTCGTAGCTGTCGCAGCCCGACGCCACGACGGTGGCGCTCTTGCTCTGCTTGACGGTGAGCGTCAGGTTCACGGTGCTGTCGCAGCCGTTGCTGCCGGTGAAGTGCTGCGTGTAGGCGCCGGAGGCGGCATACTCGATGCCGTTCCACAGGTAGCTGTCGCAGGCCGTCTCGGTGAGACTGGTGGTCACGGGCTGGTTGACGGTGAGGGTCAGCGTGACTACGCTGTCACAGCCGTTGGCGGCCGGATAGCTCTTGCTGTAGACTCCGCTCTCATTGTAGTAGGTGCCGTCCCAGATGTAGTAGCTGCAGGTGGAGTCGACGATGGCGTTGGTCACACTGTGGGTGACGGTGAGGTCAAGGGTCACGGTGCTGTCGCAGCCGCTGCTGAGATGGTAGACATAGGTCGGAGTGTCGGTGCTCTCGGTATAGGTCACACCGTCCACCCAGGTGTAGCTCTCGCAAGCGGTCTGGACTTCGGTCGTTGTCAGGTTGTTGCTGATGGTCAGCAGGAGGGTGACAGTGCTGTCGCAGCCGTTGGCGGCGCCACCGACAAAGGTGTAGGTGACGGTGCTGTCAAGCTGGCTCTCGGTGTAGGTGCTGTCATCTATCCAGGTGAAGCTCTCGCAGGCCTGCTGCTCGTCGATGCCGGTGAAGACATTGTTCAGCGTCAGGTAGAGCGTGGCGGTGCTGTCGCATCCGTTGACGTCGGTGGTGCTCCACGTGCCGATGGTGGAGGTGACATAGGTGATGCCGTTCCAACGATACACGCTGTCGCAGGTGACGACGGTGGTGTCGCTGACGCTGTTGTAGTGGATCGTCAGGTCAAGGTTGGCGATACTGTCGCAGCCTACGGCGTTGATGGTGTCGAAGTGTGCAAGGGTCGACATGGTGTAGGTGATGTCGTGCCAGGTGTAGCTCTCGCAGTTCGTGACGGTGGTCACACTGCTGGTGCTCTTCTTGATGGTCAGGTGCAGCTTGGCGGTGCTGTCGCAGCCTCCTGTGGTCTGCAGCACTTTCTCATAGTCGCCGCTCAGGCAGTAGACGCTGTCGTTCCACATGACGCTGTCGCACCACTCTATGGTGTCGTAGCCGACGCGGGGGATGTAGGCGAACTGGGCGGTGATGACGCTGTCGCTGGTCAGGGTGACCATACGCGGGTTGGTGCTGTCGCCGTCGCTCCACTTGGTGAAGTAGTAGCAGTTGGCGGCCGTGGCCGATATCTCATACTCCACGAAGTGCTTGGCGGTGCTGTCGCTGCCTGTCACACTGCCCTGGGCGGTGTCGGCGGCAAGGACCGTCAGCACGTAGACGTTGGTGTCGAAGGTGGCGTACAGGGCGGTGTCGCTCACGGGCGAGACTACCAGGGTGTCCTTGCTGCTCACCACGGTGCCGGCGGCATTCACCCAGCTGGTGAAGTGGTAGCCGGTGTCAGGCGTGGCGTAGTAGGTGGCACTGAGGTAGTGCTTCACAGAGTCGGGCGTATTGGTCACAAAGCCCTTGATGCTGTCGGCTTCGGCCACGGCGATAAGGACCTCGTAGACGTTGGTGTCGAAGGTGGCGGTGAGGGTTCGGTCGCTGCCGGCCACCACACTGGTGTCGGCTTTCGTGCTGTACACGCTGTCGGCCTCCATCCAGCTCACGAAGTGATAACTGGCGTTCGGGGCAACGGACAGGGCTACGACGCTGTCGGCCATCACACTGTAGGTGCTGTCGGTGAGCACGCTCACATAGGCTTGGCTGTCAACCACGCTGGCTGCTCCTCTCACGGTGTCGGCCTTCAGGGTCAGCACATACGGGAAGTGCAGGAAGTTGGCCACCAGGGCGGTGTCGCGGGTCACGGTGACGCTGCGCACGCTGTCGGCCATGGCGGTGTCGCTCCAGCTGGCCAGGTAGTACTCCTCGCTCTCGGGCTCGCCCTTGACGGTGATGACGGTGCCGGGCTCCATGGTGTAGGTGTCGAGGCTCATGACCTCAACGCCGTTGGGCACGGTGGGTATGCAGGTGACGGTGAAGCTGCCGCTTGAGGTGACCACGGTGGCGGTGCCGTTGAAGGCGCCGTGGACACTCACATAGTGGCTCGTGGCACTGTCTTTGGTGACCATGCCGTCGCCTCCGATAATATCGTCGATGGCACCGGTCTCATACCACGTGTGCGGGAATTCGGTGAAGTTGGTGACTCGGACCTCCTCGTTACGGTTCACGGTGTATCCGCCATAGTTGTCGAAGTACACTCGGCCGTGGCCGTTGGCGATGAGGGTCACTACGGGGTTGCCGCTGAAGTTGGCGGTGACGGTGACGTCGGCGCTGTCAACGGTGACCTCGGCGGTCAAACCGGCGGTCCTCACGGTGTCGCCGGCCCAGTTGATGAGATAGCTGTCATCGTTGGGTACGGCAAGCAGGTTGACGGTGGTGTGGTAGTCCACACGGTAGACGTTGGGGTTATCGCTCTCCAGACGCACCACGCCGTCGGGCAGTTCGCTGGCGTACTGGATGGTCAGCTGGTCGATATTGATGTCCTTGTCGGAGGTGCTGCTGATGACCACGGTGTCACGACGGATGTTGACGACGGTGCCGTAGGCGTTGCCCGTGGTGGCGTTGACCGTACCGGCATCGGCGGTGATGAGCTGCGCCTTGTTGGTACCGTTGGTCAGGTGGAAGGCTACCTGGGTGATGACGGCACTGCCGTCGGTGGCGATGGTCATCGTCTTGCCGTTCTTCAGCGAGATACCCATGGCGTCGGCGCTGTCGGCCATGACGCTCACGATACCGGTGCGAAGGGTGTCATCGGTGATGCCCTGGAACCTCACGGTGTCGCTCTCGACGATGAACTGCACGTCGCCGCGGGCCTCTCTGTAGTCCAGCGTCAGCGAGGGGTTGTAGTCGAAGATGGCGGCAATGGTCGTGTCGCTCGTCAGCTCCACGGTGCGCACGGCATCGGTCACGCTGTCGCTCCACATCACGAAGTGGAAGCCCGGGTTGGCGGTGGCGCTGATGTCGTAGCTCAGGAAGTGCTTGGCAAGGCTGTCGCCCGTCACGGTGCCGAAGCCAGTGCAGCTGTCGGCCACAACGACGTTCATCTTGTAGACGTTGGTGTCGAAGATGGCGGCAATGGTGCTGTCGCTCACGAGGCTGACGGTGTCGATGGCCTTGGTCGAGCCGTTGCTCCACCTCACGAAGTGATAGCCGCTGTCGGCGGTGGCGTTGATGACGTAGTCCACGAAGTGGCGAGCCACGCTGTCGCTGCCGGTCACAGTGCCGAAGCCGGTGCTGGCGCTGTCAACCTTGACAACGAGGTTGTAGTGGTTGGTGTCAAACACGGCATAGACCGTGCTGTCGCCCTCAACGATAATCTGCAGGGTGTCGGCGGCGCCGAGCTGCAGACCGGTGGTGTCCTGCCAGTTCACGAAGTGGTAGCCGGTATTGGCATAGGCACGCAGCACCACGGTGTCGAGGTAGGCCACCGAGTCGCTGCCCTTCACATAGCCGGCAGCGGTGTCCAGGGCCTGGCCAAGGATGGCGTATTCGTTGACGGTGAACAGGGCCATCAGGGCGGTGTCGCTCACGGGGCTGATCACCAGGGTGTCGAGCTCGCTCACCAGGTTGGTGTCGGCGTCATACCAGCCCTTGAAGGTGTAGCCGTAGGCGGCCTCCACGGTCAGGGTGTCGGTCAGGAAGTGCTTCACCGAGTCGGCGCCGGTCACGGTGCCCATGGCCTGGCTGGTGCGCTCGTCGTTCTGCACGGTGAGCATTACATTATATACATTGGTGTCGAAGCTGATGGTGACGGTGCTGTCCTTGGTCATCTTGACCAGCACAGTGTCGGTAATCAGATCATTCGGATTACTCGGAATATTCTGAGTACTCTGAGCATTCTGCCAGCCGGTGATGTGGTAGCCCGTCAGGGCGTTGGCCACGAGGGTCACCGTGCTGTCGGCCATCACACTGTAGGTGGTGTCGGTCAATGCGCGGGCAAAGACCACGGCGGTGTCGGCCTCAACCGAGCCCATCACGCTGTCGGCCTTCACGGTCAGCACATAGGGGTTGTGAAGGAAGTTGCCCTGCAGCTTCATGTCGCCGTCGATGCGGAAGCTATGAACGGCCTGCGTCGAGACGATGGCGCTGTCGGGTATGCTGTCTGTCTGTCTGACCTGGGCCCAGTCCACAAAGTAGTGGTCGGCGGCGGGTGTGGCCGTCAGGCTCAGGTCGGTGTAGGGCATCACGGTGTAGCTCCGCTTGGCGACGTTGTAGCGCACGCCGTTGGGCAGCGTGGGCTCGCAGGTGACATTGAAGGCGCCCGTCGAGGTGACGACGGTGGCGATGGTGTCGAAGATGCCGCTGACGGTCAGGTAGTGGCCGGTGGCGTCTTTGGTGACCTTGCCTTCGCCACCCTGGATCTCCAAGATGTCGCTGGCTTCATACCAGTTGTAGGGCAGCGCGATGCTCTCGGCTTTGATGATGCCGGCACGCGTGATGGTGTTGCCATGGTAGCCGGTGAAGTAGACACTGCCCATGGCGGGGTCGTTCACCGCCAACGTGATCACGGGGTTCGGGGCAAAGGTGGCTGTCAACGTGTCGTCCTTGCCCATGGTGATGCTCGCACTCAGCGTGTCGATGACCGTGGCGTTGTCGCTCCAGCGCACCAGGTAGTGGCCGTCGGCGGGAATGGCACGCACCGTCACGGTGCTGTCGGGCAGGATATAGTAGCTGTTGCTGTCGGGTCCGTAGATGGCTCCCTCGGGCAGCGCACGGCCGTAATGGACGGTGAACTGGTCGATCTGCAGGTCGTACACCACCGAACTCTTGATGGTCACATGGTTGGTGTCCAAGCCCTTGATCGAACCGTACTCGTTGTTCGTGGTGGTGGTGATGACACATTCGGGACAGCCGGCAACACTCAAGTAGTTGCTCACCAGGTTGGTACCGTTGGTGACATGGAAATCCACCTGCGTGATGCTGGCGTCAGCGATGACGATGTCGATGTCGCTCATGCCGCTCTTGACGAACATTCCGTCCGCGTCGGCACTGTCGGCCTCGATGCTGATGGAACCGCGGCTGACGTTCTTATTGGTGATGCCGAGGAACGACAGGCTGTCCTGCGGGATGACGAACTCCATCGTGCCACCCTCGTTGTGGGCGAAGGTCAGCTTGTAGTAGTTCAGGTAGAACATGGCGCGGGCCACGGTGTCGGTGGTCATGGTGAAGGTCAGGCTCGAGCTGTCGGGGAAGAGGGCCACGGGGTCGGTGACGAAGTAGGCGCTATAGGTAGCGGTCTGCAGGGTGTCGCCGTTCTGGTCTTCCCAGTTGGCCACATGGTGCAGCGTGGTGGCGTCGGCCTGGAGGGTCAGCGTGGTGCCGTAGTCAACACGGTAGGTGCTGTCGGTCAGCTGGGCTACGCCGGCGGGAAGGGTGGGATTGATGCTCACCAGATAGGCACCATTAGCCTGAGGGTTGCTGTTATATTCCCCGCGATGGGCCATGATGGTAATGTTGGTGCCTTCCACGATGCCCATGCTTCCAAACTGCCTACTCTGCATGTCGGGAGTGAGAAGGCCATAGACATATACCGATGCGGTATTATCCGTCAGGTCGAAATCGCCGTAGGTTGTGTCGGTGATATTGGAGACGGTGCCGGTGATTTCGTGCCACACATCGTTGTTGACCTCCGAGGCGAGGAACTGCGCGATGGTTTCGCTGCTGCTGCCTGCGCCTTCGAGCATCACCTTACCCCAGGTGGTGTCGTTGGCGGCGAGGGTGAGGACGGGCTTGTCGTTGAAGGTGGCCTCAGCGGTGGTGAGGGCGGCGGTCAGGGGGCCGTAGGTCTTCTCGACAGCCGTGTTGCTGTTGGTGTCGTCGTCCTGGTCGAAGCGCACGAGGTAGGCGGTGTCGCTGGGCGTGGCCTTGACGGTGACGCTGGTGTTGTAGTCTATATAATATGTATTAGGCTCGGTGGTGGAAGCAATGAAGTTGCTGGCGGCGCCGACGGTGGTGTAGCGGACAAGGGAACCAGCAACGATGACATTATTATAGATGGTGCCTTTCGTGTTAGTGCTGACTTCTGCGACTGTACCGTCGGCATTGAACCTGACGCACGCGGCTGCACTTCCACTTCCTAAAGCTTTAAAGAAGAGGTAGACCGGATGGCCGGTGGTGTTCTGCCAGGCGCAGGCCTCGGCCTCGGTGACGGACTGGAAGTCGCTCGGGAGGTCGGTGGGAGCGACAAGGTGGCTATAATCTTCACTCCATGAGCTGGGGACGGTGAATTCGTTAGCGGCCAAGACTTCCTCGGGCACAATCTCCATCTCGCCGCCGTCGTTGTGGGCGAGGGTGAGGGTGGGCTTGAGCTCGAAGTTGGCGGTGGCGGTGGTGTTCTCAGTGATGGTGTAGGTCTGGGCAACGGCGGTGTTGCTGTTGGTGTCGGCAAAGCCGGAGAAGTTCTTCAGGTAGTGGGCCGAATCCGGCGTGGCGGTGACGGTCAGCGTGGTGCCGTAGTCGACTACGAAGGTGTCAAGGGTAGCGTTGGCCGAGACTACGCCGGCGGGAAGCACGGGGACGGTGCTGGCCGTGCAGGTGATGGCCCTTTCGAAATCTCCATATGGTTCTTCTTCGTATTCTAGGTTGCATCCATATGTGACTGAGCCTTCGAAGGCACCTTTGACGCGGATATTGACCCAAGTAGTACCTTGATTGATGAACTCCACTTTATCATTGCCGTTTATTAACTCGTGACCACTGGCTTCGTAACCACAACACCAGCTGTAGCCGATGGTGTAGGGCATCTCGTTGGCGGGGACGACATGTCGCTCACCGCCGAAGTTGATGGTGTAGACGGTGTCGTACGTCATGCCGTCCAGCGTCAGGGTGCCGCCGTCGTTGGCGGTGAGGGTCAGCGTGGGCTTGGCCTGGAAGTTGGCGGAGAGGTTGGGGATGTCGGCGATGACGCTGTCGTAGGTCTTCTCGACGGCGATGTTGCTGTTGCGCTCGGTGGCGGGGGCGTCGTCGCTGAAGCTGACGAGGTAGTGCTGGGCGTCGGGGGTGGCCTTGACGGTCACCGGGGTGCCGTAGTCTATAATATATGTATTAGGAGTGCTGGAAGCGATGACGTTGGCGGCGACGTTCTGGTAGCCGTAGACCTCGATGGAGGTGATGCCGTTCATGTCGCCGCGGTTTACTGGGCCGGTGGAAGTTTCGACAGAAACGTAAGGGAGGCCCCCATCAATATCACCGCCAACAATCGTGGCCGTGAAGGGGGCCTGGTTGTCCACAGGCGGGGTTTTGTCGCCCTGCTTGAAGAGGCACCGTGTGATGGTGTAGCCCTGGGCGGCTTCGACGGTCACGCTGCCGCCCCCAAGCCATCCATAAATGTAATGGTAACTATCGATGTTGTTCAGCGTCACCGTGACGATGCCGTCGGACGACTGGCTGTAGGAGGTATGTCCGGTGGCCGTGACGGTGGTGAGCAGGGTCTCCTCTCCTGCGCCCTGGGGCACGATGGCTTCGAGGGTGCCGCCGGCGGTCTGGGCGAGGGTGAGGGTGGGCTTGGTGGTGAAGGTGGCCGCGAGCTCGGTGTCATCGCCGGGCATGGTGAAGGAGTAGTTGTAGGCGCTGTTGCTGATGACGGCCTCGTTGCCGATGGCGCTGAGGTAGTGCGCCGAGTCGGGCGTGGCGGTGACGTTGACCGTGGTGCCGGGCAGGACACGGTAGGTGTTCTCAGCGGTGCCAGCGATTACGCCGTCGGGGGGCACGGGGCCGGTGCCGGTCGTGCAGGAGATGGTCCAATTGTCGGAAGCTCCCCCGTCAAGGTCGCACTGATAATAGCCGCCGTATTCGAAGGGACCGCTGATGCGGACAGTGATCCAATTGTCGCCTTGGGCGAATATGCTCACGCCTTCGCCCATTTGGTCGTATGCATAGGCAAAGGTGATATTGGCATTATAGCTGAAGGTGGTGTCGTAGGGAAAGCGGTTGGCGGGGATGGTAATAGCCCTGCTGTCTCCGGAGATGCCTGATTGTTCGAAGGTGAAGGTGTAGACGGTGCCAATGCTCTCGGCAATCTCAAGGGTGCCCATGTTGTAGTCGTTGGGCTGGAGGGTGAGGGTGGCGGGGTTGGCGATGACGGCGTGGAAAGCCACGGAGTCGTCCTGGAAGTCGTCGTTGCCGTCGAAGACCATGTAGACGTCGCACTCGCCGGCGCCGTTGACGCTGAAGCTATACATGTTGTTAGGATTGGTGAAGGAGATCACCGCGGGGTTGGTCGAGCCGTAGCGGAGGCTTACGGTGCCGCCCACTAGGGCAGTGTGGAAGTCATGGTTCATGATGGCGCCGATGTTGCCGATGACGGGCAGCTCGAAGCCGCGGTAGGCCGTGATGGTAGTGTCGTTGGGGATAGCCCTGTTGCCGTAGGTCCAGGCCAGGGCGGGCTCGGCTTTGTAGGTCACCTTGACGACCTTGTTGGCGCCGGGCATGAGGAAGTTCCAGTTGCCGGTGAGCTCGTCAAGGGCGGGGACGGTGGGGTCGAATTCGTGTACGGCGACGGTGGCCGTCGGGATGTTGCCCGGTGTTAGGCTTGTCACCACAAGGCCGTCGGAGTTCTCCGTCGTGGAGATTCGGGTCTCTTCGGTGAAATAGTAGTTGTTGCCATTCTTAAAGACGTAGTAATCGCCTGTTTCGCTCTCGGTGACATTGGCCTCTTCACCAGGCCCGTAAGGCCCGAGGTTGGCACGCACCAACGTCCAGGGGGTGTTTTGGCCGGGACTACAAATGTAATCCCACCCATTGAAATCGATTCGGCTCTTTACGCCAGGGTTAATCTGGTCGCCAACGTGTATCACGTCGCCCACCTGGAGCGTGGTGAACACCGTTTGCGCCCACGCGGCTCCTGCCACGCCGAAGAGCATCAGCGCCAGGAGCAGGATGTGTTTTGTAAATGTCTTCATGTTGTTATTGTTTTTTGTTATTGTTTCTTGTTTGTTAGGCTTTCCTAGGACTGCCTAGGACTGCCTAGGACTGCCTGGATGCGCGGGGCCTCATCCTTCGTCCCCGCCCGGGTCGGGTGTGGGAGTGGGTGTCGGCGTGGGGGTGTCGCCGCCGTCGTCTTCGAGGACGGTCTTCACCTTCTGCGCCTGCTTGCTGATGGCGAACTGCTTGCTGAACTTGATGCCCACCGTGGCGCCGAGGCTCCACGTCAGCTGGTCGGGCGTCACCATGTCTTCGGTGGCCACCGTCTTGCCGGGGTATTTCTCCTGGTTCTCGCGCACATCCTTGTCGCTCACCGAGCCGGTGACCTTCGGGTAGATGGTGAGCATCTTCACGCCCTGCTCGTTGGCCAGGGCCACGCGGTTGCTCTCCAGCGTCTCCTCGGCCACGATGTCGGCGATGGCCGCGATGACGGCCTGGCACTCGTAGGCCTTGAAGCCCGTGCGCGCGGCTATCTTCTTGGCGAGCTCGGCATTGTCGATCTCGTTGTTGATGACCACCTCGGCGTACCACGAGTGTCCGCCCAGCGTCTGGTCTCCTGTCGGGGTGTATTCCCTGACTCTGTACTTTACTTTGCTCATAACTGTATATTATTATATATTGAATTCATTTATTATAATAGTGCGGAAAACCTCCATATCGTTCTTTCCAGACTTTCATATCAAAGTTCCGGAACTTTCATATCAAAGTTTGCAGACTTTCATATCAAAGTTTCCCGCGGGGGGTTACTGCAGCCATTGATAGTTCGACTGTTGGGCGGGGTCGTATGGGGCGGATGTATAAACAAAAGCGCCGCCAAGATCTAATAGTCCTTGACCGCTATCTATAAAACCACCATCGTCCCATATCACGCCGGGGTTGCGGGCGATGATTTGGGCCCATGTGGTGCAGCCCGTGATGTCGAGGGTGATGCCGTCGATGGTGACGAGCACCACGTCATCCTCCAGCGTCACGCTCTTCACGCGGCGGGGGTTGCCGTCGGGCATGAGGGTCACGCTGTCCGTCTCGGTGATGAGCAGCGAGTCGCCCTGGTAGGGCTGCGTCTGCGGCACGCCGTTCACCAGCACCGTCCAGCCCGCGGGGATATTCTTCAGCGCATGGGCCTCGTAGTACTCCACCTGCAGCTCCAGGTCATAGTCCGGCGTCTGCCCGAGCGACCACTGGTTCGCGCCCGCCTTGGTCAGCTCGATGGAGGCAGGGCGCAGCACCTTGAGTGTGGTGACATAAGAAAAAGTATTGGATGAACTGCTACCGCCAAACAGTAAGGAGTCGGCATCCTGTCCCAGCACAAACTTCTCGACCACGGGATCGCCGCTCTCCGTCTTCCCGTTGATGCCGAGAGCTGTGGTGAAAAGCTTCGTCGTTCCATCGGCGGCGTAGATGTCGGCTTGTGCCGTTTTTGTAGCGGTGTAGTTATAGCACACGGCAATCAACAGCGTGTCGCCCTTTTTGAACGAGCCCGTTGCCGGCTTGATGGAGACATAACAGTTGTCTGAGTAATTATATTGTACTCCCATCTCGATGGATTTAATTAGGTCCACGTTGGTGTGAATCCTAACAGAGGAAATAGACATACCATTGCCACGCAGCATCGAGCCGGTAATGGCTGGGGGGTTCGACGAGAAGTCGACCTCGAATACTGTCGTCGGGCCTTGCGCCCAGGCTCCCGCGCCGCCGAACAGCGTCAGCGCCAGGAGCGTCAAAATGCTTTTTCTTAAACTTTTCATTGTCGTTATGTTTTAAATTTGTTTTGTTTCGTTTTTCGGGAGTCGCCGTTGGCGAGAAATCCTTCAAATCGTTTTTGGGGTCGACTGCGTCGAGAAATCTTTCAAATCAATTCAAATCTTTCAAATCTTCATTTTATTTGTTTGATTTGTTCCGATTTGTGTGATTTCTGCCGTCAGGCACTCCTTTCCGCCGCGAGGCTACTGGGCGTCAATCAGCGTGAACACGATGCTGTTGAGATTATCAGCGGATGTAAAGACAGTACCCAGCGTCACCGCGTTTGCAGCTGTGCCGCTCCACACCACCTTGGTGTCTTCCGGCTGTGTCCAGTCGCCGTAATTAGTAAAGTTAATACTCCCATTATTGATTATCTCGATCTTGCAGAACTTCTTGCCAGACGGAGCCGTGAAGGTAAATGAGTCGCCACCATCTCCAAAACATGTGAGTGATCCTGTTTGTTGAATGTGGGTGTAAGCTATAAAATAGCTATTCTCTCCGCTCCTCGAAATCGTAATGCCTTCATAAGTGAGGGGGTCCGTTACCATTGGACTAACCTCATCGTTCTCGTGGGCACTATTGAACACGTTCGTGCTGTTCCAGGTGACGGTGGACATAACCACCAGGGTATCGCTGACGGGGCCGGCAATCTCGCTGTCGCTATGGTCGGCGTCGGCCTTGGCGTAGTACCACACATAGTAGGTGCCGGCCGCGCGGCCCTGGGCCGTGGGACGCGTGGCGCTGAAGTCCGCGGTCGAAGCCGGCTGCGCGTTGGTGGTGGTCACGGCATACATCATCGTGCCGCCGTTGGCCACGCCGGCGTTGACAAGCTCCGTGGTCGAGCCGGCTTCGATATAAGCCTCCGTAGCCGTCGGGGCGGTAGTCACCGTAGCCGCCGGCGCCACATACTTCACAGCCTTCACGCTCTTCACCTTGCCGGGCAGCGTGGCCGGAGCCGTCACCACCAGGCTGTCCCCCGCCATCACGTTCTGCAGCACCGCGGGTGCCGTAGCCGAAGTAGCAGCCGTCACATCCTGCACCTGCCAGCCATTATTTCCACTGGCAAAGCGCACGGTGTGGGGCTGGGGAGGAAGGGCGCAGGCGACGGTGATGTCGCGGCTGATGGCATTCTCATAAAAATCTTCACCCACGACATGGATAGTCGCCGTGCCCTCGAAGGTACCGGTGACGGTGATGGTAATTCGGCTCAAGCTGGGCATGTTGACGCTCACCTTGCCGTTGCCGCCGCTGGTGACGCTTGCGCTGGTGAAGACGCTACCGTCGCCGCTAATCACCGTAAAGGGATAAAAACCGTTATCGCCAACTGCAGTAAAGGTCTGTGGCAGCGAAGTCACGTTCACCGTGGTGTTCATTTCTGATTTGTTGAACCCGCCGAACGTCACGTTGTAGGTTGTCTGTCCCCATGCGGGGCCGGCAGCCGCCGCCGCTATCGCCAGCAGCGCCACAATTGTCTTGAATAATCGTTTACTCATAATGTTATGTTTTTATTTGTTTTGTTTTTTGTTTTCTAGGGTTTCTATGCGGTGCTAGGGTTTTCTAGGGTTTTCTAGGCGGTCCTAGGCTTTTCTAGGCGGTCCTAGGCGGTCCTAGGTTTTCCTAGGATAGCTTCGCGGTCCTAGGGTAGCTTCGCGGTCCTAGGCTTTCCTAGGCTTTCCTAGGCTCTCCTAGGAGTTTTTCCAGCTCTTGGATTCTGGCTTTGAGCTGTCGGTTCTCGGCTTCGAGGGCCTGCAGGCGGGCCTCCTGCTCGCGGCGGTAGCCGGTGCGGGCGGCGTGCATGCGCTCCTTGATGCCTCCTTCCTTGACAAAGCGCTCCTCCAACTTATTTATATAAGAACACATCATACTGTCAGTCTGGTGACAGAGCGTCAGCAGCAGGTTGGCCATCTCCTCGTCGCTCATGCGCTCGACCAGCGGCGCGTAGTCGCTGTAGTCGTTGTGGGCGTGGCAGAAGTCGCGCAGCTGCTGCTGGCGGGGGCTGTCGGCCTCCCACACGCTGAGGTGGCGCGTGTTGAGGTAGTCCTGGTAGTCGGCGCGCAGCTCCTGGAGGCTTCCGCGGGCCACGTTGAGGAGCTTCAGCTCCATCTCCGAGCTCGTCTGTCCGTCCTCGCTGCCTTCGACGATATTCTGTTTGCCGCTGCGGGCGGCCTGCACCATCTGATCCACCGTCCTGTCACCGTGGGCAGGGAGGAAGCGTCCGCAGAAGGCGACCGTCAGCTGGTAGATGGCGTCGCTCTTGCGGTAGAAGTAGAGGTCTTTCCAGACCACTGGCTTCTTGAGGACCCTGCCGGGGGTGTAGTTTGTTGCGTTCATGTTGGTTTTTTTTTTTGATTAATTCAGCAGCAGTACCACTCCGAAGGCAATCATCCCGAGGCCTATCACGACTCCGGCGATGAGCAGCTTGGTCAGCACGTCGACCTGCCGCCGGGTCTCGCTATCCCCCATCATCTCGTCATCCATCTCGTCGTCCATCTCGTCGACAATCTTATCGTTATTTTTAACATAATCCATCATCCGGTTTTTGATATTTATAAAATATGGTTTTTGCTTGTAATTTTTCCCGGCAAAGTTACAAAAAATTTTTTATCTGTGCAAGTGCCAAGACAAAGTATCAACTGTTTCAGACAAAGTATCAAATGCCCCAGACGCAAAAACAAATTTTTAACATTTTAAAAGGCTATAAAACAAGGATTTAAAAAATCATTTGTTTTTGCGTCTGAAAATGTTAATTTTGGCGAAATGACGCTATTTTGGGTGAATGACAGACGCCATTTTTTCCAAAAACGTCTTTTTACGAAAAATGGGGTCAAAAAAATCCATCCGCGAAGGCAAAAACGCGGAAGGAGAACAAAATCAGCCACTTATACTTCAACGGAACAACACGACGCCCCTCCGGCGGAGGCCCTCATACGGCGTAACCCTCTCATACCATGACCTTTGCACTCGACAGCGGGACAGCGCCCCCCACGGGGCATCAAAACGAACAAAAAAGAGCAGGAACCGTCCGTAAAACGGCGGAGGATTTTAAGAAAAAAAGTGTTAAAAAAGGAATACGTATTGGATGAACGGCAGGACGATTTTAAGAAAAAATCGCCGACGTACGGTCGCCGTATCATCTCCGACGGTGGACGGTGTTGGTACGGTGTTGATACGGTGTTTGGACGGTGTTGGTACGGTGTTGGTGTTGACTATCAGCGTGTTAGAGGTGCATTTGTGCGCCAATACTCACATAACCAGGTGGTTATGTGGTGTTTTTAACATTTTTTAAGAGGTGTAGCGGGCCGAGCAGGGCGTGGTCGAGGGTTTTGATTTTCTCGGGGTTGGTGCAACGGTTGCTTTTGATGGAGGTGGCGAAGCGGGTGCCGTCGGCACGAAGGAAGGCGCCGCAGAGCGTCTGCCATTTCTGCCGGTTGCCACCGGCGCAATGGATGAGGCCGAGCTGCCAGAGGGTGTCTATGAGATAGTTGAGCATATCGGAAGGGCCGAGCCAGAGTACCCACGGAGGATCGGAGGAGCGTTCGTTCTCGTTGAGTGTCAGTCCCAGGCAGCGACGCAGGGCCGTCTGCTGGTCGAGGTCGGAGGCTATCAGCCCCGCCTCGGCAAGATGCTGGATGCCGTTGCGCAGGGAATCGACGCCGATGGCATAGCGGTCGCCGAGCCACACAAAATGACGTTCGGCGGTGGGCGACAGCGGGGTGTCGGAGACGGCAGGGGCCAACGCGGAATTGACGGTGGCGGGGAAAAGCGCCTTGTCGAGGTCGAGAAGGGTCTTGATTTCACGCGCATGCTCGAGGCACACCCGCGCCCATTCCGGGTCGGGCCACTGCCGGTAGAAGCTGCGCCACAGCGACATCTGCTCCTCGAGGCTGAGACGGTGGTCGGTCATCACACGCTGCAATAAATCAGCGTCGGCGGGCAATCGCTCGCCGCAACACTCCACGACTTTTTCCTTAGAGTCTTGTCTTTCTGAGGATAAGGGAGTGGAAACAGTGTATGGGATGGCATAATTCGTTCTGCAAAAATAGGTATTATTTCTTTTATATGCAAGAAAAAATTTAACATTCTTTTTTCTGTAAATTTTCGCAAAGCAAACGCATCCCGACGGAAAACAAACGGGGAGAGAACGCTGGGACAACTCCAAATTTCATTTGCTAAACAGTTGAATTACAGCAGGGAAAATAATTCTACTTTTGCCACCGATTGTGAAACCCAAAAAACAAAAAAAGATGATGACAAAAGAAGAATTGCAGGAAATCCTGCACGACCTGGAGCTTGACTACGAAGCCGAGCCCACATTGATTTATCTGTTCTATGTCACGCCGGAGGGCAAGGTGAACAACTTCAGCATCAGCATGCGGCGGGGAGGGCACCTGAACGACAAGCAGCTGGAGAGGCTCATGCGGAGCCAATACCCTGCCACGCGGGGATGCCGGGTGATACACACGGAGCGTCCCGAGGCCACGCCCCAGCAGGTGGAATGGCTCGACACCAACGATGTGTGCCGTCTGCTGCATATCTCGCGCAAGACCCTGTGGAAATGGAGCAAGCGGGGGTTGTTCACGCCGTCGAAGGTGGAAGGGAAGGTATTCTACAGCCGGACGGAGATCGACAGTGTCATCGCCTCGAACTTCCTGCAAGAAAACGGCCGCATGGACCGGACGGCGCTGCAGGAGTGCCTTGTTACCCGAGAGGGAGAGGCGTTACCCTGAGTGGAAAAGGGTTTACCTTTCGAGGGGTAACACGGTTGGGGCCTTATATTGTCATTGTCGTCGCGACCGACAAGAGAAACAAACTTTTTTTATTCACCTTTAAAAACATTTACCATTATGGCAAAAATGAATTGGGGAATCCTCGACGGATTCTTTGGCAAAGTGGGAACCGTGGTAGGTTCATTCTGGAAATCCATTCCCGTGATGCGTGCTTACAAGCGCGTCGTCCGTAACCCTAAGACCGAGTCGCAGCAGTTGGTGCGCACCCGTTTCGCTGCCATCAACAGTCTCTCCGGAGCCTTCCATTCGGCCCTCCAGCTGGGGCTGTCGGAGGTGGCGCGCCGCTGCAAGCAGACGGAGGGCGATGTCTTCGTCGCCAGGAACTGGGAGTGCGTCCATGCGGACACCCCGGGTGCCGCCACCGTCGACTACACCGAGTTGGTCATTGCCGACGGCAAGCTCCCGGAGGTGCTGTTCGGCAACGCCTCCTTCGCCGAGCCGCTGCAGGTGTCCGTACCCATGACCGACACCACCGGTGTCATCGATGCCGACAGCCACGACAAGGTCTACCTCTTCGTCTACAGTCCCGAGGCCGGTGCCGGCGTGATGAGCGACGGCCGCAACACGCGTGCCGACGAGTCCGCCTCGGTCAACGTTCCCGCCTACTGGAACGGCCACCGCGTCCATGTCTGGGGCTTCGCCATCGGCGCCGGCCCCAACAACAAAGGCGTCATCTCCGACTCCCGCTACCTCGGCAGCGGCACCATCTCCTAAAACAGCCAAGGGGCGCGCCGCATGGCGCGCCCCTTGACTGTTTGAGGTTAAAGAGGTTTGAGAGGTTTGAGAGGTTTGAAAGGGTTAGTGGGTTTTGAAAGGTTAGTGGTTAGTGGTTATTGGTTATTGGTTATTGAAAGGCTGCCGCGGTCGTTGTTGCGCAAGCGTCTATAACCTATAACCCATAACCTATAACCTTTTAAGGCGTCAGCGTCAATAACCTATAACCTATAACCTTTTAAGGCGCAAGCGTCAATAACCTATAACCAATAACCTATAACCTTTTAAGGCGTCAGCGTCTATAACCTATAACCCATAACCTATAACCTTTCAATAACCTATAACCAATAACCTATAACCTTTATTTCATCGTATCATCACGATGCGGCGGGCGGCGTGGTTGCCGATTTTCACTAGGTAGGTGCCGCTGGCGGGGATGTCGAAGCGCAGGACGCTGTATTCGTCGCGCTTGATGGCCAGCACACGGCCGGTGACATCGTAGAGCACCACTTGGCTGCCTTCGGCACCCTCCACCACGATCTGGCCGTTGTTGGCGTAGATCTTGGCGTCGAGGGTTTCCACCTCGTCGATGCCGACGAAGATGGTGTCGTGGATGTAGACGGTGTCGTGGACCTCGATGTAGACGGTGTCACGGATGTACTCGGTCAGCCAGATAGTGTCGTAGACAGGCACCAGGGTGCTGTCGACCACGATGACGGCCACATGTGTGGTGTCGTACTCGGTGACGGGCACAATGGTGGTGTCGATGACAGTCACGGGCACCGTGGTGGTGTCGTAGACAGTCACCGGCACGGTAGTCACGGTGGTGTCATAGACGGTCACAGGCACCGTGGTGGTGTCATACACGGTCACAGGCACATTGGTGGTGTCGTAGACGGTCACCGGCACCGAGGTGGTGTCGTAGACGGTCACCGCCACATTGGTGGTGTCATAGAGGGTGACGTCGATGACGGTGGTGTCATAGACCACGACGGGTGCCAGGGTGGTGTCGACGATGGTCACGGGCACGATAACGGTGTCGAAGACTTGGATGGGCACCGAGGTGGTGTCGTACATAGTGATATCCACCACGGTGGTGTCGTACATGGTCACGTCGACCGTCGTGGTGTCGTAGAGCGTCACGGGCACCAGGGTGGTGTCGGGCACGTTGATGTACATGGTGTCGAGGGCGACGACGGTGGTGTCGTGGTACTCGATGGTGTCGTGCACCTCCACGGTGTCAACGGCCACGGCGCGGAAGTAGGCCGTGAGGGTCACATCCTCGGTGGCGGTGACGGTGATGGTGCCGCTGGTGCTGTTGTCGCTCCAGTGGTCGAAGACAAAGCCGCAGGTCGGCACGGCGGTCAGCGTGACGTTGGTGAGGTAGTCGTAGGTGCCCGAGCCGGTGACGCTACCGCGTCCTTGGTCGGCCACGCCCTTGACGACATACTGGTCGGGAGCGAACTTGGCGGTCATCGTCTTGTCGCCCGTCACGGTGTAGCTGCGCGGGTTCTGCTTGTTGCCGTCCTGCCACTGTGCGAAGTGGTAGTGCTCGTTGGCGGTGGCGGTAAGTTGGACGGAGGACTCGTATTCCACCGTGGCGGTGCCGCTGGCGGTACCCATGGCGGTGTCGGCGCTCACGACGGTGACGGTGTAGAGGTTCTTGGCGAACTGGGCGGTGTAGGTGGCGTCAGCCAGCACCTCGACGGTGCGCGGGTTGAGGGTGTCGCCGTCGTTCCACTGTGTGAAGTGGTAGCCGTTCTTGGCGGTGGCCGTCAGGGTGGCCTCGCTGAGGTAGAGGTAGTTGCCGCTACCCGTCACGGAGCCCTTGGCGGCGCTCTCGCTCTGTGCGGTGACGAGGTAGCTGTTAAGCTCGAAGACGGCCACGATGGCGGTGTCTTTGGTCACCACGATGTCGATGCTGTCCTGCAGGCCCAGCACGGCGGTGCCGGCGGCGTTCTGCCAGCGCACGAAGTGGTAGCCGTATTCGGCCGTGGCCTTCATGTGGGTGGTGTAGCCGTAGTTGCTCTGGAAGGGGTTGGGGTGCTCGCAGCTGATGGTGCCGCGGCCTTCCTCGCTGGGATTATAGGTCACGGTGTAGTAGGTGCGGGCGAAAATGGCGGTGAGGTTGGTGTCCTGTGTCAGGCTGACGGTGCGGACGATATTGGTGTCGCCGTCGCTCCACTCGACGAAGTGGTTGCCGATGGTCGGCACGGCCTCGAGGGTCATCTGCGAGAGGTAGGGATAGCGGCCGTCGGCATCGGCCTCCACGGTGCCCCAGCGGAAGTTGTTGGTGGTCGTGGCGAAGCTGAAGGTGTCGGGGACGAAGACTGCCACGACCTCGGTGGCGGCGGTCAGCGTGAGGGTGTCCTGGAGGTAGACGTCGTCGCCGACCTGCCAGTGTTTGAAGAGGTAGCCGTAGTAGGGCTGGGCCACGAGTTTGCTGGTGGAGCCGCCCTGGGCGGTGTAGGTGATGACGCTGTCGGGGGCGACGGTCTGCGGGTTGCCCTGGATGTCGAGGTAGCTGACGCAAGCGATGACGCCCATGGCGGTGTCGGTGCCTATCACCTCGCGGCTGTCGACGGTGGCACGGGCGGTGACATCGTAGCTGTTGAGGCCGAACAGGGCCCTGACCGTGGTGTCGTTGGTCATGGTGAAGGTCAGGGCACTCTTAGCCGGGAAGAGGCTGTCGGGATCGGCAAAGACGAAGTAGTTGCTGTAGGTGGCGGTGGCCAGCTCGGTGCCGTTGCCGTTGTCCCAGCCCTGCACGTGGTGCAGCTCGGTGGCCTGGGCGTTGACGGTCACCTCGGTGCCGTAGTCAACGCGGTAGGTGACGGAGTCAATCTTGACCACGCCCTCGGGCAGGCCGCTGCCGGCGGCGGCGTCGATATGGAACTTGACAACGTTCTTTTTCTCGAGCAGAGTCCCGTTCACTCCAGGATTGCTGATATCATAGACATCGCCGTCGCGATAGGCATAAATGGCTTGGTTGGTGTCGACATCCATAGTTACACCACCCAAACCGCTACTCCAATGACCGGTGACATCGCGGATGCATAACAGCAGGTTGCCAGTGCCGGAATAATGGAAGGGTGTGGTGAGATTGAAGGTGTAATTCACAGGGGTGCTAATTCCGTTGTCCATGGTGCCGGAGGCCACCAGGTTGTCACTCGTCAGGAGTTCCCAGTCAGTGTTGTCGGCAAAAGCGCTTCTGTCGACTTCCTTCATGTAGACTTCGAGGTTGCGGGCGTAGCTCGAGGAGTTCTTCAGCCACATCGTGAGGGATGTGATGTCTCCACTGAGGCCGATTTCGTCGGCAGTGTAGATCTGTTGCGAGTACGCATAGTCGTACAAGGTATAACCAGGAAGATTAGCACTGACGGAGGTCGACGTGGAGTCGCCGATGGTCACATCCCCGCCTGCTCCTCCTGCGCTGCCTGCGCCTTCAATCGTCACCTTGCCCCAAGAGGTGTCGTTGACGGCGAGGGTGAGGGTGGGTTTGGCGGCGAAGTTGGCGGTGAGGGTGGCAGGGGCGGTGCCCATGGTGAGGGTCTTCTCGACGGCGGTGTTGCTGTTGAGGGCGGTTTCCTCATCCCAGTTGACGAAGTAGGTGCTGTCGGTGGGCGTGGCGATAACTTTCACCTCTGTGCCAGGCAGCACGCTGAAGGTGCTGTCGTTAACGTAGGCTACGCCGTCGGGAAGGGTAACCTTGGTGAAGGTCATGGTAGCCACGGCGCTCCAGTCGTTACCGGTATAAGCAGCAGCCTTGATGGTGGTCGTCTCTTTGAGGACGATCGGGTGTTTGTACTCGGGTGCAGCTGGACAGTCGCATTTGGGATTAGTGGAACCGTCATTGGTGTAGTAGATGTCGGCTTCTGAAGTGGCGCAGCTCATCGTCACGATGACGCTATCGGTGAAAAGCAACTCACCGGAGATAACGGGAGTGGCCACAACCGTAGGCTCGGGGTCGGGGAGCTGTTCGGGTATGTTGCCCTCAAAAGGCAGTCGCACGCTGCCCCACTCGCTGTTGTTCACGTCGAGGGTGAGGAGGGGGGGAGTTTGGATGTTGACGGTGAACCAGGCGGAGTCGTACTGGTAGTCGTCGTTGCCGCCGAAGACCATGTAGACGGTGTCGAGGCCGGCGCCGTTGACGCGGAAGCTCTGTATGTCGTTAGCATCGGTGAAGGAGACGACGCCGTTCACGCTGCCGTAGCGGAGGCTTACGGTGCCGCCCAGGAGGGCAGTGAGGAAGTCATGGTCCATGCTGGCGCCGATGCCGCCGATGACGGGCAGCTCGAAGCCGCGGTAGGCCGTCAGGCCCTCGGCGGGCATGGCGGCGGAGTTGTAGGTCCAGGCCAGGTGTGCGCTGTCCTTGTAGGTTATGCTGACAAGGGCGTCGTTGTTGGGCATGGCGAAGGTCCAGTTAGAGTCGGCGTCGCGGGTGGCCTCGAGGTCTTGGTAGCCGTAGACCTCTATCTGGGTCACGCCATTTTCGCCACACTTGTTGCCGTTGACAAACGTGTAAGGGTTATACCAGGGATCACCTTCACCCAGAACAGCCTCGAAAGGCGCTATCGAGTCGAAGACACTGCCCGCATCGCAGGTGAACTTGACGCGGGTGATGACGATGCCCTCGACGGGAGTTACGGTAAGTGTAGTTCCATTAGTGTGGTACCAGCCCCAGTCGCCGGAGTTAGAAACCGCACCGCTGAAGGTGACGGTGGCAATGTTGTCGAAGGTCATGCTGCCGTTTGTGAAGCTGGCGTTGGCGTTGCTCATAATGGTGGTCAGCAGCACCGGCTCGGCCGACGCCTCCTTCAACGTCACGCTCTTGATGGTGCTCTTCAGCTCAGCGGGGGGGAGGAGCTTCACTATGTCCGTCTCGGGGATTTCGAGCCAGCGCATATTCGGGTTACCGCCGTCGTAGGTCTGCAGCGTCTGCGTCACGCCGGCCACCTTCACCGTCCAGTCCGCCGGGATGCTGTCCAGCGTCACCGGGATGGTGATGCCGTCGAGGCCCACCTGGAAACCGTCATCATAATTGAGTATGGCACTCGACACCACCCAGGCGTTGCCGTCCTGGCCGTTCTCGTCGACAGGCGTATAGGTATAGGTTTTGGAAATAGTGCCGTTGGTGCCGATAACGGTAGGAGGCAAGCCAAGATCTGTCCAAAATGATTGAACGACTCCATTCTCCTTCGTGCGGCCAGCACCGAGAAATACCATGTCATAATCATTGCCGCTGCCGATGATAGTCGCCCCCTCGGCCAGCGTGTCGCCCGGCACCAGGACGGTGATGGACACCTCGGAGGTGTACATCTTCGGCACCGCCGGAGCGATGGTGAACTCGAAATACTGCACGTGGGAAGCATTAATTTGGCAGGCCACGCTCCTGGCGCTGCCCGTCCAGGTGGCCTGGGTTTGGTGTTCGTCCCGGCTCCAGCCAGTGTTGTTATCATCAACACCAAGCCAGGTATCGTCTCTGATCACAATCTGCGTGAGGACGCTGCCTACGGGCACCGAGAAGGTGAATGCGCCGTTAAAAAAGATGTTGCCATCGTTATCACCTGCCGAACCGCCGTTGGAGGTTATCGTCACGTCGTCGGTGGTCTGTCTGTCGCCTTGCGACGAAAGGTCGAACTCCGGCATATTGTAATTAGTCCACGTGACGGTGTTCGACTGCGCCCTTGCGGGCTCCGTGGCCGCTGCCACCATTGTCAGCAGCGCCACAAAACAGATAAAGAATTTTCTCATAATGATGTGAATTTTTAATTAAACAATTTATATATATACATATTAATTAGATTCGGGAGTGGAAAAGGAGAGGTTGGAGTGTTTTTGCTTTTATTTTCTCCGTGCAAAATTACAAAATATTTTTCACCTGTGCAAGTCCTCAGACGAAAAAAAAAACGATTCAGACGATAAAACAAATAAAAAGACACAAAAACAAAATGACGAAATGGGTGAAATTGGGATGAAAAAGAGGTAAAAAACGGGTAAAGTTGCAAAAAACTCAGATTTAAATTTGTTAAATTTGCCATTAAAAGTAAAGCCGCGGTCCCGATCGGGACCGCGGCAGATATCTCGGGAGGAAAAAATCCGGCGTCAGAGGCGGGCGATGGCGGCTTTGAGGACGGGGATGAAGGCGTGGATGTCCTCTTCGTCGATGGCGCCGAGGGAGCAGAGGCGGAAGGTGTTGGTGGTGCTGATCTTGCCGGGGTAGATGGTGAAGCCGTGCTCATAGCAGTAGTCGTGGACCTTCTCGAAGTCCCAGTTGGGCATGTCGGGATAGAGCACCGAGACGACGAGGCCCGACTGGAGCTCGTCGGGGATGGCCTCCTTGAGACCGAGGCTGGCGATGCCCTCCTTGATGGCGCGGTTGACGCGGAGGTGGCGGGCCCACTTGGCCTGCTCGCCTTCGGCGAAGTATTCCTTGAGGGCCTGGATGGCGGAGTAGATGGTCTGCACGGGGGGCGTGAAGTGCATCTCGCCGGTCTTCTCGAAGTACTCGTACTGCAGGTAGAGGTTGCAGTAGTAGGAGCGTGTGGGATAGGCTTTCGACTTGCGGATCTCCTCGGTGCGGCCGATGATGAAGGAGAGGCCCGACATGGCCATGATGCCTTTCTGGGCGGAGGCCATGCAGAAGTCGACATTATCCTTCTGGACATCGATGGGGATCATGGCGAGCGAGGAGGTGGTGTCGAACACCGAGATGGCCCCGTACTTGTGGGCGAGGGCACCGATTTCGCGGATGGGGTTGAGGACGCCCGTGCCGGTCTCGTGATGGGTGGTGTAGACGAGGGCGATGTCGGGGTTCTCCTGGAGGGTCTTCTCCACGAGGGCGAGGTCGGGGCGCTCGAAGACGCTGGACTTGAGGTCGATATGTGGCAGGTGGTAGTACTGGCACACCTCGACGGCGCGCGAGGAATAGGCGCCGTTGTTGACGATGAGGGCCTTCTTACCCTCGGGGAGGAGGGAGTTGAGGCAGATGTCGATATTGATGGTCCCGGAGCCGGTGAAGAGGACGGAGGTGTAGTCCTTGGGGTCGGCATGGACGATCTTCAGCAGGTCGGCACGGAGGCCGTGCATGAGGCCGGCGAATTCTTTTTCACGAGGGCAGATGTCGGGCACCACCTGTGCAAGCTTGACGCTGTCGGTGGTGGTGGCAGGACCCGGATTGAGGAGGACGTTGCGTTTGATGGTCATTTTTTTAAAAAATTCATGAGGGCTTCTTTGTTCTGGATGGGGGTGGTGGTGGGGCGGCCGAGGTCGGCGCGGTTGCCTTTGTGGACCTTCACCTCAAGAAGGACGGGACCTTCTTGAGAGTTGAGAGTTAAGAGTTTAGAGTTAAGAGTTTCCATGCTGTCGACGCTGTAGGCGGCTTTGTAGCCGACGGCGCGGGCGATGGCGGGGAGGTCGATTTTGAGGCCCACGGTGGGCTGTCCACCCACGGAGTCGTGGGCGCCGTTGTTGAAGACCACATGCACGTAGTTCTTGGGGGCCTTCTCGGCCACGATGGCCATGGAGCCCATGTGCATGATGGCGGCGCCGTCGCCGTCGAAGCACCAGACGCGGCGAGATTGCTTGATTGCTTGATTGCTTGATTGCGCCAATGCGATGCCGAGGGCTATCTGCGAGGCGTGACCCATGGAGCCGACGGTGAGGAAGTCGCGCTCGTGGCCCTGACCCTTGGCGGCACGGTATTCGAAGAGTTCGCGGGAAATCATGCCGGTGGTGGAGACGACGACATCCTTCTCGCCCATGGCGGCGGCGACAGTCTGGATGGCCTCTTCGCGCGAGAGGGGGTAGTCGTTCTGCTCGACATTCTGCAGCTTGTAGGTGTCGAAGGTGTCTTTCTCGATGACCAGGGCGAAGACCTCGCCGGTCTCTTTCATGGCCTTCACGGCTTTGGCGATCTGCTTCTCGGCCTTGTCCTCCTCCTTGCTGAGCACCTCGTAGTTGATGCCCATGGTGTTGAGGAGTCCGGTGGTCACCTTGCCCTGCTTGACATGCTGGGGTTCGTCGTGGACACCGGGGCGTCCGCGCCAGCCGATGAGCAGCAGCACGGGGATGTTGTAGACCTCGCGGTCGGTGAGCGAGGCGAGGGGGTTGATGATGTTACCCTCGCCGGAGTTCTGCATATAGACGACACCTATCTTGCCGGTGGCGAGGTGGTAGCCGGCGGCGAGGCCGACGGCGGCGCCCTCGTTGGCGGTGATGATGTTGTGGCTGGCGTCGACATTGTCGGCGATATAGGCGCAGATGTTCTTCAGCAGGCTGTCAGGCACGCCGGCGTAGAAGTCGATATCGTTCTCTTTCAGCTTATTGATAAAAAATTGAGGGGAAATCATTTTTTTATTTCTTTTTCGTTCCGGGGATGAGGTTGAGGATTTCCTTGATGGGCATGCAGTAGTCGGCGGAAGCCTCCTGGCAGCGGTGGTGCTCGAGGATGCTCTCGGCGCACTTGACCATGGCGGGATAGGCGCTACGCAGCATGTGGTTGGCGTAGATGACGATGTTGATGCCCCATTCGGCCAGTTCCTCTTCGGTGAACTGGGCGTAGGTGGTGGGGACGGCCACGATGGGGGTGTGGCTGTCTTTCTCGCGGAAGCGCTGGCAGAACTCCTTGATGTCCATGCCGTCCTTGTTCTTGGAGTGAATCATGATGCCGTCGGCGCCGGCCTCGACATAGGCGAAAGCGCGTTCGAGGGCGTCGTCGACGGGCTTGCCGGCGATGAGGCTCTCGATGCGGGCGATGATCATGAAGTCGCGGGTGACCTGTGCCTCCTTGCCGGAGCGAATCTTGTGGCAGAAGCCCTCGATGGTGTCCTGTGTCTGCACGGCGTCGGTGCCGAAGAGGGAGTTCTGCTTGAGGCCCACCTTGTCCTCGATGATGACGGCGGAGACGCCGAGACGCTCGAGGGTGCGGACGGTGAAGACGAAATGCTCGACCTTTCCGCCGGTGTCGCCGTCGTAGATGACGGGCTTGGTGGTGACCTCGAGGGAGTCGTTGAGGTCGTGGAGGCGGGTGGTGAGGTCGACAGCCTCGATGTCGGGCTTACCCTTGGAGGTGGAGTCGGTGAGCGAGGAGGCCCACATGCCGTCGAACTCGCGGGTGGCGTCGCCCTCCTGGAACTTGGTGTGCTCGATGATGAGGCCCGTGAGGCCGCAGTGGCTCTCCATGATGCGGACGATGGGCTTGGCGGTGATGAGGCGGCGCAGGCTCTTCATACGGGCCTGCGGCGTGGTGCCGAGAGACTCGATTTCGGAAGCGAGACCCGAGGAGGTGATGCCCTTGGTGTAGGGAATCTCGATTACCTTGCCACCGAGCTGCTCCATGGTCTTGAAGACCTCGTCGCGGAGGTACTTGTCGGGACCTTCCAGCCAGTCGTCGCCGTGGATAATGTAGTCGGGCTTGTACTTCAGCAGGTTGGGGACATAGCTCCATTCGTCCTGCGGGACGACCTCGCTGACGCCATTGATATGCTCGACGACAGTCTTGCGCTGCTCGTAGGTGAGGTAAGGCAGACGCTTGTGGGTGGCGATGGCCTTATCGGTGAAGAGGCCGATGACCACGTCACCATATTTGGCACCTTCGTTGATGATGTTGATCAGACCGGGGTGCATGATGTCGGCAATCATGCCGAGATAGACTTTTTTATTTGCCATGATATTATTGTTTGATTGCTTAATTGCTTGACTGTTTGATTGCTTGAGTGTTTGATTGCTTGATTGCTTGAGTGTTTGATTGCTTGATTGCTTGAGTGTTTGAACGCCTTATATTAGGATATGTTCTTCGGCGTAGCGGAGGTCGTCGTCGTCGTCGATTTCGTACCACTGCAGGCCGTTCATCTTCATGACATGCATGGGGGTGACGCGCTGCGAGACATCGAGGAGCATGAACTCGTAGCCCAGCTTGGGTTTCTCGTCGACGATTTTCTCGTACTCGGAGCAGAGAATCTTGTAGAAACGGTTGCTGACCTTATGGATGCCCACGAGCTCGCCGGAGGGCTCGATATCGTCGGCATTGGTGGAGCAGTTGACCAGTTCGGCGCGGTCGTTCATCTGCACATAGTACTGGTCCTGGAACTTGGTGACGGGGGTGATGAGCATGGCGGAGTCGAAGGGACAGGTCTTGAGCGACTCGATGGCAGCCTTCTCGTAGACGAGGTCGGACTCGAGGAGCACGAAGTCGTCATCGCCGATGGCCTGACGGCAGTTCCAGAGGGTGTACATGCTGTTGGTCTCCGCGTAGCGGGGGCTGAAGACGCACTCCACCTGGCTGAATTTTTTCGCCAGCTCTTCGTAATACTCTTTGTGGTAGCCGGTGCCGATGATGATGCGGCGGATGCCGCAGCGGATGAGGGTGTGGATGGAACGCTCGACCATAGGCACTCCGTTGAAGGGGATGAAGCCTTTGGGCATCACCTTCGTCTTGTCGCCAAAGCGGGTACCCATGCCCGCGGCCATGATAACAGCTGTTTTCATTTTCACTGTCTGATTGATTTTCATTAGTACGAGTCCCACGATGATCCAGAAAATCTCCCTGACGCGGCAGAAGACGCCGATGCAGAGGAGGGCTTCAGCGCCTCCCGCCTTCCCCATGAATCCCAACAGAGCGAGGCCGATGGCGATGCCGCCTTCCTGGCCACCCAGCTGCATGGGCAGGAAACCCAAGAGGTTGGACATGATGGTGGTGACGGTGAGGATGACGACCGACTGGAGGTAGAGCATACCGAGGTTGTCGGAACCGGCACCTGCGAGCTGGAGCATGAAGAAAATCTCGAGGCTCTGCACCATGCGCGAGAGGAACTCGATGGACAGGCTGCCGTAGAAGGTGCGCTTGTCCTGCTGGTTGAGCATGCGTATCTGCTCGTCGATATTCAGGAAGGAGTGACCGTGGCGGCGGAGGAGGCGGAGGGACCACTTGCCGAGTCCGGGGATGCGTCCGACGCCTTTTATCATCTTGAACACCAAGCCGTGCTTATAGCCCTGCGAGGCGGCATAGATGCCGAAAGAGATGATGGCGGTGGTAATAATGGTCATGATGGCGATGCCGGTGGTGCATTCGGCATGTCCCGTCAGCGCCATCACCACGAAGATGGCGATGCCGACGAGCCAGAAGATGAAGTGTGCCAAGATATGCGTCATCACGTAGAGGATGACCGACGAGGTGGCGCGCTGGTTGCCGATGTCCTGGGAGAGCTCCATGATACGGTAGGGCTCGCCTCCGAGACCCGCCACAGGGGTGGTGTAGTTGAGGGCATAGCCCGAGATGGTGAGCTTGTAGGTGCGCCAGAGGCCCACACGGTGGTGTTTCTCCTTGACATTGTTGGTGATCATGCCCCACGACGCGGCATTCATGGCGTAGATGAAAATCCAAAGGCCGAGGATGGGGATGAGCCAGTAGCCGGCATCGCAGATGCGATCCCAGAGGTCGGCGAAACTCATGTCGAACGAGAAGAACATCACCACCACGGTGACGATGCCGATGAGAAAGAACAGGTTGGTAACCCTTTGCTTAGTCCACTTCCACTTCATAAAACGCAATCTCTATAATGACCTACAACTTTTCAGCAATGCGTTTGCAGAAAGCCTCGTGGCGATGGATGGCATAGCACTCGATGAGGCTGATGACGATGATTTCGAACAGGAAATAGAGCACCGGGATGTCGAGCAGGCAGAAGATGACAAGGAAGAGGGTGCGGAAGTTGAAGACCAGCATGAAGTTGAACAGCATCACCTTGCGGCTTTGGAGATGAATCTCCTCGCGGATGTCGGCGGGGGTGTTGTTGGCATCGCCGAATTTCTCTTTCAGCTTGGCCATGAGTTTCTGGAACTCCGGTGTGCGACGTTCCTGCTGCTTGGTATAGGTGATATAGGTCTTCTGGATAAGGCGTTCGATCCACGAGGTCTCGGGGCCCATCTGGTTGTAGATTTCCTGCTGTTTGACGGAATTGTCGAGCTCGGCGCCTTTCTCTCCTTTGCGGGAGAAGGGGGGTACCTGG
>JAEEGI010004388.1_pt1 | contig 33076 bp, 16 predicted proteins | sample 8958751 | NCBI WGS metagenome assembly JAEEGI01 (sample SAMN16246545, study PRJNA631951) | gut metagenome | biome: gut microbiome; feature: rumen; material: KS-attached | host: Bos | place: Iran: Karaj | collected 2018-10
TGAGAGTCGAACTCACACAGGCCAATGCCCACTACCCCCTCAAAGTAGCGTGTCTACCATTTCACCACTACCGCAAAATATGTCTCCCTTGGTTTCACAAGGGATTGCAAAGATACATCAAAAACTCTAATCCACAAATTTTTTCGACAAAAATCAGAGGTACATCCGATTTTCTCCGGATCGCAGGGGCTTGGTACGCCCGTTCCAGATGAAAACACCCTCCACTCCCTCGGGGAGCGTCACCGTTGCATTCAACTTGCCGGAAGCAGAAATCTTGTAAGCTGCCGATATCGTTCCCAGCGGGTGCGGGATGCTTCCGGAGGCTTCTTTCAGACTGCCGAGCGCCGGCTCGATGCGTACCCGCCGGAAACCCGCCGATGCAGCATCGATGCCCAGCACGGTGCGGAAGAATTCGATATTGGGACTGGAGCCCCAGGCATGGCAGTCGGAACGCGAGGGCTCCGGCATCTCGGCCCAGGTCGTCAAACCCAAGGCCATCTGGTCCCGCAGGTGTCCCAGGTTGGCGAGCAAGAGGTTGCCCTGGCCGCAATGGGCCATCGCCCGCTGCAGGTAATAGCGGAAATAGAGGGTGCACGGACGCAACTCCCTGTCTTCCACGATGCGTTTCATCAGCTCGGTGGCTTCAGGACCGGTCACCAGGTCGGCCAGGATCGCCAAGGAGTTGATATGCTGGGAAAAGGACTTTCTCGCGCCGTCGTCAGCGAACAGTTTGCGCTCGTCCGACCAATAGGCGGCCTTGATGGCGGAAACAGCCTTGCCGGCCGTGCGCCGGTAGGCCGCGGCATACCAGGGGTCGCCGAAAGCGTCTTCCATCTCGGCGGCATCCCTCAGGGCAAGGATATGGATCAGGTCCAGGTAGGCACTTCTCCCTTCCGCATCGGCCGGGAAGGTCCCGTTCTCAAGGGAAGCCCAGTCGGCGAAAATCCACGAAGGGACATGGTGAAGCAGGCCGTCGTCTCCCAGCCGCTCGCCGAACCAGCACAGGGTACTGCGCATCGCAGGCAGCAAAGTCTTGAGATAAGCTTCGTCGCCATGATACATCCACCAGTCGTGACAGGTATTCAGCCAGAAAAGCGCATATGGAGCGATGTCCTGGAGGATGTGCGAAGGGTATCGGCTCATCATCAGGCCATCCGCGTCCAGCGATTGCCGCCCTTGTTCCAAGAGATTGCGCACCAGGCAGGTATCGCGAGTGTTGTACATCGTCACGAGCGCTTGGATGCGGGCGTCGCCGAAATACTGCAATTGCTCGTAATAGGGGCAATCCATATAGGTCTCGTGCGCGCAGAGGCGTGCGGTGCGCCAGCCAATGTCCAGCATCTGCTGCAGCGAAGGGTCATCCGGCGCATCGAAACGGCTTTCCCGCACAAAGGGGTACATCGACGAGACCGCCGTCAGCGAATCGAGGGTCAGAGGCTCTTCCGCAGTCTTCACGGTCAGTTTGAGATAACGCCAGGTGCGCCACCAGAGCGGCTCGAAACTGCGGTCCGCTCCCCCGTCGGGGAGGATGACATCCTGATAACCGACAAATCGCTTGCCGGCCGTAACGCTCCGGTCGCCCTTGGCCCAGCCCTTGTCCTGCTCATAAAGGGCTTCGGCATAGCCCAAAGTAATCTCCGCACCCGCGCCACCGCTGAAATGGAGGCGGGGGTATCCAGTCGTAAGCTCCTTGTTGTCAATGAGGAATGAGACTGAGTCTCCGGGAGCGACCGTTGTACCGTCCAGGCCGTGCTTCATCGGAACAGGTCGGACCTCCATCGGAGGGATCGGGCGCGGCACCAGATACCAGAGGTGATAATTACCGGCGCCCTTAAGAGCAGCCTGTCCGACAGGGAGCGCAGCCGACCAGCTGCTGTCCGCGTAAGCGATCTGCTCCCAGCCCCAGGGATATCTCTCGCCATCGACGCGATCGGTGCAGCCGGCGGCATAATAACCTCTGACATGCACGGGCTCCGGCGAATAGGCGTCCGTTCTCAGGACTTTCCATTCCTTGCCTGTGTCCAGCGCCCGTTCTTTCTCCGAATCACCCTGGATCAGGAATCCGCTCTGGCCCAGGCTCATCACTGCCACCGGCCTCTGCTCCGCGAAATTCCAAACCACGGAGGAGACCAGATTGTCTCCGGCCTGCAGCCAGGGCGCGATATCGACCGTATCGAAGCTCCAGTTGCGCACGTCCCCTTTTGCGGGGCCGGCTGCGACCTGAACGCCGTTGACATAAAGCTTATAGCGGTTGTCAGCGGAGACATGGATGACGAACCGGTCCGGTTTCTCATTGAGAGTCAACCCTTTGCGAAAGAAATAGACCCCATATCCGCGGTCCGCGTCCGGACTGGTGATCCAGGAAGCGCTCCAGCGGCCGTTGTTATAACCCGGATGGCCGGACCACGCATCCAGAAGCTCGGGACTGATGCGTTGGTCATACGCCGGCAATCGGATCTGGGCCTGACTGAGACCCAGTCCGAAAGCGATGAATAAACAAAGACTTACGAGTAATCTTTTCAACTTGAAGGCTATTTCGAAATCTTAATTTACATTCGGGACGACAGGCTCTCCCTTGGAGAGGCGCTCTTTACGCACGAGTGCCTCCAGGAAATAGTAGTCGGCATAGTTGAGCGGCACGCTGATTTCGACATTTCCGGGCAGGTGGCCGACACTCGAGTTGGTGAGGAAGCCGTGCACTTCGCCCAGGGGGTTGCGATACTTTTCCGCAATGCTCTTCACGATCTTGTCGGCGGCGGCCAGATACTGCGCACCGTTGGCCTCCGACATTGTCGACAGTTCATAGAAAGCAGAGGCAGCAATGGCGGAAGCAGAGACATCACGAGGGGCGTTCGGAATATCCGGAGCGTCGAAATCCCAATAGAACACGCCGTCCTCCGGGAGGTTCTTGTTGTTCAGGATAAACTGGGCGATATGCTCAGCCTGCTCCAGATAACGGGCGTCACCCGTCTCGCGGTAACACATCGTGAAGCCGTACAAGCCCCAGGCTTGTCCACGGCCCCAGGCGGAACTGTCCGCATAGCCCTGGTGGGTGTTGAACTGGACTGCCTTGCCGTCTCCGGCAGCATCATAATCTACGACGTGATAAGAACTATAATCCGGGCGGAAATGGTTGGCGATCGTCGTGTTGGCATGGGAGATGGCAATGTCCCGGAAACTCGGATCCCCGCTGACCTTGGAGGCCCAGAACAGGAGTTCCAGATTCATCATGTTGTCGATGATGACGGGATACTGCCATTTCTTGCCATGATCCCAGGAACGGATGCAGCCGACCGTGGGATTGAAACGGGAACTGAGCGAGCGTGCTGCTTCCAGCATGACTTCCTTATAGCCGGGGACCTGTGCCAGACGCAACCCGTTGCCATAGCTGCAGTTGATCATGAAACCCAGGTCGTGGGTGCCCTTGTAAGTCTTGATCGGCTCCAGATACTCGGTGAACTTCATGGCTTTCTCTTTCCAGAACTTGTCGCCGCTCATCTCATACAGGTACCACATCGAGCCCGGGAAGAATCCGGAGGTCCAGTCCCTGGGAGCCACCAGGCTCAGGGAGCCGTCCGGCTTGATCGTCCGCGGCTCCACCTTGGTCTTTTCATCAATGGTAACAGTGTCAAGGATGGCTTCCGTCTCGTTCAATTGGACACGGAGTTGCTGGTCAGCAAACTCAAAATTCTCCCGCACCAGGGGATCCTGGACAGAAGTATAATGAGACTTGGGGGCGCAGGCAACCAGGCACAGCGCCAAAAGGACAAACGTTTTTTTCATAGTATCAGATCATTAAATCGTTACACTTTCTCCCGCATAATCGCCCTGGGGCAATTCGACCTCGACATTCGTGCGACCCGTAGCCGGATCGTAGGAGGTCTTCACTTTTTCATTCGAGCTCTGGAAACGGCCGTTGAAAGAGAAATGGGCCTTCAGGAGCTTCCGCGAAGGGTCAGACACGGTAATCTTGGGGGCCTGTCCCGGACGGACCTGCGCCATGATCATCAAAGGGGTCTCGGAAATCAGGGAGACATTGCCCACGGAAAGGGTTCCTCCACTGTAAAAAACGGCATATCCGATACCGAGAGCAGGATGCCAGACCGCCTGAAGGTCCTTGGTGTTGGACAGGATCTCGACGTCCGGACGGGCCGAGAAGGCTTTCATCCGCTCCGCGTCCGCGTGGGGTAGGACGGCATAGGCATAATGGCCTCCGGACACCCTCGGTCCATGGTCGATCCACAGCGAGAAAATATCCGCCCGGACCGGTTTCCGGGTCACGGTCGTCTGGCGGTTCAGGCGCTGCCAGTTGCCGGTCATGGACTGGTTCATCAGTCCCACCCGGGCCGGCGCATCCAGGAAGGCATATCCGACCTGGTCATGCAAGACCCAGCGGGCCTGGTCCAGCGAGTGCTCGCCCATTTCGATGACTTCCGCGCCTTCGGGCGTACCGGCCAGGACATCTCCGCGGAGATAACACTGGTTCAGGGTCGTAAACACGGGATTGCGGCCCCGGCTTTTGATATTGCTGCCCAGGCAGACATAGACGTCGTCGAAGAAAAACCAGCTCTTCCGGGCCTGCAACGGATCAATGGGGCTGATGAAATCAAATGCGACAGCACCATACAGGCCGTCGTCTACTCCGCCGACAAAGTCCATCACGCCGCTCTGCTGGATTTCGTTCTCGGGCGGCATGAACTCGGCCTGCATGACCGTCGCGCCCGGAATCTTCCGGAAGTCATAGACCGGATAGATGTCGGAATACTCATCTCCCGTCACTGACAGATAGTTGGTTCCGTCTGCGCGGTAGTGATTGGTCAGGCCTTCTCCGTTGTACGGCTCTTCCATGCTTCTGTTCCTTGAAGAGAACATGCGCACGGAAGTGTAGAACCCGGGGCGCTGGAAAGCGAAATGCTCCGTCTGCCAGAAAAACTTGGCAAAAGAAGGCGTATGGCTGTGGTCTCCGCTCCGGGCGGCGACGATCTCCTCCAGTTCGGCCTGGCGATAGCCGTCAGCGATCTTCAAGAGGTTCATCGGCATGGCGGTACTGCCCCTCAGCGGCCGGGCAGGCTCCCCTGCCCTGCGCGCCGCCGCCATGGCACCGCGGCCTGACGGGCGGGCGATGTCGCGGTTGCGGACGCCGGGATCCACCATCGTCCCGTATACCATCTGCTTGCACATGCCGTCCAGGAAATAATCGACGATGGTATGTACCGTCTTTTCAGAGAAACGGTAGCGTGTGTCCGACACCTTGACGGCCCAGTCCACGATGGCGCCCAGATAACCCGTTCCATAAGAGGAAGTGTTGTTGACCCGGTCGGGACGGTGGTGGAAACTGAAGTCCCGTTGCATGCCCCGGCCTCCGGCGAAGTAGTTAGGATGGGCGCGGCCTCCTTCGGCCGTCCGGATCGTACTTTCCTCCCCGGCGAACTTGACTTCCCCTTCGATGATCTTGATCACTTCCTCCACGGCCGCCTCATTGCGGCACCAGAGCTGCGTCTGGGCAAGGATCGAAGCGATCTTGGCCCGGTCTCCGCTCGGACGGGCGCCCGAGGCGTCCATGTTGGCCCTGCCGGCGATTTTCAGCATCTTTTCCACCTGCGCCTTATCCAGGTCTTTGTCCATGATATACAGGAGTTGGACCATGGTGGTCGGGGTCCCGATCTGGTTGTTCCACCAGTTCTCGCAGATATAGTCTTTCTCCAGCCAATGGTTCAGGGCCAGGTTGAACTTCTTCTTCAACTCCTTGTTCTTCTTGAGTGGAGAGTCATCCTTCTTATAAGCCAGAGCCATGGCGACCAGGTTGTTCAGATGGTCGGTATGCTGGAAAGCAATACGGGCGGTATCGACATAGTCGATGCCCGGCCAGGTGCCGTCCGGATTGATGGTCTCCATCAGTTGCCGGACCCGGTCCGCATCCACGGGCGGAGCCATCGCTTCCGTCTGGAAACGCTTGCGCAGTAATTCGATGTCATTGTTTTTCGCGGCCGCCGTCGTCATCAAGACGAGAACGGAAAGGGCGGCCAAAAGGATTCTCTTACCCATGGTGATTAAAACTGATAAGGGGTTTTCGGTTCAGTGACAATGGATTCCGGCATCAGATAGACCGTGATCTGCTGCGTTGCATGACGCTCCAGGTCCGCCTCAAAGCCCACGAAACAGACGCCCGGATTCGGGGAGTCGTAGGTATTGGCCGGAGTCGCGTCAGTATGATAAAAGCGTACCGGGAAGGGAGCCGATACTTTGAGATACAGTTTCCGGCCGTCCTTCTCCAGCAAGGCGGTCGTCTCGTCCGGGAAAGTCACCGACGTCGCTTCGGAGGCGATGTTCCAGCGGACTTTCGTGAAATGGCCGCCACAGGTCAGCAGGTCCTGGATCACGGCATACTTCCCGTCTACCAGCGAAACCGCCCGTTTTACGCCGGGAATCTGGTCCGCATACATGGCGGACAGGTCGCTCATGGCATACATGACGCCGTCTTTTTCCCCGGCATCATCCAGTTCGGCACGCGCAGTGACAGACATAGGCTTATCATTGAAACACAGTGTATTGTGGGAAGTGGTCCGGTAACGGAACACATCCCAGCGCTGCGAGCCGGTGGATCTGTTCCACAGGTCGACGCCCCGGCTTTCCACCCGCTCATACCCCTGGCTGCCCAGATCCAGCGCCCAGCGGACGCCGCCGGCTTCAAAGATGAAGGAACCCTCATCCATGTGGGCATGGTTCTCTGCCGGCGAGCCCATCTTGAATCCCAGGAATGCGGCCTCAGGATCACTCCAGGACGAGCGCATCACAGCGACCGGCGAGGGACCGCGACCGGTCCACATCAGCGAAGACGGTTCGGCAGGATTGCTCAGGGAGGCACCGGAACCGGCGCCGAAAATCAAGACCGTCGGCAGCAGACGGTTCATCACATAGCCTTTGTCCGAGTCTTGCTCGTAGAGTCTCTTCTGCAAATAGAGCAGGGCGGGATCATGGGTCTTGGAATAGAACCAGAACACCGTCGGGTTGAAACCGGCCCGGGCGCCGTTGTCTGAGTAATTGAAGGTGTGGAGCGAAGGCGTGATCAATTCCTGAGAATAGATGCCGGTCTGCAGGAATCCGGGGAAATCCAGCAGGCCGAAATCGGTCTTATAGGCCTTCTCCAGGGCAGCGATGAACATCATGTTGAAAGAAGTGCCGTAGCTCCAATAGCCGATACCTTCCGGATAGGCGCCGTCCGGAGCGTATTGCTCCATGGCTTTCTGGATCGTGTTGATGCTCCGATTGATGATGCTGAGCGCAAAATCCTTGTCCGTATCGTAAACGGCCAGGGCGCCATAGAGCATACCGCCGTTGCAGACCTGGTTCCAGTTGTGCTCGGCCTCAAGGAACCAGGCGTCCTTCTCATCCAGGGAAGCTTTCAATCCCTTTTCCACGATGGCCGTACGGATGATTTCGCGCGATGCGGGCGACAACTTGTCATAGAGCCAGTCATAACCGATCGCGAGCGCCATCGTCATCTCTCCCACATCCAGGAAGTGGGACGGATTCCAGTCGGAGAAAGCGGCCGCAGCCAGCATTTCCTGTTCGGCCCGGAGGGCATACTTTTTCTGACCGGTCATACGGTAGGCATAGCAGAGGTCGAAAACCCGGCGGAGGTTCTCGCGGGAAACGCTCAGGAGCCTTTTCCCAATCTTGATGCGCTGGTTGACAGGCAACTCAACGATACGGTCTGCCTCCCGGATCAGATCCGCCTGGATCTCCTTCCAGTAAGGGTCGGCATTGACCTGCTTCTTCAGCGCCTTCTCCTCGCCTTTCAGCAGCAGGATGCGCGGATGGGACGGAAGCGGTGTGGACGGCGTCACATATTCGGTCTGTGCGCGCAGGGGGCCGGTGGACATGAAGACCAGGACGACCAGGAGGAATCTCTTCATATGGAATTCATTTATTTTCAGTAAATATACGTTTTTTACCTATCTTTACCCAAAATTATGTATAAACATAGCGATAACTTCATTTTTGATGCACAGACCCCCTGGCAGGATGCCGGGGGCGGTGCCGTACGCCAGATTCTCGGCTACAACGAGAATATCATGATGGTCAAGGTCTCCTTCAAGAAAGGACAGGCCGGAGCGATGCACAGCCACCCGCACTCGCAGGTGACCTATGTAGCCTCAGGCAAGTTCTCTTTCACGGTCGGCGGTGTGACGAAAACCGTCGAGGCAGGCGACGCCCTGTTCAAGCAACCCGGCTTGGAACACGGCTGCGTGTGCCTGGAGGACGGAATCCTGATTGATTGTTTCAACCCGATGCGGGAGACTTTCCTTCCGGAAAAATAAGTCCCCGGTCACAGGATGGGAAGGGTGTCCCGTTTCCCTTGACGCCGGGTGGTCAGACTCAGGCGCTCCAGGCGCTTGTCCCCGACGCTGTAACGGATCACATCCTTTCCGCCGTCCTTATATGAGATTTCGACAGTCCCGTCCCGGCTCACCTTGACGGAGCGCACGGGCAGGCTTTCCCCCGGCTTGAGCGGATAGAGCAGGTAGGGCATCACACAGGTCCCCGCCGCAGAGCGCTTGAACACCGGCGTCGCGACCGGTATACATTCATACCCCGTCAGATGGGCCCATCCCTGTACCTCAGGCTCTTCCTGACCGCAGATCACCTCCGCGTCTGAGGGATCAGACCAGAGCGGGACAATGGCGAGATTCGCCGCCCCGGCTTCGGCACTCACTACGGCTTTCAGACCCGGATCCGTAAGAGAAGCGGCTGAATTGAGGTGGAACCAGGTCTGATAATCATGCTGCGCGCCGTCTGCGGGCGCAAAGACATCGAAAAGCAGCCAATACCGGTCTCCGACCCGTGTCAACGCGCGGTATTGCGTCACCGTCGAATCGCGCTTCGACCCGAAGCCCTCGTCATACCAGCCTTCTCCGAAATCGAAACGTCCGTCCGTGATCCATCGGTTCGTCATCGGTGCCCGGTTGTATCGGATCGCATCCAGATGATTCAGCGACCGGCGGTTCTGGTCTTTCCCGTCCACGCGCGTCAGGTTGTGCGCCCGGGCAGACAAGGCATAACTGCGCCACTGGGAAGTGTCATAGGCATAGGTGCCGCACTCCGTCAGCAGGCGCCGCCCGTAAGCGTTGAGCAGGAAAGACAGTTTGTCTTCATGGGAATGCGCCGGAGAGAACGGCCCCACCTCGAAATGGGCGTACAAGGCATCCTTGTCCCAGCCGGAACGCATGACATACCAGCCCGCCCAGGGCATCCAGACGGACTGGAAGGAAGGGACGGTCCCCTCTGCGCCTTCGGTCGCGACATACTGGAAATCCTTCCGCTGCGGGAAATAAGAATACCCTTCGGCAAGCATTTTCTTCGCGCTCCCCCAGCCCGCATCGTTCAGGGCCGGCATGGCACCGTCCGGCATGCAGATCTTCAGGTAATAATCATACATGTTCTCCAAGCCGGCCACATAATTCTCCGGCAGCGGGTATCCATTGACCCGTGCGACATCGTAGATGCCCAGGATGTTGTGGAGCGAAACCCCATGATAACCGGGGGCAAGTTCCACCTGCGCCCCGTCGGGATAGACCTGCGTCTGTTCTTCCTCGTAAAGCCGGCGGCTCGCATACTCACACCACTCTTTGGATTCCTTGAACTCAGGGAACAGGATGCCGATATGGAACAGGCCGTTCATCTCCATGGTCAGCCAGTTGTTGCGCTGGGGATAGGCCCGCAGATGGAGGCCATGCTCATGGAAGGACTTGACCATCATGATGACCGACTCGTCGTCGAAGGAAGGAGAGTCGAGGAAATAGTAGAATGACTCCGGCCAGGCCCGCAGGGTGCGGATGCCGGTCTCGATCGTGCGCCAGCGTGACCAGTTGACATTGGCCGAATTGTCCGGCAGGAGGTTGAACTGCACCCAGCTGCGCATCTGGCGGACGAATGCCTGCGCATACTTCTCATCTCCCGTGGCCTGATAAGCCTGTCCCAGGGTGATCCAGAAGGGATGGCGGCTCAGCTGATAGGTCCATTCGACGTATTTGAGGGGCGTCGGATTGATGGACCAGTCGATCGTATCCCCGAACTGATGCGGAATGCTGCAGCTTTCCAGCAGGTTGGAGGCTACCTTGTCCGCTGCCGTCCGGTCATAACCCGGGATCCGGTTCTCCGGATTGCGGACCTTCCGCCAGTCAAACACCCATCGGGGGTATTCCCGGGTCTTCAGATAATGGACATAATCTTTCTTTGCCGCCTCATAATCTTTCCGCCCGACATCCTCCCGGACTTTCTCCAGACCCGGATAATCCAGGTTCATGGCATCGAAAAGCATCGGGTCATCCGTTACGGGACCTTCGAAAATCGGATAGGTCAGCATCAAGACGGACTTCTCCAGATCGAAATCATCACCGGTGAATGCGAACAGCTTATCCAATTGCCGCCTATATCCGGCCCGGTCGTAACGGCTGCCCATCATCAGGACGGCGGCCAAGGAACCGGATCCCCGTCCTCCGGTAATCTCATCCTTCGGCCAGACCTTTTCCCCGCTGAAGAACGGGAAATACCATTCGATCGCCTTGCGGATGGAAGCGCCCTTGGGCGTTTCGTGCACCCACAGGTTCACGCCGATCTTCTCACCGACTGTCGCCAACTCCACAAAACCCCGCAGATTCATGCCGCAATAGCCCCAGGGCTTGGTCCGTGCCATCTCGAAAGGCTGCTCGCCGTCGGCCGCCAGCTGGCTGTCGAGACGCCCCGTCGTAACGGTCTCCAGATGGCGCTTGGCCTGGGCGACCTGCCCCGTAAAAATAGAATAGGCAGCCACTTGCAGGTCATAGTAAGTACCGTGGTTGTTGTGCTGTTTGGCTTCATCCATCCCGTTCTTGCTGGTCAGCATCCAGTGAGTGAACTGCTTGAACCAGTCCTTCAGGCCAGCCTCATCCGCAGACGTCCAGGAAGGAGACGAACCGATCAGGATCACCCCGTCGAGCATCTGCACCAAGGGCCGGGTGTCGATCAGGCCGATTCCGCGCCCGTCGCAGATCCCGGGGATCTGCTGGCTGTAATTCAGGTGGGGATTCATCTTGGTCTCATCATCCAGGAACCAGGTCTTCACCAGCCGGGCGGCATGCGCGGCATATTTTTCTTCCCCCGTATAATAATAAGCAAGACCCAGCTTATAAACGGCGCCGGTCATCCGATGCAGCTCGGTATGGTCCGGGAAATCATAATACTCCGGATTGGTGAGGCCGTCTTTCCGGATGTACGGCAGTCCGTCTGGTTTGGAAGGGTCCGGCCACCAGTACGGACCGCGGCTGACATAGTCATGCTTGTCCCCGCTCGGGGGGACCTGCTTCTTCGACATGACCGTATAAGGCCCTTTCGTCAACAGATTGTCCGCATCCGCGACCAATTGCCGGTAAGCCGGCAGATATTCAGCGTCTCCGCGCTGGATGGATTGTTTGATCCGCGACAGGACGGTGCGGTTCAACTCGATCAGGCTGCGCTCACCCTGCTCCTGCCCCGAAAGGCTGAGGGATGCGAGAAGGGCGGCGATGAGGATCAGGATTCGTTTCATAATGCTGTTAAGTATCGTATGATTACATTCTGTGAAGCGTAGTCGTAAAGGTCACGGTCGTCCCCTTCGGCACCGTGGCGGTATAACCGGCCACGGTATAACCATCGTTGGCATCGTCCCACCCGGCCGGACGGGATGCCCAGGCAGACGGACGGGATGCAGGCCAGGTCGTATATGCGACCGTCACCGCCTGGGAAGAACTCGCAGCCTGCAGGGAGAGACGCTTCCCATTCTTGGAAAGGGTCTGCCCGGCGCTGCCGGTCTCCACCGCAGCCGGAGTCAGCATTCTCCACATCATCCGCGCATCTGAAGATGCGAGGGCGGTCACCTCATCCGTGATCACCAGATCGTTCCCGACCAGCCGGAGGGTCCTCTTAACGGACTGGGCCTGGCCTTTATAGACGGGGGTCAGGTCCATCTTGACGCCCGGTGAAGCGGGATCCGGATAGGTCTCGACAATCGTTCCCTTACCGCCGACCGTGTGATCCGTCAGATAGCGTTTGTCGAAACTCCCGTCAAAGTTAGAGAAAGATAAGGTACTGTGGCTCAGGTTGTTCATCCGGAAAATATCCCAACGGAGCGACATCTGCGTCATCGTCCAATAACTGCCTCCGGCCGCTGCCGTCAGATTCTCTATGCCCGCATAGTCCGGACGCTTCAGGTCGTCGGACCAACGCACGCCCTGGGACTCATAGACAAAGGATCCCGCATCCATGTGGCCGTGATTGGAGCTGGCTGCACCGCCCTTGAGCCCCACATATTGGTCCGTAGCATCATAATTCCATCCGGTATGGATCATGGCGACCGGGACCAGTCCTTCCCCATACCAGAGATTGGAGGACGGGAAGGCCAGATGGGAAGGATCGAAACTGAAATCCATGATGATGCCGGGGATGACGGGAAGGAGCCGGTCGGCCGAGTATTTCTTTTTATTCAAAAGCCGCATCTCATTGGCCAGCAGGGCCGAATTCCCTGTCTTCGCCGCGAACCACCACATGGGGATCTGCATGGTTTCGCTAGTGCTTCCCCCGTCTGCATAAGAGAAATTCCCGCCGCATGGAGTGCCCATGAACAGCATGAATTCGCCGGTTTTCAGGAATCCTTCAATCTGGGAAAGGCCGTTGTCGTGCCCGAATGCCTTCTGAAGCATCTGGAGCAAGCAGACCTGATACGATGTCCCATACTCCCAATAGCCATAACCTTCGCCATAATTCCCGTCCGGGGAATACATGGCTGCGACGGCCGCGGCATTGGACTGGAGCGCGTTCTCGATCACCTGGGCACAGCGGGACTTATCCTGGGGATAGGCCGCAATCGCTGCTGCGACGAGACCTCCGTTGCAAACCGAATTCCAATTGTTCCTCGTGTTCAGCGTGGCGCTTTGGCCGCTGCTGTTGTGCAGAGCCGTGTCGATGGCATAGTTGCTGAGAGCCCGCCGGACCATGATGCGGGTCTCATAGTCCAGGTCGTAGTACAACCAGTCGTAGGCGATGGCCACGCCCATGGCCATCTCGCCGACATCCAGATAGTGGGACGGATGCCAGTCCGGGAACTGGCGGCAAACGATATCCAGGGTCTCCACCGCCTTGTCCAGGAAGCGAGCCTCACCGGTCATCCTGAATGCGTAACTGCAATAAAGCAAGCGTTTTTCCACCTTTCTGGAGACGGAAAGCAAGCGTTTGTTGGAAGCATCCAGCTTATAGGTGATGGCATCGTGGGAACCGGCTTCTCCCTCCGCATAGGAAAGGACCAGGTCGTGGAGCTGGGCCAAGGCCGGCCAGGAGGCGCGGTCTTGGACCCGGGTCGCCAGGGTCTCGAAATCCCCCTTCGTCATAAGGATGCGCGGGTGGTTCAAAGCCGTAAGGACCGAATAATCATAGCTGGCCCTCACGTCGGCGGCCGGATCCTGCGGTTCCTCCTGGAAGGAAGTGTTGAACGCAAGCGCAGGACTTTGATAGCGGTTCTCTCCCACTTTGACAACCGCCCGGCATTCATAATCCTTCCCGGGCGTCAAGCCGTCCAGGATACAGCTGAAATGCTCTCCGCTTTCCTTGCAGGTGAGCGACGTCCATTCCGGCACACCCGCCGGCCGGTACTCGAATCCGCAGAGGAAGCGTTCCGGATCGAAGAACGGCAGAGCCTCGAAAGATCCTCTGAGCACGGCGGAACTGAGCCCGTCGGGATTGACCGTGACCTTGTCCATGCTGACCGATTCGGCCGTAAAAGTCAGCGGATCCGAGGCGCCCAGATAATAGGCCCGGAGCTCCAGGATGTTCGTTTCGCCCGAGCCCGTGGATACGATCCTGTACGGCATGCCGTTGGTGCCGGCAAAACGCCAGGTCAGTTCCGCTCCCTTGGGAAGTTGCACCTTCGACACCTCTCCTCCCGGGATGTCATTCCCTTTCGCATCCGTGATTTTCAACTCTCCCAGATTGGAAGTCTTGGGCGAACCGTCGGAAGCGAATTCGCCATTGGAGCCGGCCGTGATTGTGATCTTATAGACGGATTTCCCTTCCCTCCCCGGAACCTCGAAGTAGGATCCAGGGCTGGATCCGTAGCGGAAGCCCGTATGGCTGGTCGGGGCGATATAGCAATGCCCGAGCGCATCCGTCGGATTTGCATAGGTTTCCGTGTCGTAATCCGCATAAATGACGAAATCGCCGAACCCGTTCAAGGTCAAAGGCTGACGCACCCGCATCAGTCCAGTCTGCCGGGCATCCTTGTATCCGCTGGGGAATGGATTGGCGGATGGATTGGAAAAGGGCCAGAGGAGGGCTTTGTTGCTCTCCCTCACGAATTGCAAAAGCGCGACATCCTCCCATTCAAGCTGGTCCGCGCTGATCGTTCCGAGATCCAGCATGGAGGAGGGAGAGACGGTACGGGGGGTGGGATCGCTCCAGACCGCTTCTTTCCCTTCCGTGTCGGTGAAGATGATCTTCAGCCCATGAGGGAACGACTGGGCCGGCACTGAAAAGCAGTACGGCGCCCCACTTTCAAAAGTACTTCCGGAATCGGGTGTCAGCCAGACGGAAAAAGCAGATCTCTTGTCCACGTAGGACGAAATGACAGGCTGGTTGTCGGACGAAAGGGTGACCCTGGCGACGCCTCCGAAACGGGCGCCGTCCGTCGTGCGGAGGATAGCTTGCCTGACTGATGAGGATCCGGCCAGGGAAAAACGGACGAGCGCCCCCACATTGCGGAATGTCAGGTTCGTGTCGGCGGAAGTGCACACCGCACCCAGGGCGGCCGGGTCGAAACTGCCGGCGTAGCCCTTCTGCTCGCAAGGAAAATGGAGATACAAGGTGTCAGGACCATTTCCCGACTTCCCTGGCGAGAATTGCTCGACCATTGAAGGCGGCCAGACTGACCAATACCGGGAAGCCTTGGTCCCCGAACCGGTAAAAACGCCATCCCCTTCTTTTGTCGAGTATGAGTACTGGTTCGAACTATTCTCTTTCCCGCAAAAGACGGCAATCCTGTCCCCCGCCTTCCATTGCAGGGCCGGCGCCGGGATACCGTCCGCTCCGGTGAAGGGCTGCAGGGTCGCACGGAAAGTCAAGGCCGTACTCACCGGTGGGCCCACGGGTCCCGGACCGGGGCCGGGTTCAGGCTCGGGAGGGACCGTGTTCCGATTATCGCAGCCGCACAGGGCCAACAGGAGCGAAGCCAGCAGGATGGAAGGAAAAAGGCGCATAACAATCTGATTATCAGTCAACCATCCCCTTAATGCGAAGGAGCGCCTCCAGGAAATAGTAATCGGCGTAGGTCAAGGGGACATCGACCTCGCTGTTGCCGGGAAGGCTGCCCACACTATGACGGAGCAGGAAATTCCCGTTCGTCCCGGCAGGGGCAAGATATTCGTCGGATGCGAGCGTACGGAGTGTCCTCTCAGCCTGGGTCGCATAGGTTTCAGCGAGCCGTTTGACCGTCGTCATCTGGCTGAGTTTCACCAGCGCGGAGGCGATGATGGCGCCGGCGGAGGCATCCCGCAAGGCGTCCGGAATATTCGGAGCGTTAAAGTCCCAATAAGGCACGCCATCCTCGGGGAGATAGCTGATGATCATTTTCGCAATCGCATGAGCCTGAGCGAGATAGGCAGGATCTCCCGTCTTCTCGGCCATCATGGTATATCCATACAGACCCCATGCCTGTCCGCGCGCCCATGCCGAGTCATCGGAAAGGCCCTGGGCGGTCTGCTGATGCCGGACGGCACCCGTCTCGGGATCATAATCCACAACGTGGAAAGTGGTGTAGTCATCGCGGAAATGATGTTTCATCGTCGTATTGGCATGCGTCATGGCGATGGTTTTCAGGGAATCGGTCCCGCTCAGGCGATAACCTTCCATCAACAGTTCCAGATTCATCATATTATCAATGATGACCGGATAGAGCCAGTCACCGTTCCTGCCTTTCGAGTTCCAGCTCTTGATGACGCCGGTCTTGGGATTGAAACGCCTGGTCAGGGCGTTCGCCGCCGTAACGACCGGCTCGGCCCAGCGTTCCTCTCCGGTCAGGCGGAGGGCGTTTCCGAAGCTGCAGTTGATCTGGAAGCCGATGTCGTGGTCGTGGGCGACGCTCTTGATACCGTCCAGTTTCAGGGTGTTTTTCTCAGCCAGTTTCCGGACCTCTTCATCTCCGGTGTACTTCCAAACATACCACAGGCTTCCGGGATAGAAGCCGCTGCACCACCAGTTCAGATTGGAAGGGACGAACTTCCCCTTGTCGAAGGAACGGGGCATCTGGCTGTCGGACAGGCGGCTGTCCATCTGGATCACCTGGACTTTGGCTATATCGAAGACCCGGTCCGTCAACTGGTCCATTGTCTCGATGGCCGGACTGACGGTGAAGACATAGGTATCCTTGACCTTGGGGGTCTTGGCGGTCAGGCTGATACGGTAGACTTCGGAACCCCAGACGTTCGAAAGCCGGGTGTCCGTCAGGGTCTTCGTCTCGATGGAGGCCGTGAATTTGCGCTTGTCATAACTGAGTACGGCCGCCTGTCCTTTTGCAGCGATACGGACCATGCCGGGCGTGGAGATGTCCACCTTCCCCCAGGTCATGAAGTTGATTACATTGGGCGCGACAGCCTTGCTCAGGACGAAATCATCCTTGAGCGTGAGGACTCTATCCTTGAGGGTGCAGGAACGGACCCACTTCCGGACTTGCGCCTCTTCGGGATAAGCCTTGGAGATATCCGTCGAGTATGTCATCCGCGCAGGGTCGAAAGACGAACCCGTCGCCTTGAACTCATTCCCATTGCGCTGGGCGACGCCGTTGATCATCGGGACATTGTGATAATTGCTCTGCATGGTCCAGATGGTATAACGCTCGCCGGAGAAGGTCTGGCGGGTATAGGTCCCGACGCCGACATCGATGAGAAGCGGGATGGTATTGACATAGAAGGACACCGTACCGCAGTCGTTATGGTTGTGGCTCTCATTGTTGTAACCGCCCTTGGTCGCAACAAACAGGCCCTCATCCGTCATGTAGCAGACATCGGTCTGCGGATACCAGGTATACGCCGGATGCTCGAAGGCAGGTTTTTCAGCCGCCAAACCTTTCTCAATGGAGAGGGCTGCAAGCGTCCGGTAGATATCGGCACCGCTGGTGATGCTCCGCTCCGGTGTATAAAGGGAAGCTGCATACCCTTTCAAGACCGGGCTGTCAACAGCCTCTCCGAAACGGTAGATCAGGAACGGGCTTCCGCCACCCCGGGCGGAGGCATCGGCGAAATTGACGACCCATCCTTTCCCCACATAAGAGCGGGCGATATATTCACCCATATTGCGGAGCATCGGATGGTCGAAAAGGCCGAGTTTTCCCCCGGTGATGCGGCCCAGCAGCTCCAGATAGTCGCAGGCAGCTCCGGCTGCCCGGTCCCAATAACCGGGTCCCTCATCACAGGCTCCGTCTTCCTGGGTGTAGTTCAAAAATTCATCCACGGACTGCATGGACAGCCAGACCGCATCGGTCAGCCGGTCGGGATCATTCTCCAGCAACATGAAGGCATTCAAGGCGTTGTAGTTGCACCAGGGGGTCCAGTTGTTGCTCCGTCCTTTCTTGGGACCGCGCACCATCCACCAGAAACTATCATTGGTCAGGAACACATCCAGGATCCGGCGTTTCAATTCATGGTAGAGCCGGCGGGAAATCTCCGGATCGGTCTTGTCGAGCTCGTCGTGCAGATAATAATAGACCCAGGACAGCAGATTCGAAGTCGTGCCGGCCGTCAGGTCAAACACAGGATCGTCCCAGGCCTGGATGGCACGGCGGGATTTCTGAAGGTGATTATGGGCTGTATTGGCCCAGGACGTGGATTCGGAGAAGACATAGATGCCGTTGATGATCTGATCGAGGAAGCGCCCCTTACCTTCGGCGAGTTCGGCCATCAGCAGGGATGACAACGCGGATAGGTTAGCGCTCTTATCTCCGTCCCAGCGAGCTCCCGAGCGCTCAAATTCAAGATAGTCGGTGGCCTTGATGACCCGCCAGGTATAATCCAGACATTTTTCGCCCGCCTCGATGAAAGCCGCCTTCCGGTCACCCAGGAAGCGGTCCCATCCGGCCCGGTCGGAATAGGCCGGGAAATCGACCCATTTCTGGTTCAGGACGAGCGCCTGGCGGACGTCCTCCTTGCTGTATTTCGTCGTCAGGAAATAGCGCGGCGTGTATACCGATGCGAAGGCCGGCGAAAGGGCCGCCGCCAGCAGGCAGAAGGAAAGAAAGGCTTTGATGAAAGATTTCATGGTAAGTGAAGTTGGTGACAGTTCAGTGTTATTTCAAGATTCAGTTAAAGTTACGAAACAAAAAATGAAATAACAAAGAAGAAGGCGGCCCCGTCAGCATGAACGGAGTCGCCCTCTTCTCAGAAAAACCACTTGTTATCAGATCGCCTTCAAGGTATAAACCTCCCGGACGACCGCCCGGTCACGCTGGACGAGATAATCGGTGGCTTTGTAAACATTGCCCGCCGCATCGGTCAGCGTGAAGGTATAGGTGACGACATAACGGTCTTTGTTGCTGAAACGGTTGTAAGCGCTGCTGGTGTCAAGCTTGTAGGTTCCGCTTCCGCTGACCTGATAGTCGGCTCCTGCCGGCGCGCTGATGGTGACGTTCTCCCCGTTGTGCGTGAACACGAGGGTGGGCGTCAGCTTCATCTTCGTACCCTTGAGGGCCTGCTTCATCGTGGAAGTATGCCTGCCGGTCGTGGTCAGCATCACGTGCTCGTTGCCAGTGACATCGTGGTTGAAATCATCGGGAACCTTATATTCGACCGTCTCCTTCGTGCCGTCCTTCATGGTGATGGAGGCCGATCCGTAATGGAACCAGTTGCCGTGGAGCTCCGTGATGTACTTGATGCCGAACATCGTGAAGTCCTTCGGCTCGATGGTCCACTCGTTCGAGAAACGACGGTCTGCGGAAGGTACCGCCGGCAGACCCACGAGCAGGCTGTCCAGGTCGGATGTGCCGGTCATCACCAGAGGGACGACGTAAGTGTTCTTGATGGCATCCGGATCGTTGAAGAAAGCTTCCGTCAACTGCACGGTGATACCTCCGTTGTACTCTCCCTTCGGAATGGTGATCTTATTCTCGTCACTCAAGGTGTAGTAGGACCTGGGGAGGGCCTTGATCACATCTCCGTTGGCGAACGCGACACCGTTGCAGAGCGACTCGTCCACCTTGAAGTTGATGACACGGTCGACCTTGTTCTGATATACACCGCCCATGGCAGCGGAAATGACGAACTTGCCGGCATTGTCGTTGTCATTGGGATATACGTCATTGCCCAATACGAGTGTCCTGACAGGGAACTGATAGGGGAAATAACCCGTAGTATAGGTATAATCAGGGAAATCCGTATTAAAGTTGTGACATCCCACCAGCGTGAGTGCGGCAACTAAAAAAGTGAATGTTCTCTTTTTCATAATCATTCGGTTTTCATTGTTTTACCACCCCTGGTTCTGGACAAAGGAAAACTTCATCACTTCGTTGAACGGGATAGGGCCGTAAATCATATAAGGTTTGAATTCGCGTTTCTCAACCTCCACCGTCTTATAGGTACCGTTCTCCAAACGGATACCCTTGGCGGGCTCGGTGAGGTTATCCTTCCACCTTCTGAGATCCCAGAACCTGGCGCCTTCGAAGCTCAGCTCGATACGGCGCTCGTTGTGGATGAGCTTGCGCATCTCTTCCTTGGAAGTGACACTCGCGAGATACTCATCCGGCTGGGTGATCCCGGCGCGCTTGCGGATCTCGGCGATCACCTCACGGGCAGAGTAGCCGTTGGAACCCTTTCCATCCGGGCCCCAGGCCTCGTTCGCCGCCTCTGCATAGTTCAGGAAGATTTCCGTGGAGCGGATGATCGGGATGATGTGCTTCTGCGTGCTCGTCTTGCCGGTCTCCATGCTCACATCCTCACGGAGGTGCTTCCGCATGTAGTAACCCGTACGCGTGGAGTATTCGGTCTTGTCGACACCGTCGTTGGTCGTGCCGTCCAGGATGTGGATCGTCTTGTTCCACTCCGTGCTCATGTCATAGACCACGATCTGGGCCAGACGGGGATCACGGTTGGCATAAGGGTGCTGGGGATCGTAACCGGACGCAGCCTTGTCGATGGGATATCCGTTCTTCATCGGGAAGGCGTCTACGAAGTTCTGGGTCGGGTTGATACGGCCGTGACCGAACACGGTCGGGGCGTAGTTGTCGCCTTCCCAGGTGTTGATCTCCTGCATCTCACGGCGCCAGATCATTTCGTGGGTATCCTTCTTGTTGCCGTCGTTCAGGTCGGAATCCGTCACCTGCTCCTTCAGCCAGAAGATATTGCCCTTGGGATCGAAATAACTCAGTCCGCCGAGATCGGAGAGGACCTTCGCATTCGCGTTGGCCGCAGCCTCCCAGAGAGAAGTGTTGCCGGACTCATTGAAACGGGGGCTTGCGGCAAGCAGGGCCAGGCGGGCCTTGTAGGCCAGCGCGATACGGCCGCTCATGCGCTGGGTGAAACCACCGCCGAAAACGAAGTTGTACTGGTCGACCGAGAGTTTGAGACTCGCATACTTGGCCGGGACGGAAGAGACATCCTCATAATCCATCGGAAGATACTCGATGGCCTTGTCAAAGTCCTTGTTGGCGCTTTCGACACTCTCGGCAAAGGTCTGACGCGGAGCGGCAAAATCCTCCAAGTTACTGACCAGCGTATTATACTCCGGGATACCGAGCAGCGTCCCGTCCGTTCCCACGCCGGCATGGTTCTGAAGCAGGAAATACTTCATGACGCCGCGCAGGGCATAGGCCTCACCGGAAAGACGCATCTTGAAGGCTTCGTTCTGAGCCGGATCCGATTGTTTCCAGTTGACTTTGTCGATGATGGACAGGAAGTCGTTCAGGTTCATGATACTCCGGTAACAGACCGTCCACATGTCCTGGGCGTTCGACAGAGAACTCCAGGATCCCGTGGCCAACAAGCGATAGGTGTTCGTAGCCTGGTTGGAAACGGCGTCGTCCGTGGCGACTTCGTCGAAGCGGAATGTCCGGTAGGGCAACTGCGTATATGCATAGTCGAGCAACCCTTCCGCGTACTGGGGACGGCTGATGACCTGGTCTTTGTTCATGCGGAAGTTCTCCTCCGGATTGAACGGATCATCACATCCCGCGACGGAGAAAAGCGCCGGGATCAAAGCTAAAGCGAAAAGTATTCTGTAGTGTTTCATGACTTTTTCGTGTTTTAAGGTCAGAACGATGCACGCAGTCCGAACGAATAACCCCTGTAGGAAGGCTCACCGTTGACGGTGGTCTGCCGGTAGATGCGGTTCGGAGCGAACTGGATCGGGTTCGTGCAATCCACGTAAAGCTGCAAGCCGCTCATGAGCATCTTCTTGCAAACCTTTTCAGGAAGGGAATAGCTGAGCTGGACCTTCCGGATCTGGAAATACGAGTTGTCATACATCCAGAATGTGGAACGCCGGTTGTTGTTGTTCGCAGCCGCCGTGGTCAGGGCAGGCCACTTCGCATTCGGATTCTGGGGTGTCCATGAGTCTTTCACGTGCGTCGGATACGGATCCGTCGCGTCGACCCAATAGTAGTTGTTCTCGATGAAGGTCGCATAATCCTTGCCCCAGTTGGCGTGGCCGAGGGCATAGAGGGTGAAGCCCTTGTAAGAGAGTTTCAACTGCAAGCCGCCGGTAAAAGGAGGATTCCATTTGCGGACGAAGATCTGGTCGTTGTCGTCGATCTTGTTGTCGCCGTTCTGGTCCTTGTACTTGATGTCGCCGGGACGGACGTCACCATAGGTCTGGAGCGGGCTGCTGGCGATCTCTTCCGCGCTCTGGAAAAGTCCCAGGGACTCGAGGGCCCAGGTCCCGTCGACCGGATGGTCGACGCGGTACAGGTAATCCTCATCGTAGATCTCGCTGCGGACGTCCATGTTGGATTTGACATACATGATGTTCGCCGCCGCAAAGACGCTGAAGTCTCCCCAGCGCTTGTTCAGGGACAAACCGGCCTCGATGCCGCGGTAGCTGTCCACGTTGTAGTTCTCATACGGAGTATAAGCGGAGTAGAAACCGGGCCAGAGCGTATTGGCGCGGACCACCTGTCCGGAGTACTTCTCGTAGAACCCGTTCACTTCGAAACCGAGGACATTGCCGAACAACTGGCCTTCGATTCCGCCGGTGATCTCGTTACGCCGCTCCAGCCGGAGGTTCTCATTTCCGCCCCGGCTTGCGATACGGCCGGACTGACTGCGTCCGCTGTCATTCCAATAGAAGGTGCCGGAACTGCCGTAGATCGCGTCATAGTAGAAGAACCCGTCGATACCGACGTCTCCTTTCAAGATACCGCCGTTCACGTGGAGTTTCAGGTAGTCGACGAAGGGCAAGCCCTGCATGAACTCCTCGTTGCTCACGATCCACGCCACGCCTGCGGTCGGAGAGAACTCGCGGTTGTGACCGGGAGCCAGCTTGACCGAATTGGCGTAGTTGCCGCTGAAGTCGACGATGTAGCGCTTGTCGTACGAATAGCTCGCCTGGAAACCCAGGTGGGCCTGCTTCAAACCTTGGAACTGCGCTTCCGTACCTTCGGTCTCAGTATCGTTGTCAGCATTACCGAGACGCCATTTATATTGGTTCGCGAAGGCCAGGACATTCGCCGTCACATGATGGACGTCATCGAAGGTCCTGTCATAGCTCAGGGTCGAGGAGAAGCCCATACGGCGCTGGAAGTAAGGATTTGCAACGGTCTTGGTGCCCGGACGGCTGTCCGTACCGATCTGCGTGATCGCCGTGATCTTGTCCTCATCCTCCGCCCAGGTCGGCTGGTACACGGATACATTGTTATATACGGTCTCGTTGAAGAAGATGCCGTAGTCGAAACTCATGTTCGTGTGGAAAGAAAGGCCTTCCGTAATGGCATCCAGATCAAAGTTGAGCCGGTCGTTGAAGGTGTACCGGCGGCCGACGCCGTTGAAAAGTCCGCCCGCGTATCCGTTCGAGAACGCCGACGAGGTGTAGTTGGTCGTTCCTCCGAAGATGAACTGACCGTCCACATCGTTCTTGCGGGCGAGGAGAACCTTATTCTCCGAATCGATCAGGTTGATCGGAAGGAGAGGGGCATAGAGGTTGGGTCTCGTCGTGTAGGCGGCGTTCCAGAAGTTTCCGCGGCCGGTCTTGTTGTCCCGGAACATCGCGGTGGCATCCACCTCGGTGTTGATCCAGTCGTTGATCTTCAGGTCGATGTTCGTACGGACATTGATGGTGTTGTTCCTGGCCGATTTCCACTGACCGAAATCGATGAGGGATCCCTGGGAATTGAAACCGGCGTTCACATAGTACTTGACCATCTTGTTACCTCCGCTGAATTCCGCGTTGATGTCATAATAGTTCTTGGATTTACGGAGCCACTGGTCCGAATAGAACTCCATGGACGGATAGCGATAGGGATTGCCGCTGCGGTATTTCGCGATCTCTTCGTCGCTGTACAGGGGATCGAGGCCGTCGTTGGCACGCGCCTGGTTATACCAGGTCATGTAATCGGCCGAACCCATATAGGAAGGAAGCTCGATCGGAGATCGAAGGCCGTAGTTGAAATCCACGCTGGCCTTGCTCTTTCCCACGTAACCGCGCTTGGTCGTAATCATGATCACGCCGTTGATGGCCTGGGTACCGTAAAGTACCGCGGCGTTCGCATCCTTGAGGACGGTGATGGATTCGACCTCGGACATCCGCAGCGTGCTGATGTCACGGGGCAATCCGTCGACGATGAAAAGGGTGTTACCCGACTGGGTTCCCGTTCCGGTCTCGGAGGCGACGTCGATACCGACACCGATACCACGGATATTGTTGGCACCCATCACACCGACGATGCGGCCGGTCGTGACATCGTTGATCCAAATGTTGTGGTCGTATTGGCCGACTTTACTGACATCCAGTTTGCCGACGGCACTCACGATCTCATCCTTGCCTGCCTTGCGGAAGGGCATGTCGACCAGCTCCTCCCCGCCAAACATCGGGTCGGTTGCGGACAGGGTGTCTTTCTGCGCAAAGGAGTCGGCGGCGCCGATAAACAGGAAGGCCGCCAGGACAGTCAATATTTTCTGAATCGTTGTTTTCATAATCAATGGGGTATTACACTGCTACCAGCCTGGATTCTGCGGGAAACCTGCAGACATCTTGGTGTACTTGACCTGGATGGGCAGCCAGTTCATCTTGGGAGAAGAAGCGACCCTTGTGATGTGCACCTCTTCCCGCAGGTTCGCGGGCTTGCCGTCGGCGCCGCGCTCGAAATCGAAGCGGGTCTTGGCCAGGTATCTCGGATCGGCGATCCGGTTCCAGCGACGGAGGTCGTCAAAACGCTGGGCCTCCATGATCAGTTCCACGGCACGTTCGCGCACGATCGCCTCGAAGAAGGTGTTCTTGTCGGAGACATACTTGGACGGAAGTGCCGGAACCTGGGCGCGGGCACGGACGGCCTCGAAAGCCTCGACGGCCGTCTTCGAATAAGTGGAAGCCTTGGCGGAAGGACCGCCGCCCGTCATGAAGTTCACAGCCTCCGCATACATCAGGTAGATGTCCGCCATCCGCAGGTAAGGGATGCTGTGTACCAGGTTGTTGGCATTGGAGGTCTTGATGAAGTTCGGACCCATGAGGTTGTATTTACGGAAAAACAGGCCCGTGACGCTGCCGGCTCCGTAAGAACCGCCGTTGCGGTGGCGGCCTCCGTTGTAGAGCTGCGCATACTGGTCCGTGCTGGCCGAGCCGATATTCTTGGAAATGCGGTCACCGTCCGTAATGATGGTCTTATCGAAACGGGGGTCACGGTTGGACCAGGGATCAGCCGGGTTGTATCCCGAATCAGGATCATCGATCGGAAGGCCGTTCTTCATTCCGTAGTTGTGGGTGATATTGGCCGTAGGGACATCCTGCTGCGAAGTTGAGGAGTTACAGCCGAAAGAAGCGGGAACCGTGGCTCCCAGGCAGGACCAGTACACGCGGGAACGGTTGAACAGGGTCTCGTTCATCAAGACCTCCTTGCCGCCCGGACGGTTCCAGCCCGTCTTGCAGAAGATGCCTTCGTAATTCGCCCAGGTTTCGAGCTTATAGGTGCCCGTTTGTTCGCAAAGTGTCAGGCATTTGCCGAGAGCATCGGCCGCCTGCTTCGCCAGGTCGGGGTTGAACTCGTTGCCCTTGCCGGCTTCTTCGTTCAGCATCGGGCTCGCTGCCCACAGCAGGGCCTTGCCCTGGAAGCCCAGGGCCCAGTGCTTGTTTACGCGGTAGTCGTTGTTACCCTTCGTCGCCTGACCGGCCGTCGTCTCATCCCAGTGGTTGGGGAGCAACTCGGCGGCAGCGGCGAAGTCCTTCGCCATGTTGATAAAGCATTCCTGCGCGGTCAGGCGGTTGTATTCCTCAGAAAACATATCCTCGGTCGCACCAATCGCATGGGTCACATAAGGCATGCCGCCCCAGTAACGGCAGATCTGGTAATAGTGGAACGCGCGGAAGAACAGGGCCTGGCCTTTCAGGAGGTTCCGCTCCTCGTCCGTACCCACGAACTCGCTGTCTTCCTTCTCCAGATGGTCGAGAGCCATGTTCGCCGTGCGGATGCCGTACCACGAGGCTTCCCAGATGCGCTGGTCACGGCCTTCATTCGTGGTCGGGCTGAACTTCCCATAGAAATAGGTCTCATTGCCCCACCAGTTGCCGGTGTCGAAGTTGCTCGTAGCAATGGTCAGGTCCTCGTCAGCAAACGAATACCGGTTCCATGCACCGCCCTTGTCATAGCCCATCACCACGTTGTACAGCTGCTCGACAAAACCTTGGAAAGAAGTAAAGTTGCCGAATGCATCATTTTCCGTGATGTCGGAGTCCGGAGCCTTGTCGAGATAATCCTCACAAGACACCGCCGTGCAAACGATCGAGAAAGCTGCTGCTATGCTCAATATAATAGTGACAATCTTTTTCATATCGCTGAATCTTTTAGAATGAGAGGTCGATGCCGAAGTTGATACGCTTCAGGGTCGGATAGGCACCCTGCGTGGCGCTGCCGCCCGAATAAGTCGTGGTACGGGCATCCGGCAGGTCGGACCAGAAGAAGAGGTCGTTTCCGTTGAGGAAGATCCTCAGGTTGTCGCAGTTGATCTTCTTCAGCAGGCCGACTCTCTTGAAAGTATAGCCCAGCTCGATCAACTGGAGACGGACGAACGAAGCATCGTAGTAATAGAAGTTGCCGATGAACTCACCGTTGGTCTTCCATCTGGGAAGGAAGGCCGTTCCGTTCGGGTTCTCCTTCGACCAGTAATCCTTGACATTCTCATAGACGATGTCATAGTCGCTGGTGTAGTTGTTCCATCCGATCGAACGGTTGGCATTGTTGACGGCATAGAACTGGACCATGAAGCTCAAGCCCTTCCAGTCTACGCCCAACGCGAGCGATCCGGTATTCTGCGGAATCTCGGAATAGCCGACGGGCGGCGTATCTTCGGAACTCTTGATGATACCGTCCGCGTTGAAGTCTACGATATTGAAGTAGCCGGGCAGTTTCTGGCCATCGTTGCTCTCCTGGGGAACGCTGGCGTAGATGTCATCCCAGCTCTTGTACATGCCGGCGGACAACTGCGTCCGCTGCTGCCCGATCTGGTAGCCTTCGTTCTTCAGATAGAAGAACTGGAGCTGGGGGTCGTCGCGGAACATGACCGTGTTCTCATTGTGGTTGGCCGTAATCTTGCCCCACAGCAGCAGGTCCTTGCCGATCTGCTTGTTGACGCCGAACTCGATCTCGAAGCCCTTGGCGTTGACCCGTCCAAGGTTGGCCGCAGGGGCCGTCGTACCGAAGAAAGCGGGAATCGAACGGCTGCCACCGGACAGGATGATGTCGCTTCGCTTCTCCGTGAAGTAGTCGAAACTGAAGGTGATCAGGTCCTTCCAGGCACTGAGTTCAAGGCCGAAGTTCTGCTTCACCGCAGTCTCCCAGCGAAGGTCCGGATTGCCGAGCGTGCTCTCCCTATACATATAATAGGGGCTATATGCATTGGTAGCCTTGGCCAGACGGGAACGTCCGCCATAGGCGTAGGAAGTCACATAAGCCCAACGGCCGCCGCCGGTATCGTCACCGACCTTACCGAGGGAGTAACGGAATTTCAGTTTGTTCATCCAGTCCGCCTTGAACCAGGGCTCATTGGAAACATACCAGCCCAGAGCGACGGACGGGAAGAACTCGAAACGATAGCCCGGACCGAACTTCTCGGATCCGTTGTAGGCGCCGTTCACTTCGAGCAGATAGCGGCCGCCGTAATCATAGGTCAGACGGCCTACCCAGTCTTCGCGGTAGTTCGGGAACATGGAGCCACGGGCAAACTCCTCGCGCTTGAACACGCCCATCGCCGTCACGCCGTGCTTGCCGAAAGTACGGGCGTAGTTCAACTGGGCCTGGTAGGTCAAGCGGCGGAAGACAGGGATATAGCCCGACCAGTTCGCGTCCAGGATCGTCTCGTAACGGCGGGACACCACCTGGTAGGCCCAGTCGTACTCGTCCTCGGGGACCGGCATGTCGATGATGTATGCGCTCGGATCGGCGCCCGGGAAGTAGTTCTTATAGTTGATATACTTGTACGCCACGTTCGTACGGGCCTCGGAAGCACGGATGGAGTTGTTGATGTCATAGACACCGCCTTCCGAACGGATCGTATTGTCATAGGTCGCGCGCAGGCTCGCCTTCAGGCCCTTCGTTATGAAACTCAGGTCCTGCTCCAGGGCGAAGCTCGCGTTAATCTGGGTCGTACGGGTCTGACGGAGGCCGAGGTTGTACACGGCCGCCAGCGGGTTCGTCGAGCTGTTCGCGCCGTCCGAATAGGCGCCCCATCTCCCGTCCTCATACATCGGGAGGAACATGTTCGGCGCCAGGAAGTAAGCCGCGGAATACATCCACTGGTCGGCGCGGGACGTCGATCCTTCGTTGTTCCAGTTCGTGTTCTTCCGGCTGAAGAAGCCCGCCAGGTCGAATTTCAGGCGCGTGGTCTTCGTCAGGTCGAAGTCCACGTTCGAACGGAAGTTGAAACGGTCGAAGTCGTAGTTCGGGCTGTAAGGTTTCCCGTTGTCGTAGTCACGGAACATGTCGCCTTCGTGCATGTAGGCCAGCGATCCGAAATACTTGATCTTCTTCGAACCGCCCTGGATGTTCGCGGAAACCTTATGCGTATTCACCGAGAAATCTTCATACAACTCCTTGGTCCAGTCCACATTCGGATAAATCTGGGCATACTCTGCACTCTGGGGCTTCTTGAAGCGTTCGATGATACGATAGGGCACATACGCGTCCCAAGAGACTTCGCTCAAGACACCTTCACGCTCGATGACGTCATTTTTGGTCATCATCGCATCATAGGAATCCATCTTCGCAGGCTGCTTGGCAATCATCTTGCCCGTGACCGTATAGTTGAAGTTCAGGCGGGTCTTGCCTTCCTCACCGCGCTTGGTGGTGATGAGGATGACACCGTTCGCGCCCTTCACACCGAAGACGGCCGTCGCGGATGCGTCTTTCAGGATGGAAATACGTTCGACTTCGTTGACGTCGACGTTATTCATGTTGCGCTCCACACCGTCCACGAGGATCAGGGGACCGCCGCCATTCCAAGTGTTCTTACCACGGATGAAAAGGCTCGTCGCACTCTCACCGGTCGTGATGCCGCCCGGCTCACCCGAGGCGGTCAGGGAGACCAGACCCGGCGCCTGGCCGACAAGCGCTTCCGTCAAGTCCGTCGAATTGCCGGTCCTACGGAGAGACTCGTTGCCCACCTGGGCGATAGAAGCCACGACGCTCTCCTTCTTCTGGGTGCCGTAACCGACAACCACCGTTTCCTCCAGCGTCTCAGAGCTCGGACGGAGGGATACCGTCACGCTCCTTGAACTTCCAACGGTCACGGTCTGGGTCACATAACCCATGAACATGACCTCAATCTGATCACCGGCTTTTGCCGGTACCACCGCCTTACCGTCCAGATCCGTCACACCACCCGTCTTGGTGGAGACCACCATGACACCGGCGCCCGGAATCGGCTCGCCATTCTCATCCAGTACGGTCACCGTGACCTGATTCTGCTGCTGGGCAGCCTCAGAAGTGACCTCCGTAGCACGCATCGGGATATACCCGCTCATGCACAAGCAGAACAAAATGAGAAAGACCGCCGCAAGGCGTTTTCTAGGATTTTGTTGTTTTAGGAACATAAGATAGGTTATTAATGAGGTTCTTGTTAAAGAATTTTTAAAATTCAGGAACAGTGTCAAAAATGTGGTTAATCAGCATATATGTAGGTACAAATTTAATTATTAGTTTGATATTAACAAATAAATCTCTACCGGTCCCGCGAAAGTCCATCAAAAAAGAAGAAAAAATGACTAGTAAAAAAAGTCGATAGCTCACCTGTTCAGCCTTATGAATAATGTCGTGTCACCTTGTATTTGCACCTTGAAAAAGAATCGTTAAATTCGCATGATCAAATCATTTTGGACATGAAACCCATCGTCACCCACTTCACTGACAACGACCTGTACACCTTCACCTGCCAGTATTACATCCTGATGAAATACCCGCGCGCCGAGGTGGAATACACTTTCTTCGACCGCAACGGCACCTGCTACCCGAAGGGCTTCGACAAGTTGCTCCGGGAGCAGCTCGACCATATGTCCGAGGTCGTGTGTACCCAGGAAGAAGCCGACTACATGCGGGACGCGTGCTACTTTCTCCCCCTGTGGTATTTCACTTTCCTGAAGGGATACCGCTTCAATCCGAAGGAGGTCTCCGTCAACCAGGATGAGGAAGGGCACCTGGAGATCACGGTACGGGGCAAATGGTTTTCCACGATCATGTGGGAGATGCCCATCCTTTCGACCATCTCCGAACTGATGCACCAGCTGCAGGGCGACTTCGAGAAGTACGATCCCGTCCTGGAGCGTAAACGGGCCGTCGAGAAATCCGAGCGCATCTTCGGGGCCGGACTGGTATTCGGTGACATGGGTACGCGCCGGCGCTTCTCCTTCGAACACCAAGACATGGTGATCGGGGCGATGAAGGAAGTCTATGAGTCCCGGAAGTGGCCCGGCACCTTCACCGGCACCAGCAACGTCTGGCTCGCGATGAAGCACGGCACCAAGTGCCTGGGCACGATGTCGCACCAGCTGATTTCCTTCGAAGAAATCGTCAGCGGCGTTTTCGAGTGCAACTTCAACGTCATGCGCAAGTTCAGTGACGTCTATGACGGCGACAACGGCATCTACCTTTACGACTGTTTCGGAGACAAGGTCTTTTTCAGCAACCTTTCGAAGCGCATGGCCATGATGTACAAGGGCCTGCGCGTGGACAGCGGCGACGAGACCGAGCAGACGGAAAAGATCATTGCCAAATACAAGTCCCTGGGCATCGATCCGGCGACCAAACAGGTGGTTTATTCCAACGGGCTGGATATCGACAAGGCCATCGAGATCCACAAGATGTGCTCAGGCCGGGTGCAAGACAGCTACGGCGTAGGCACGCACATCACCTGCGACATCGTCGGCGTCAAGCCGATGAACATCGTCGTGAAACTGACCCGCGGCCGGATCACCGAACTGCGCGAATGGCACGACTGCATCAAGCTGTCCTGCGACAAGGGAAAGACCCTGGGCAATCCGGAGAAGTGCCGGTACATCCAATCTGTGGTCGGAGATTAAGGGCTTATGGATATCAGGATCGGACAAGGATATGATGTGCATGCGCTGCAGGCCGGCCTCCCGATGTGGCTCGGCGGCGTGAAGATCCTTTCAGACAAAGGATTCGTCGCGCACAGCGACGGAGATGTGGCCATCCACGCCCTCTGCGACGCCCTGCTGGGAGCCCTCGCGCTCGGCGACATCGGACACCATTTCCCGGACACCTCCGACGAATGGAAGGACGTGGACAGTAAGTTGTTGCTGGCAAAAGTGTGCGCGCTGGTCGCGGAACGGGGCTTCAGGGTATCGAACGTGGACGTCACGATCGCGCTCCAGGCGCCCAAGATCGGGCGTTATGTCCCGCAGATGCGGGAATGCCTCGCCGGCGTCATGGGGATTGACGCGGACCGCGTGTCGGTCAAGGCCACGACGACCGAACGGCTGGGGTTTGTGGGTCGCGGCGAGGGCTGCGAGGTTTGGGCGGTCGCCCTGCTGGTCTCCGACTGAAGCTTCTTTTCAACTTTTTCGGACAAAAGGGCGGATTTTTTTTGCAATTTATTAAAAGTGTTGTACTTTTGCAGTCCCGTTTTTGAGCGGGATTGACATTGAGATATGGTGTAATGGTAGCACTACAGATTCTGGCTCTGTCAGTGAGGGTTCGAATCCTTCTATCTCAACAAGTCGGCAACCGGTGCGTCCGGTTGTTTTTTTGACAAGAGGTCTAGGGTTCCGCAAGGAACTGGACGGCGGGGTAGCTCAGCTGGTTAGAGCGTCGGATTCATAATCCGGAGGTCGTGGGATCGTGACCCACTCCCGCTACAAATACCATAAGTGAGGCGGCAAGTACGAAGCCCCTTGCATCGAAAACCTTCAGCATATAGTTCCCGGCGCAGTACCTTGCGGCGGTTTTTTTGTTTGTGGGAGAATGAGGATACGATTGACATTGCTCAGCTCGGAGTCACCTTGGCATAACCGGATTTCATCGTCAGAGGCAATCTATAGTACAAGATGCTCCAAGGGTGTTTTGCTCTGACGCTGCGACAATTTTGGCTGGGTGTCAGAGCCAATGTGGCTTCCGGTGCCCTGCAAGTCTGGTTGGCTCCGACGGTGAGATTCGGCTTTGGCTTCAAGCCAGCCATTGACCGCTGACGCGCTCAAGGCATATGACAATCAAAAAAACTGTAACTTTGTCTGTTAGATAAATCGAGGTTTAAGTCACTATTACAATGATGGATTTCTTAAGAGAAAATTTTCAACTGATTTGCTTGATGTTGGGTATTCTCGGCGTATTGATCGGCGTGTTCTCCCTTGTCAAAGAACTACCTAATCGCAAAAAGAAAAACAACCGCTAAATTCCAGTTTATCGTTCTCCCGTGTGTGATTTGGCTGTTTTTACACACCAAAACACTTGACAGATAATTAAATTCCTAAAAAAGTGCGCAAAGAGGATAAACCTAGCCGAAAAAGCCGTATTTTTACGTCCATAAAGACTATGAGAAAGCATTGAACCGGAAATTGACCCTGATTTTGCTTTTGTGCTTCGGCATCCTGGTCCCCAGCTCGGGACAGGAGCGCCCCGGCTTTATCAAACGCATCGTGGACCGCATCCTGGCCCCCTCCCCTCAACTGGACAGCGCCTATATCTACCAGCCACGCCCACACTGGAACGTCTCACTCTCCAATTCGCTGCGCCAGATCGGCGCTTTCCAGACCAACGAGTTCGAGGTGGGCGGAGAACATGTCACATTGAATTCCAGCCTGCAGGAGCGGCTCTACAAGGGTATCGGAATCAATGCGGGTTATGGCTCACTGCAGTTGGGTTACGGCCGCGAGATCGGGCGCAAGAGTGCCGAATACAACAAATCCAATTCGTTCGCCTATTCCGTGGCAGGCGTCAGTATCAACGTTGATTATTACAACCTCCGGCAGCCGATGAGTTACAAATTGACTACGGCTCTGCCGGAGAATGCGTTTTTTGAAGAATCGAGCGGCACTTCCGAGTATCCGGGGCAGATGAAGGTCCTCTCCGTGACGACCTTTTATGCGCTCAACCACAAGACTTTCCTCTATAGTTCCGTGTACAGCGGCCACAAGATCCAGCGCCGCTCGGCAGGATCCTGGGTAATCAGCGGCAAGTACCTACAGGGCGAGATAAAGGCGGATCCGAAAGAGAAACTGTCCGACCTGGTCTATGGCCTGACACGGCACGCGACTTCGCAGGCTTCGCTCGGCGCAGGCTACTCCTACAACTTCGTGCTTTACCATCGCCAGCCCGGGGCGGCGTCGGACCTCAAAGGTCTGCGCAACTTGACTGTCAATGTCACCGCCATCCCGATGCTGA
>JAEEGI010004389.1_pt1 | contig 33073 bp, 29 predicted proteins | sample 8958751 | NCBI WGS metagenome assembly JAEEGI01 (sample SAMN16246545, study PRJNA631951) | gut metagenome | biome: gut microbiome; feature: rumen; material: KS-attached | host: Bos | place: Iran: Karaj | collected 2018-10
CGCCGTTTATCACGTCAAAGCGCTTCGTGATATACACCGGCTGGCCACTGCTGCTGAAACACAGACCATTGCTGGCTGTGCGTATGCCATAGACCTGAGATGCTATCTGCATGGTCAGGTGCTCGTTAGCAGGTATCTGTTTGCGGGTGGAGAGACTCAGGTTGAAAGGTGCTGGCTTCAGGATATAGGTGGCCTGTTCGCCTTTACGAGTCAGACGGATTTTCCCGTCATCAATGATGGCAGAGAATTTCTCCTGAGCACCTGAGATTGACATATTGTTCATGTTCTCCATCGCCTGCTGCTGGTCGCGCTCGTTCTCGAAATCGATGTCAATAAAGGGCGAAACTGCCACGCCATCAAACAATTCCTTGACGGCTTGGGGCGAATAGGTAGAGAAACCTGGTCGCAATGTGGATGGGCAAACTTCTATCGTCTTCATTCTTCTGGTCTTCTAAGTACAAACTTCCCGATGGCATCCATGCCGCAAATCATCTCCAGCATTCCGAAGAAGTCGCTTTCGTCCACTTTCCTCGCTCTGCACAATGCCCGACGGTTAGCTCCCTCTGGCAACATATTGGTAAATACGGGGAAGATGCGCTCTGAGTGATACACCTTCTGGCTCTTGGGCAAGTTGACAGAAACAGGAGGGGTGCTGCCGTCGGCACGAAAAGCATCATCGTAGGTGAACTCATAGTTGCCCCTTGACAACTCAACGAGCTGTCCGGCATAGACATCACCGTAATACACATTCACTTTTCTCATGCTCTATGCTATTTAACGGTCTGTTTTACCTGCAACACCATTTCCATACCCACCACATCCAGTATCTTCTGTAGTGTCTGTAGCGACGGATTGCCCACGCCACGCTCCAAATCCTTGACTGTAGAGATGCCTACTCCAGAGTAATCCGAGAGGTCTTGCTGCGAGATTCCCAGCAATGCCCTGCGCTCCTTAATCACTGTTCCTATATCCATCAGCGTATGATTTATCGTACTTTTGGTGCAAAGATACGAAGAAATACTGATTCGGCAAACCAAAAGTATGATTTTTCGTACTTCCTTAATTCAATTTAACTATATTCCTTTAATCTCTTTCAACTAATTGTGCCCCAAAATACATTCCCCACAAACTTATTTCGACGAAATATGACAATCCCCACAAATTTCTTTCAAGAACCATCTATTCCCCACAAATTTCTTTTCCGATGTGTTTTCAGATAGACCAGGGGACTCTGTTGCTCATCGTATAAAAATAAAACGACCCGCCGATTTAAGCATTGTGAAGAGGCTTGGCGGGTTCTCGTGGGTGCATTTATTCCGCCTCGGCCTCTTTGATCTTTGCTAATAGTTCCTCGCGCTTCGTCTCGTTGGTGCCGTGGATGGCATGTCGGACGAGCAACAAGCAGTAATAAGAGGAATACTTTCAGATGCTTCATATTTTTATTTTTTTATTTGTTATTGTTTTTACTTTATGAAGCAGCACACGTCATCCCGACGGATGCTGCTTGAATCAAAATCTGAGTTCATGAACTGATTGCAAAGTTATTCCTTTCAACTGACACACACAAGGAAAAGGCGGGAAAACTGCGAAAGGGGGTGTTACAGCATTTTTGATGCTAAAACACTGAAAATAAACAAGGTAAATAATAAGCGACGAAGAATAAAGTGCCAGACTGTAACGCTTGGTTGTGCTTAAAAACGTTGAATTTACTAAAAAGATGGCAATCTGTGGTTCGGTTTGGAGGATTTTGCTTATCTTTGCTGGTAATAATTGTGAATAGGTCATGAAGAGAATAGTTTGGATCGTCATCATCATAGCCGCACTGGCAGGTTGTAACGAGAAGCGTCATCCGCTGTTGAAGGAGGCTGCGGACATCATCCATCAGCGTCCAGACTCTGCACTCGCACTGATAAGTCGGGTGGATACGGCATCGCTGTCGGAGACTGAGAGAATGGAATACTGTCTGCTGAAGGTAATGACGGATTATATCGTGCTGCACCATGCTGACGGCGATTCGCTCGTATCAGCCTGTGTGGACTACTACGACAAACATGGCGATGCCTGGCATCGAGGCAGGGCATATTATTACAGGGGTGGCATCAGAAGGCATTTACTTGGTAGGACGTTTGATGCAATAAAGGACTATAAGGTGGCTGAGACGATTGCTGAAGATGCGGATGACGAACTGCTGAAGAACATGGTGTATGATAATCTGGCCTATGCTAATTACAATTGCTTCAACCATCTGCTCATTCTGGAATACTCGCAGAAATATTTAGAGAGCAGTCGCAGAATGAACGACAGTGTCATGACATTACGAGGCCTCCAGTTCTGCGCATCGGCTTATGCGTATATGGATCAGAGTGACAGCGCTTATGCCTATATTTTCAGAAGCATGGACTATATCGACCTGGCCGACAGCATCTTGCGGGCTGACATCTATCACAATATCGCGGCGATGTATGAGGAACGGGGTGATGTTGAAAATGCCAGGAAGTATTTGGAGAAATGGAGGAATGATAAGGCAGCCTGTAATTTTAAGGGTTATGAGACTATGGCTCGTCTCTTGGAAGCCCAGGGACATTATCAAGAGGCTATCGAGGCAGCGAAGAAATGTCTGACAGAAAAAGATCCGTTGGTGCGCAGCCATTCGATGGAGGTGTTATCCAGACTCTTTGAAAAGACTGGCGATATGAATGCGGCTTTGGATATGAAACGGCAAAAGGATGCATTCACCGACTCGGTTATGAAAGCCAACCACAGCCTGGAGATAGCCGACTGGCAAAGGAAGTTTGACGAGGAGCGTTGGGAAGAGAGGCTCCATCAGCGGATAACAAAATTGGGGGGGGTAATTTTTGTTTTTCTGTTGATGTTGGCCACGGGCTATTGGTGGTATTGGCGAAGAGTCAGAAGCCTGAACTTCCGACTTGACGACCATGCCAGGCGAATCACAGAAAGCCAGACAGAGATAGAACGACTGCAACAGAGCGGTGAGGCCAGTGAACAAACCATTGCCGAACTGAACCGGCAGATAGAGAGCAGCCGTCAGCGCATCGCCAGCAAACTGCTGACGGGTACGCAACAGTTTGTGAAACTACAGCAGAAGGAGTGTGTCGGCGACATGACGGCAGAGGAACGGCAGTGCCTGATAGACTATTTCGCCCAACTGCGCCCGAAGCGCTGGCAGCAGTGGGAGCACACATACCATCCGCTCACACCGGCACAGTACGTCTTCCTGATCCTTCAGGACGACCTCCGCTACGATGACGACACTATCGCCCAGATCCTCGACGTGAAACCCGCCTCCCTCCGCACCACCCGCTCAAGAATCAAAGGGAGAGAGAGGTAAAGTGGCGCTATTTTTTGCTATCCGTTCTGCAATAATCCCATCATTTCGTCGACAACGACTTGAGGAACCTGGCGACGGGGGTCATCGCTTTGGGGGACGATGCTGCTAAGGAAGTGTGGCATTTCGTGGCTGTAGATTCCCTTCATGCGAGAATTGCGGGCATCACCGCTCTGACAGGAGTGAGCAACATTGGCAAAGCGGTCGCACAGCTTGACAAAAGGCGCAAAGGGAGTCTCGCGGATGCCCGCATAGTAGCGCTCGCCAGCCCTTTCCTCACGGGTACGCCCCTTGTCGTTGGTCAGCGCATAAACAATCTCTGTCGCCACCAGCGCCTGCTCGTCGGTCAGCCAGCGGCGGGCTGCCTTCATCACGTCGTTGTATGTCTGTCGGGCGTCTTCGATGCTGTCGTGGTAATAGCCACCAAACATGAGGGGAAGCACATCGCCTTCCTCGACTGCCACAAGGTGGCCAAAGCGTCGGATGGCGTCGGCCACCATGTCCAGATGATGGCCATAGGGCAGCGTATCGCCATAGGTCTGTCCCACACTGCGATGCAGGTCCCATGCCGTCTGACGTATCTCTTCAATGGTTGCAGCATGTTCACTGAGGCTCTGTTCAAACTCTTTCTTTGTCATCATTGCTCTATCTATTCAAGAATTCTGCCCACAAAGGTAGATATTTTTTTCAATATAGCAAAAAAAAAATCGCAAGACATGCTTGCGAATGGGAGCTAGAGCATGGCAGCGCGCCTGACGCCGTTCTGCACAGCACGGTCGATGAGTTCCTGGTTGCGGCGTACCTCGCGGACAATAACGTCGTTCTTCTCTTTCAGTTCGTAGCTCTTGTGAATGAGATGCAACACCAGGAGTCCCAAAATAACAGCTAGCACCACCAGGGCGGCTGCCATCAGGATGATCATTGTTGTCATTTCCATATACTATCCTTGCATTTATTGTTTTACTGAAAACTCCTTTTCCGACCTGTCATGTACCGTATCAAGAACAAAAAGTCCCACGACCATGGCGAGAACCACCAAGGCGTAGACCGTCAAGAGAATCAGTGTTATCGTTTCCATACCTTATATATTATATATATTATTGTTATCGTTTGTACTATCGGACTTTGCTTTTTTACCAAAGTTCCCAAACCATCCTTTATTCGCAGTCGAAAAGTAAGATGGTCTGGGACCGGTATCGCAGTTGACGGCTTATCGCAAGTACGTGCTGCATCTTCAGTTGTCAAAAAGGCATTAGGATTTATAAATATTTGGTAAAAAGATTGTGTCTGAATTCTGGTGCAAAGGTATAACAAAAAGTCCGTACCCACAAGGGTACAGACAAATGGTCGGGTGGTTTCAGACAAATTGTCGGATGAAAAGACAGTTCGTCGGACAATGGCGACGAATCGTCGGATGCTAATCGCTACCGAGCGTCTGTTTATAGGTGGTTGGCGTCATGCCGTACTTGGCGCGGAAATTGCGGGTGAAGGTGTCGGCATTGGTAAAACCACTGGCCTGGCTGATCAGCTCAACAGCAATATCGTGCTGGTCGTTCATCATGCGGACGGCATAGTCAAGACGCAGCTCACGGACATACGCTGGCAAGGATACGCTATCGCTACCCTGGGCAAAGGCGGCACCAATGCGCTCCTTCGAAAGACCAGTATGCTCGATGAGCGTCTGTCGACCAAAGTCGGGTTTCAGGAACAGCTGTTCGTTCTCTATCAGGTCGCGCAGGCAGAGGAACAACTGTTCGTCGGAGAGCTCGGTGAAGTCGGAGATGCTGAGTCCTTCTCCTACTGAAGCGCCAGGCGTTATCTTGTTCAAGCCCTTGTCATCCGCAATCTTGGGGGACACAAGCAGTTCCCTATACTTCTTCTTATACTCCAAGGCCTCGTTAATCTGGTCTACGAGCACACGGTTCTTCTCCTTGGTGCTACGCCACTGGTGGAAAACATAGACGGCAAAGGCAAAAATCAACAGTGCCAGAATAACAGCGGCAATGCTGATGGCGGTAAACAGTCGCTTACCCGCACGCTGCTCAGCAATCTGGCGCTCCTTGCCCTGCGTGTCGTAGACGGTGGCCAGCTCGGCACTCTCGCTTCGCTTCTGACGTACAAGAGCGGTATCGTACACCTCGGCTATCTGCATGGCTACACGTAAGGCCGAGTCCTTACGACCAGACAAGTAGTTGGCGCGGAACTTTGGCAACAGGTTATGGCCTATGGTCTCCAAGTCGTAGTCATAGCCCCACTCCCTGATAAACTGGTCCAGATCCGTATAGATATCAGCTGCCTCAGCATAACGACGGGCCGACATCAGATATTCACAACCGTCGATGCGTCCCTCGAGCGCCTGTCCGAAGTCACTCTTGGCATAGTCAGCATAATAGCTGGCCGCCTCAGCCGCCTGACCACGCATCTGAAGGACCTGTGCACGATGGAGGGTTACCAAAGCACGCAACGTCTTTACCTCCTTCTCAATAAGCTTGGGCTGCTTCTCATAGATAGTGACCAGCGAATCCATGCGGTCTACCCACACGCCAGCCTCGTCCAAATGATGGTTGAGATGGGTTACGGCGATATTCTCCATGGTCTCTATGCTGGCTGCCAACGGGCGGTTTGTAGAATCGTTGCGTGTCTGTAAGACCCACTTATAAGCCTCTGCATAGCTCTGAGCAGCCTCATCGTGGCGCTCCAACATCATCTGCGTGTCGCCAAGACTCAGGTAGAGCGTCTGCAATTCGCCAGCACGGTTCGGGCTATTCACCCCCTTCAGCTTGTCAATCAGTCGAAGGGCGGTACGCATAGCGTTATCATAGTCTCGATTGGTAGTCAACATGATAACGAGGTTAGTGCCAGCGTGGATATACGCCCAGAAGTCCTCAGTGGGAGGATTGTCGATAGCAACGACGCGACGGAAGTGCTCGATGCACTTATCCATCTGTCCCATCTGGAAATAGGCCACACCACGATAGCCGTCAGCACGTATCGGAGAGAGCTCGCCAATAGCGGCCAGACTGTCGGTGACGGCCAGGAAATGCTGGAAGTCGCCAGTAAATCGAGCAGCAAGTGCAAGACTGTCGCCATGGGTACGCACCATCTTATCGGGAACGTTGCCTTGGGCATCGCTCCCCTTCCCGCTACAAGCCGTGAGCACAAAAAATGCCACTACGGCCACTATACTTGCTATATATCCATGCATGATTGTCCTTGTCTAAAAAAAATGGGACTCCGCTGAGTCCCTAACCTTTGTTAACCTTAAATCTAATACTATGAAAAACACGTTGCAAAGGTAACACATATTTTATAATAAGCAAAAATTGCGAGCAAAAAATAGTGTAATAGCCACACTTTCTTGACTTAAATCAAGTGAATTGAAAAATTTTTAATCGAAAATTTGGCTGTTTAAGAATTATTTGCTATCTTTGCAACCGATAACATACATAGCTAACAAGTAGGATTCCGACATAGCTAAGAGTCGGGATTCTTTCTTTTATGTATTAACAAAAAAAATAGGGAATAATTAAAAACTAAAAATTATGGCATACATGTCACAAGAAGGTTATGACAAGCTCATAGCCGAACTGCACCGCCTGGAAGCGGTAGAACGTCCGAAGGCCTCAGCAGCCATTGCCGAGGCTCGCGAGAAGGGCGACCTGAGTGAGAACAGCGAGTACGATGCCGCCAAGGAGGCACAGGCTCATTTGGAGGATAAGATCAACAAGCTGAAGGCTACCATTGCCGAGGCCAAGGTGGTTGACACCTCACGTCTGAGCACTGACAGCGTACAGATTCTGACCAAGGTGGAGATGACCAATCTGACCACCAATACCAAGATGTCTTACACCATCGTCAGTGAGAACGAGGCCGACCTGCGTGCTGGCAAGATTTCTATCAAGACCCCCATCGCTCAGGGCTTGTTAGGCAAGAAGGTGGGTGACGAGGTGGAGATTACAATCCCTCGTGGCACCATCAAGCTGCGCATCGAGAACATCTCGATTGCGTAAATTATCATTTTTCATTTATCATTTAGCGAAGCGCAATATGGATATTTTCAGTAAGATTGCTGCTGGTGAGATTCCCAGCTATAAAGTTGCAGAGAACGAGGAGTTCTATGCTTTCCTCGATATCAACCCACTGGTAAAAGGTCATACACTGGTCATTCCACGCAGGGAGGTAGACTACTTCTTCGACATGGAGGATGACGAGCTGGCCCGCTATCAGCAGTTTGCCAAGCGCGTGGCCAAGGCCATCAAGCAGGCATTCCCCTGCAAGAAGGTTGCCCAGGTGGTGCTGGGTTTGGAGGTTGCCCATGCACACATCCACCTCATCCCCATGCAGAGCGAGGCCGATGCCGACTTCCGCAAGGAGAAACTGAAGCTCACCGAGGAGGAGTTCAAGGAGATTGCCGCAAAGATTAATGCAGCCTTATGATTCTGCTGAGTTTCGATACCGAAGAGTTTGACGTACCCCGCGAGCACGGCGTAGATTTCACGCTGGAGCAGGGTATGGAGGTCAGTAAGGAGGGCACCAATCGCATCCTCGACGTACTGAAGGAACAGGGTGTGAAGGCCACCTTCTTCTGCACAGGCAACTTTGCTGAGAACGCCCCAGAGGTGATGCAGCGCATCATGGACGAGGGCCACGAGGTGGCGTGTCATGGTGTGGACCACTGGCAACCCAAGGCCACCGACTTTGCCGTATCGAAGCAGATTGTGGAGCGTGTAACAGGTCGTACTGTTTACGGCTATCGCCAGCCCCGCATGTTTGCCGTCAGTGACGAGGAGATAGAGAAGGCTGGCTATCGTTACAACTCATCGCTGAATCCAGCCTTTATCCCTGGACGCTACATGCACCTCACGGACCCACGTACATGGTTCATGAAAGGTGGTGTCATGCAGATTCCCGCCTCTGTGACACCCTGGATCAGGTTCCCACTGTTCTGGCTGTCGCTGCACAACCTGCCAGAAGGCTTGTACCACTGGATGGTGCGTCGTACGGTGAACCATGACGGATACTTCGTCACCTATTTCCACCCGTGGGAGTTCTTTGATCTGAAGGAGCATCCAGAGTTCAAGATGCCCTTTATCATCAAGAACCATAGCGGTCGCCAAATGATGGAGCGCTTGGGCAATCTCATCGCCATGCTGAAGAGAGGTGGTCATGAGTTTATCACCTATACAGAATTTGTCAATCGGAATTCGTAATTCATCCATTCGCCATGATTAAGCTTGCTACTGTCTCTCCCTGTTATAATGAAGAAGAGGTACTGCGTAACTCCGTAGAACGCCTAACCACGCTCTTCGAACGCATGATATCCGAAAGGCTTATCTCGGAAGACAGCATGATGGTCTTTGTCAACGACGGCAGTAGAGACCGCACATGGGAGCTCATTAGCGAGCTACATCAGGAGAACAGATTTGTTCGTGGCATCAACCTCTCGCGTAATGTTGGTCACCAGCATGCCATCATGGCAGGTATGATGACTGCCAAGGAATGGGCAGATGCCGTTATCACCATTGATGCCGACCTGCAGGACGATATTGAGTGTATCCCTCAGATGATCAAGCGCTTCGAAGAAGGTAACGACATTGTATATGGCGTGAAGGTATCGCGCAAGGCAGACCCACTGGCCAAGCGTCTGTCAGCACAGGCTTTCTACAAGCTACAGAGTTCCATGGGTGTGGAAAGTGTGTACAATCATGCAGACTTCCGACTGATGAGCCGTCGCGCCCTTAACATGCTGGCAGGTTATGAGGAGCGTAACCTGTATCTCCGTGGACTGATTCCACAGATAGGTCTGCAAACGACCACCGTTGACGATGTTATCAGCGAACGTCTTGCAGGTCAATCGAAATACACACTCAGCAAGATGTTAGGACTGGCACTTGACGGAATTACAGCATTCTCCGTAAGGCCATTGCATCTCCTCATCAACATGGGTATTCTTTTCCTGATAATAGCTTTTGGCATAGGTGTTTACGTCGTACATGCCATGATAGCAGGCACAGCTGTACCTGGTTGGTCTTCGCTGATACTAAGCATTTGGCTGGTGGGCGGTTTCCTACTGATAGCAATGGGTATTGTCGGCATCTATGTTGGGAAGATTTTCACCGAGGTAAAGCGCCGTCCGCTGTATCATATTGCAGAAATATTAGAATAGAACACTATGCTTACCAACGCTTTCACGACCTGTCGCGATAAGGTTGCGCAATTGTTGTCAAAACCCTTTTTTCACGACTATCGCACGATACTCGTGATATGGATTCTCATGTGTCTCATCGTTGCCATTACCAAATCATACAACAGTGACGGCAACTACCGTATCTTCATCGGTGTTTGGTATCATACCATCGAACAGCTGCCACTGTTCGACCACTACCCGTTAGAGTATGATGACATGAACCACTATGGGCCGTTCTTCTCGCTGGTTATAGCACCCTTCGCATGGATGAACCGCTACGCAGGAATGTTCTTCTGGATGTTATTCATGTCAATGTTCCTCTATGTTTCCGTACGCAAGTCAGATTTCACCAAATACCAGCAGCTGTTCATCTTCTGGTTCTGTACTCATGAACTGCTCAACGCCCTGTTCCTCCAGCAATACAATGTGGCCATCACGGCTGGCGTATTGCTTACCTTCACCATGATAGAGAGGAAACAAGACTTCTTGGCGGCATTCTTCATCATGCTGGGGACAATGATTAAACTCTACGGCATCGTGGGATTGGCGTTCTTCTTCTTCTCGAAAAACAAGACTAAGCTATTGCTGTCGTGTCTTTTCTGGGGAGTAGTGATGTTTGTCGCACCCATGGCAGTAGCTCCTCCAGAGTATATCATCAGCCAGTATTATGAGTGGTATGTAGCACTCGTCGAGAAGAATGCCGATAATATCAATGTGCTGAACGGCAACATGGCCGACCTGTCTACCAACATCTCGCTATTAGGAATGGTACGACGCACCACGCAGATACTGACCTATAGCGACCTGTGGCTCATCATTCCTGGCATCATCGCTTTCTGCATACCCTATCTGCGTATCAGCCAATATAAGAATGTGGCATTTCGTCAGACGCTACTTGCCTCAGTACTGATGTTCACTGTTCTGTTCTCTACTGGATCTGAGAACAGCACCTACATCATTGCCTTTGCTGGTGTGACACTATGGTATGCCAGTGCTCCTTGGCAGCGTAGCCATTGGGATATTGCACTGATGGTGGTGGTATTCATCATCTCCAGCCTTTCACCAGGCGACCTATTCCCGAAAGTAATCTATCATGAAGTTATCCAGCCCTATGCGCTGAAAGCATTGCCAGTAACCATTGTCTGGTTCAAGCTATGCTACGAGATGTACACGCGTGACTATACTCCTGCCGTTTCGCGAGCAATGTAGACAGGACGATTCTTCGTCTCATGGAAGATACGGCCCAGATATTCCCCAATAATACCCAACGACAGCAGTTGTACGCCTCCTAGGAACAGTACAACAGTCATTAGTGTAGGATAGCCCTGCACAGGATCGCCCCAAATAAGTGTGGTAATCAAGACGTAGCACATAAAGCTGAAGGCCACAAGAGAAACCACCAGACCAAGAACGGTGGCAATGCGCAACGGCGCTGTAGTGAACGACGTGATGCCATCCATAGCAAGGCCAAACAGCCTGGACATGTTAAACGATGACTCTCCTGCCACTCGGTCGCCTTGTTCAAAGAGCACCTCATGTTTCTTGAAGCCTACCCAACAATACATTCCCTTTGTATAGCGCTGAGTCTCGCGCAACAGCTTCAAAGCATCAATACATTTACGGTCCAACAGACGGAAGTCTCCCACATTTTCCAGAATCTCCACGCGCGTGGTCTTCTGCAGCAGGTGGTAGTAGAACAGCGTAAGTCGCTTGCGCAGCCAACTCTCCTTGCCTCGTGTGATGCGTTTGGCATAGACATCCTCATACCCTTCTTCCCATAGTTTCAGCATTTCAGGGATGACATGTGGCGGGTGCTGCAGGTCAGCATCCATGATGACCATGCAGTCACCAGTGGCATAATCGAAACCAGCCAGCATGGCGTTCTCCTTACCAAAGTTTCGAGACAGGTCAATATAGCAGATACGCTCGTCAGACTGACGGAGACGCTTAATCTCACCGATAGTATTGTCACGGCTACCGTCGTTGACCATTAACACTTCCCACGCATAGTCAGGCTGACCATTCATCAAGTCTTTCAAAGCTTCATACAATGCGGGTAACGACGCCTCTTCATTGTAGCAGGGAATGAGTATTGTTACTTTCTTCATTATTGCTCGTTTTGTCACACTATTCCAAGTGCAAAGATAGTCATTTTTGAATAATTATTCCAACAAATGACCATTCTTTTTTAGAAAATGAGGCTAAATTCAAAAAAAATGGTAACTTTGCAGCCAGAATATGAATAGAAATATAAAAATTGCCATTGGCAATACACTAAGGGCACTATCGCTAATACTTCTGGTATTGGTGATGGCAGCATGCCATGATACAGCATCGTCCTACGACACCCCGCGTACGCAGGGTGGTACGTTAGAAGATGTAAACACTGGACTGCCCAAGGTCAACATTGAAACCCCACAAGGGCAAGCCATTACAAGCAAGGAAGACTGGATTGCCGATGCAACCATAACCATCTACGACACAGACGGCACTGAAACAAGCTATAAGACAAGTGTCAAGGGACGTGGCAACTCTACATGGGCCTATCCCAAAAAGCCATACGCGATAAAGCTCGATAAGAAAAATGAGATTCTTGGCATGCCCAAGCACAAGCGGTGGTGTCTTCTGGCAAATTATGTCGACCGAACCATGATGCGCAACGATGTAGCCTTTGAGATTGCCCGCCACATGCCAGGACTAGATTATACACCCAGCGGCAAGTTTGTGGAGCTGTTTCTCAATGGTGTCCATCAGGGCAACTACTATCTCTGCGAACAAGTCAAGGTCGACAAGAATCGCGTCAACATCACCGAATTGGACGAGAAGGCAACCACCGGCCTAGGAATAACAGGTGGCTATCTCATGGAACTGGACTCCCACTATGATGAGGAGTTTAAGTTCATGTCGCAATACTACGACATGCCATGGCAATTCAAGGATCCTGATGTCGTTAACGATGCGCAATACGATTATATGAGGAACTTCGTCAACGAGATGGAGGCTTCTCTAAATGACCCAACACGTTTTGCGAATCGCGAATTTACCAAATACATGGATTTGGAGAGCTTTGTTGACTGGTGGCTGGTCTATGAACTGACCATGAACTACGAGACATACTATCCTAACAGTACCTTCATGTACAAGGACATAGACACTGACGGAGCCATCACAAAGATAAAGGCCGGACCAGTATGGGACTTCGACTTCAAGACATTTTTGCCAGAATACACTCACCAATTTGGTACCAAGCATGACCTGTACTACCCCAGATTGTTTATGGACGAAGAATTCCGCCTGTTGGTAAAGGAACGTTGGCAGAAAGTGAAAGAGTCGGACTTACTGACATACATCAGCAGCTATATCGACAAGAACGAAGAGTTACTGACGGCTTCTGACGAGCTGAATGCTCCCATGTGGCCTATCACAGGAGCCGATGCTGTCAACAAAGACTCGATGCTAAACTTCCACGATGCGGTACAATGCATCAAGGATGCTCTGCAAAAAAAATACATCTGGTTAGAAACTGCAATACAGAACTTATAAAAACAGCACAACATGAAGAAGACATTATTCCTTTCACTCATTTTATTAACCTTTTCTATGAGCATTTCCGCACAGATATGGTTGGGCGGTGAATTGGCCGTAAAGAATAACGCCACATCGCTTGGTGAGTTGGAAATGAACAAAAAGAGTTCTGTTGAGATAATGCCTGAAGCAGGATGGAATCTTAGCGATAAGTGGGCAATAGGCCTACAATTAGGCTTTTCACATTTTAGCCAAGGACAAATTAGTATTATCGATCAGACTGTCACTGGCAACATCAATATCTTCAGCATAAAACCGTTCACGCGATACACCTTCTACAAGATTGACAAGTTTTCGTTTTTTACAGATGCTGGCATCGGGGTTAAAAGTATTTCCATCTCTGACTACGACACGATATATGGTATTGGCATTACTATAAACCCTGGTCTGTCCTACGACATCAACCACAAATGGAGTCTCGTTGCTCACATAGGCAATACTGGCTACGAACATACCTGGATGAAGTTGCGCAACGAGACACTGAAGGACGACAACTTCAAATTAGAGCTTTTCAGCGGTCTGAGTTTCGGACTATTTCTTAAACTATAGCCGCAGCGTCGCCTTTGTCAGGAACATAGTCCTTGGTGGCCATCTCCCAACACAGTTTCACCCAAACCAATGTGACGGGTAATGCCTTCAAGGCAAATGGTTGTACCCACTCTTTGCGGAGATATGCAGGAAAGAGGTCACTAGGCGACATACTGGTCAGTACAAAGACAAAGACCATCAGCGCAACATCCCAATTGTTGCGTTTCCACGGTGCTGCCGTATACCATACTACCACACCAACCAGCGCGATGATATAGCCACTCGACTCGCTACCCGTTGAGAACAGAACGGTAAACATCAGTACAGAAGCCAGCAACGTCTGGCGGAACGCCATATGCTTGTATTGTGAAATGCGCAGATAAGGAATACCAAACATGACAAGTCCAGGCAGGATAAGCCACAGGTCACTAAATTCCAGCCCCGTCACACGATGAACCATGCCCAGTAACGAGATATTTTGCATCAGCGATGCTGCATTCTCACTATTCTTCGACACCAAGTCCACAAACCAAGCCTGATACTGTCCTATCACATAGTCAGGACTGCTGAGAACCATCGGTGCGACAAACATGGCTATCCCCCACCCGATAAGTGAAAGGACAAAACGCATCTTATGCTTCGAGAAGAAGAAAAAGGCCAACCCTACAATGCCATAGAGTTTAACGAATGTACCCAATATGATAAAGAATGCTGCTGTAACATCCCGTTCTTTCTCTATCAGGAAGAATGCCAGTACAATAATGGCTGCTATGGCGATATTAAACTGCTGCATATACAATGCAGTCAGTAACTCATGGGCACAGAACCACAGCACGAACAGTTGCTGGCCACTTGTCAGCAGCGAGCTCCGTATAGCCACATAGAGGAATAACGACAAGGCGATACACCACATGGTAAGACCCAACCATTCAGGAACTACAGCAAAAGGAGCTATCACCAACGAGAATAGCGGACCGTAGTGATTAATATCCCAATGTTCTTGAGGATATTCAGCATACAAGGGAAGTCCCTGCCAGGCATGCCAGAACGAACCACGGAACACTAAAAAGTTATTGTGCGAGTGCTGCTTCATGACAGCTGCCAGCAAGCCTAACAACAGCCATAATCCTGCTAACGTACGGAAGTCATGGAAGAAGGGACGAGCAAAAAACGCCTTACACCTTGATAAATAATTCATACCTCTTACTGCTTACATCATACATCTGACATCTTCCCTCTCTCTTCTATCAGCTTTGCAACGACCGCAAACTGGTAGTGGGCATCGAGCAAAGCCTGTATGAGACCTGCCTTGCCATCCAAGAAACCACCTTTTATAAAATAAGACTTTACAAAGCGGAACAGTGGACGGAACAGCATGGCACCAACGCTCCAGCTCTTCTGGCGACGACGCGGCACCTCGTTGGTGGAATAGGTATCATGCTTGCGTAGAATATCACTGACCGAGTCGTTAGCCAGATGTTCGAAGGCTAGTTCCTGACGATTCTTGGCGATGCGTTCCACGCGTCCGTCAACCTCTGGCGCACAATGGATGACAGGCGGCCAATGAGTCTTATCCTGACGGAAGAAACGAAGGATATAGTCAGGATAGTGACTGCGCATGAAACGTCCCATAAAATAGTTCTTGCGAGGTATTGCCAAACCTTCTGGACAGTCACTACTACTGATGCGCTGATACAGATACTCACGCAATGCAGGAGTCACGATTTCGTCGGCATCGACCACCAACACCCATGGATACTTGGCCTCATGAATGGCATATTCACGGGCAGGCTCCACGATATTATACTTCTTGCGTTCGAAGGTCACCACCCTACAGCCATACTTCTGAGCTATCTCCAGAGTGCTGTCGGTACTCTCCATGTCGCAGATGAGTATCTCGTCAAAGTCCTTGACAGCCTCCAGCACACGCGCCAAATGCTGCTCAGCATTATAGGTATTGATAACAACCGATATCTTGTTCTCCATGACTCTTACATCTTACATCAGACAAATGACATCATTAGTGATGCCAATAGCTACGCCATCCCTTCATCTTGGCATACTCCTCCTCCGTAACCTTCTCGTAGACCTTGCCATCGCGAACTTCCCAACGGATGTCGAACTCCTCCTTGGTACGCGACCAACGGTCGTGGCTCCACAGCCACAGGGCAGGATCGCGACGGATGGTCTTTTCCAGTTCTTGCATATAGCACTCCGTCAGTTTGTAATCGGGAATCGTTTCCGAGTGACGCTCTATCAGTTTGAACTCGCACTCATAATAACCACGTTTTACACGACGTACGTCACCATAGAAAAATGCCTGCTTGGTGCGCTTAATAATGCGCTCCGAACCCGTAAACACAGGCGTTAGATGGTTGAGGAATGGTACCCACAAGTGGATATTACGCCAGTTGGGTTTCTGGTCAGCGATATATCCCACAACGAGGGGTTTACCTTCCTGATGGTACTTTACGATATGGCGCAACGTCTCTTCCATAGGGATACAGACACTGCCAAAACGCTGGCGGATATAAAGGAACAGACGGTCGAAGTCAGGATTCTCGATAGGGTGATACAACTCGGCACAGACACCTTTGTCAGACAACGCCAATGGCAGGGTGCTAATCCACTCCCAGTTGCAATAGTGGCCCAGCATGACGCCACACGAGACGCCCTCGCTCCACAACTTCTCAATATTTTCCGTGCCCTTGAACACCATACGACGACGCATCTCCTTCTCGCTGATGGTCATCAGTTTGATGCTTTCTACCAGATAGTCGCAGAACCAATGGTAGAAGCCCTGCTCAATCTGCTCAACCTCCTTGGCGCTCTTCTCAGGAAAGGCCGTCGTAATGTTTTGACGGACGATTTTAGTGCGATAGCCTGCAATACGATATAAGACAAAGTACATGATATCAGAAAAGATATAATGTACCCACAAAGGGAATATTGACGTCACCCAAAGCAGGGCGAAGCAACAGTATGCCAACAGTTTATTCAACCTTCTTTTCATGTCTTCAATATATCTACGTGTTTGTCTAAACCATGTTCCACACGTACCACATTCAACTCATTATTACGATCAATTAACTTGCGAGTCTGAGCCAAATCATGCTTTGTCGGATGTTCTGGATGCCATACATGGTATTCAATACACATGAATTTCACGAACACTTTCTTACGACCAATGCGTTTTAAGCGTTCTTGAACATCTTCATCTTCATATCCATATGACGCAATAACCTCATCGTAACCGTTTATTTCATAAATATCATCTTTCCAGTATGCCATATTGCATCCTCGGAGGTGGTTATAGGTATAGAAAAGAGGGGTTAGCATCGGACAGCGCAGCGCATTCATACGATCAAACAAGCCCGGCCGGAAAAAGGAAAAATGAATTTTTTCGCCCTCTTTCAAACGATTTGTATAATGCTCAGTAATACGACTTCGACTTCCGCATACAAAAGTTCCTCTCTTGGCAAGACGGAGATGATCAGCTATAAAATGTCGCTCCATTATAATATCCCCGTCAATTTGAATAATATACTCACCTTTTGCTGTAGCTAAGGCTTTGTTTCGTATTTCTGCCAAGCGGAAGCCTTTATCTTCCTGCCATACATGACGAACCGGACAAGTCAATCTGCCCTGCCAATATTCAACTACACGACGAGTTTCATCTTTGGAGCCATCATCTGCAACAACAATTTCCCCAGGCATAACCGTCTGTCTGGTTACGCTCTCTAAACACAAATTTAATGCCATAGGAAAATTATATGTGGAAATGAGCAGAGTTGTTGTCATATCGCATTAATATCGTTTACTATCCAAGTGCAAAGTTACAAAAAAAATTATATTTATTTACCTTCTTCTTGTTTTTTTTTCGTATCTTTGCAAACAAAACGTAGTAATTATGAATGTTATTTGCGTAATAGTTACATATAACAGGTTGCAACTTCTGAAAGAATGTATAGCTGCCGTAAGACAACAAAGCTATCCTATAACTCGTATTATCATCATTGACAATCATTCTACTGATGGGACAACAGAATATCTATCAGATTATGCAGGAAATCCACAATTCCAAATTGTCACTATGGAAAAGAATGTAGGAGGTGCTGGTGGATTTTCTGAGGGGGTAAAACAAGCTGCACTAGCACACGCTGACTGGATATGGCTCATGGACGATGATACGATTCCACAACCAGATGCCCTAGAGAATATGATACCATATACGCAAGTGGAAAAGGTTGGTTTTATCTGTAGTGAAGTCGTTTGGATTGACGGATCATCACATATGATGAATCAAGCTAAGCTACTAAGCAATCAAAGTATGAAGAGCCAGATTCTCAGTCCAGTAGGGAAGTCTTCAGAAAATGTTGAATTGGCAGAGATGGCTTCGTTTGTTTCTTTGCTAATCAACGGTGACATACCCTGGAAACTTGGATTACCATATAAAGAATTTTTTATTTGGTGCGATGACGCAGAATATACCAAACGCATTACAAGCAATGGGTATTATGGTTTATACGTAAAAAATAGCATCGCACTACATAAGACTGGAGAGAACTATGTTTCCTCCCTACATACTGTTCCCGCTTCTGCCTCATGGAAGATATATTATGGTGTTCGCAATGACTCTTTTCTTAGACGCAAGAAGAAAGGTTGGGTACGTTTTTTCTTTTCTCAACTAAACTGTTTTCGTACCCATGCGCATCGCATCAAGAAACGCCATTTGCCTAAGGATGAGGAACTCAAATTACTTAAGGCCAATAACCGAGGGCTCATTGATGGTTTTTTGTTTAATCCCCAAATAGAATATTTACAGGAATAACTGCTCCATCAGAAAAACACACGTTAACTAAGGTATTTCTACCGATAAGGCTTTCTCCATTGTAGGAGCCATATCGTAGTACTTATACTCTGCCAGTCGACCACCAAAGATAATGTGCTGTTCCTTCTCTGCTAATAAGCTATACTTCTCATAAAGCTGCTGGTTACGCTCATCATTGACAGGATAGTAGGGTTCCATACCAGGTTGCCACTCAGTAGAATATTCTCTTGAGATAATGGTCATCGGATTCTTATCGATGTCAGCACCAAAGCATTCAAAATGTTTGTGCTCTATGATACGAGTGTAAGGAATTTCTCGCTCCGTATAATTAATCACAGCATTGCCTTGATAGTTAGACATGCCAAGGGCCTCAGTTTCAAAGCGAACGGTACGCCACTCCAGTCGGCCGAATCGATAGTCATAGAAACGGTCTATCTCGCCTGTAAAGACCACTTTTTCAGCCAAGCCATCCAGTTCAGCACGATGAGAGAAATAGTCTACGCCCAATCTAACCTCACAACCTTCCAGCAGTTTGTCTATCAGTTTATTATATCCGCCAATAGGGATTCCCTGAAACTTATCGTTGAAGTAGTTATTGTCGAACACCAGGCGAACAGGCAAACGACGAATAATGAAAGCTGGCAGTTCTGTACAAGGACGTCCCCACTGCTTCTCGGTATATCCCTTGATAAGCCGCTCATAGATATCACGTCCTATCAACAGCAAGGCCTGCTCTTCCAGATTACGAGGTTCAGCGACACCTTGTTCCTCCAATATATGACGAGCATCCGCACGCTGCTCTTCCAATTTGGCTGTTGCTTCTGCCGGTGTATGTACGCCCCACATTTGGTAGAACGTATTCATATTGAATGGCAGGTTATACAATTTACCCTTATAGTTTGCCACAGGACTATTGGTATAGCGATTAAAGGGCACAAGTGAGTTGACAAAACGCCACAACTCCTCGTTATTAGTATGGAAGATGTGTGCGCCATAGCGATGGACATTGATTCCCTCCATCTCCTCGCAATAGATATTGCCACCCTTATGCTCGCGACGGTCAATCACCAAGCACTTCTTTCCTGCCTGACGAGCGTGCCAGGCAAATGTAGCGCCAAAGAGTCCGGAGCCTACAATCAGATAATCATAATTCTTAGTCATAGTGATATCGTTATTATTAGGGAAATCAATGCAAGTGCCACTGCTCCTAAGGAAATACCCAGTATCTTTATCTTCCGACGTAGATGACGTATCTTCTTATCCTTACGATACACCGCATTTGTAAAACTCCTATAATGTGCCAAGACTGGATATGATGCTATTTTCTCGTCATACGAAGGCTTTGCTTCCGACAAGAACTCTGTATATGGTTTTGTCATGTCAAAGACGATGTCTCCATGCGTATTATCACTCCTGACTAATTTGCGCCAATTTCCATAATACATAGCCAATACCATATCATAGTCCTTGGGGATTGGGAACTTAAAACCTTCAAAAGAAGCCTCTTCTACCTCTGAGAACCATTCTACAGAGAAGAACTGTTCTACATCGGGAAGTAAAGAGATATTAGCGACACGAGTCTGACCAGAGCCATTATACCGAGATACAAGTGATTCAAATTCAACGAACGCCTGATGTTGCAACTCCTTGAATAAGACATTTTTTCCACTACTCCAATAATTATCTTTCAGATTACCCAACAAGGACAGACACTGGGTCAACCTGCTACAGAATAATGCACACTCGTCATCATTATCTGGAATTTCGTCAAGAATAAAGACATCCAAGAATGCACCTTGATTATATCCATATTCAGGTACGCCATTCTCCATCTCATTACAAAGTAGACATGTCGTCAATGAATTTCTTAGTTGGGCATGACGACGTAAAGAGCCTGGATCCGTTTCATTGGTCTGCCAAAAATAAGGAGCCGAAAACTCTGTGGGAGCTACTTTGCATAGCTTATCATACTCTGAGCGGAACATAATAACATCAACATCATTGTCCCATGGTATGAACCCTTTATGGCGCACCGCACCTAACAATGTTCCACTGTCCAAGAAATACTTAACACCATTTTTCTTGCACACTTTATCGAATTGCACCATCAAGTCAAGCAGTACTGCCCAGAGTTGCTTCATCTCAGGTTTGACAACATAATCGCATCTTTCCTCTTCCAAGAAGAAAGACTCATCCAGTTTAATTCGTATCGGAAGATTTTCCATATCACATCATAAAGGAAAATAGTAATATAATCAATAATAACAATAAAACGACCGACAAGATAGAAAGCACCTTGGTCAGCATACGATATTTCTTCAGTTTTTTGCTCATTTTTGAAACTAAAGGAGACATCTCATTCCCTGTGTGCAGTTGTCCGTCGAAAGCATTCATAAAGATATCTGCCTTTGAAATATCATTATATTTCGCTACATACTGAAGAACAGCATGTTTAGAAGTATCTATGGCATGTTCATTTATTATATGGCACATTTCTTCAAGGACCTTTTCATAGTCACTTGGGGGAGACGATGTATATGCATGCCAGAAATATTTCTCATAAAGGGCCGACAACTCATGCTGCAGAACAATCTCCTTATTGTGTTTCTTTGCATATTGAAAAATATCCTCAAGAATGTAGATATGATGTATTCCCATTCCCGACTTTTGCATAAAAGTGCTGCTCATAATAGAGCCAGACAAGTGACGCTGATACAAATATACGGAATCCTTTATGACATGAATATTAGGAGCCATCATCAAGTACTTCCAGAAAAAGCTGGTATCTTCATACAATAGTCCAGCAGGAAAAAGGATGTCATATTTCATGATAATAGATCGGCGCCATAATTTGGCCCAGGCATTGACATGAAGATCCAATGTTTCTTTAATACACGAGAAAGCATTGAAACGCATATCATTCTTCATCGTATAATACCTCTTATCACTTTCTAGCAATGAATAATATCGGTTCTTACCCTCTTCATAGTTTACCTTAGCTCCGCCTACTACTACGTCATCTGCATCAGTCATTGACTCATATAAACTACTAACAGCCCCAGGTAGTAAACAGTCATCGCCATCAACAAACATGACATAATCACCTTTACAGTATTTGATGCCCAAATTACGAGATACGGACAAACCACTATTCTTCTCGGTACACACCCAGACGATACGTTTGTCCTTGCGCATCATATGCCGTACCAATACCTCCGTATCGTCTGTAGAATGGTCATCTACACAGATAATCTCGATATTACGGTAATCCTGTTGCAAAATACTAATAAGGCATGACTCTATATACTTTGCCGTATTATAACATGTAACAACAATTGATATAAGCTCACGACCGGTACATCTCGCTTGATGACTATTCTTTTCGAATTTCGACAAAATATCCAAACGTCTAAGAACACAATTGCGATGGTAATCTAATGGCGAATCCTTAACCTGCTGAATATCACGGCCATCTTTCTTTGCATAGTCATACAGATTCAGCACACCGTTCTCTGCCGCCTTACGGAAAAATTGGCTCGCTCTCCTCAAGAATATGAGTTTCAGCGAAGTTCTTGACAAACGCTGATAATTCCAAATCATTCCTCCATGACAAATCTTCGGAAGCAGCGCTGTTTGAGAAAACCTTGTGTGCAACTCAGGGTCTTCAACTATCCATCGCAGCATCTCTTCCCACTCATCTACCACACAACACACCTTACTTGTAGATGCTGACACCGAAGAATTCGGATTAACACGGTAGTGATGCAAAGGCTTGTCAAGCATCATGAAACGCTTGGACTTTGCATAGGCCTTAAAAGCAAAAGAAGCATCTTGATAACTGGCGCCTGGTGTTGGAAGGAAGCGCACCTTTCGCCCATCCTCCAACAGGTCTTTACGATATAGTGACACCCAGATTGAGGGTTGTTGCAAAAAGACACTTTCATTTTTCAACGGACAACATACCACATTCTTCTTCACGAAGTCCTGGTCATTTACCGTTTCTGTACCTGTGGGACCTTCATACCAACAACAGCGGACGAGATCAAGATTGTTGGCTTTGGCAGTATTCAGAAGCGTCTCAAACATATCCGGTTCTATCCAGTCATCTGACTCAATAATTCCCAGATAGTCACCAGTATACATTTCAAGTCCCTTATTCATGGAGTCGCCATAGCCAGAATTGGGTTTATGAATCACCTTAAAGCGACTGTCTGCTGCAACATATTCATCGATAATAGCACCAGTACTGTCCTTACTGCCATCGTCAATACAAATTACTTCCAGATTCGTGTATGTCTGCGCCTTGATACTGTCCAAACACTGACGCACATACTGCTCTACATTGCAGCATGGAACTAATATTGATATCTTATCCATAAATGACTTTTTTACAACTGTTGCATGTCGTACAGACGCTTGTAATAGCCGTTCTTGGCGATGAGTTCATCGTGTTGACCAGCCTCCACAATCTCACCTTCATAAAGCACGTAGATCTCACTTGCGTTCTTGATAGTAGAGAGACGGTGGGCAATAGCAATAGTGGTGCGTGACTTCATCAGGCGCTCCAAGGCTTCCTGCACCAGACGTTCCGACTCGGTATCCAGGGCTGATGTAGCCTCGTCAAGAATAAGAATCGGAGGATTCTTCAGGATGGCACGAGCAATGGACACGCGCTGGCGCTGACCACCACTCAGGCGTCCGCCACGATCACCAATCATGGTATCGTAACCATTTTCTGACTCCATGATGAAGTCATGAGCATTGGCAATCTTCGCAGCCTCGATGACCTGTTCCATCGTGGCATTCTCCACGCCAAACGTGATATTATTATAGAAGGTGTCGTTAAACAGGATTGCCTCCTGATTGACGTTGCCAATAAACGAGCGCAACTCAGAGATACGCATCGTCTTGATGTTCTTGCCATCAATGAGCACCTCACCCTCGTTGACATCGTGGTAACGGGGAATGAGGTCCACCAGTGTAGATTTACCAGACCCCGACTGTCCCACCAGCGCGATAGTCTTGCCCTTGGGCACCTTCAGGTTGATGTTCTTTAATACCTGGCGACCCTCGACATAACTAAACGACACGTTACGCAGTTCGATATCCTTCTCGAAAGTCATGGGTTGTGGCTCAGCAGGTTCCTTGATGGGATTGTCGGCCTTGAGGATAAAGTCTATACGGTCCATTGATGCCAGTCCCACAGGTATCTGATAGGTAGCCTTCGACAGTTCCTTGATAGGATTGATGACGCTGTACAGAATGACCATATAGAAAATGAACGTCGAGGCATCGATGAGGTTTGACTCACTGAGGATAAGATAGCCGCCAAACCACAGCACCACAACAATAATTACTGTTCCTAAAAATTCCGACATGGGATGAGCAGCACTCTGGCGGATAGCCATCGCGTTGACGTTTGAACGGTATTGGTCATTGATATTGACGAAGCGCTGCAACATCTTATGTTCAGCAATGAACGCCTTGATGATACGCAAGCCACCCAGTGTCTCGTCGAGTTGTGCCAACAAGTCACCCCACTGGTTCTGTACTATAGCCGACTGTGACTTCAACTTACGACTCACCGTACCCATAATCCAGCCAGCAATAGGGGCAATGATCAGTACGAAAAGTGTCAGTTGCCAACTAACCCATATCATCGTCGAGAAACACACGATGATAGCAATCGGCTGACGTATCAACATGTCAATACTGCTGGTAATAGAGTTCTCCACAGCGCCCACATCCGACGACATACGAGCAATGATATCGCCCTTGCGCTCGTCAGAGAAGAAACTCAGCGGCAGACGCAGCACCTTCTCATATACTTCGATACGAATGTCACGAACCACACCCGTTCTGAGCGGTATCATCACGGCCGACGAAGCAAAGTAGCCCAGTGTCTTCACACCTGTCATAATAACGAGTGCCAGTCCCATATACACCAAAGTCAAGAAGGCACCATGAATGCTAATCAGTTCCTGTACCCATGCATAAGCATTGTTGACTATGAGTTCCTTGTCCAATGTGTCCCACGACCATGGCTTATAGGTATATACCTGTTGGTCTATCTTGAACAGGATGTTCAGAATGGGTATCAGCACAGCAAAGGAGAACACGTTCATCCACTGCGACAGAAAGTTCAACACCACCGACCATCCCAGGAATTTGCGGTATGGACGGAGGTAACGCGCCATGACGGAGAAAAACTGTTTCAGCATATCTTGTTATGTTTTGGCTACAAAGGTAATGAAAAGAATTGAGAATTATGCATGATGCATTGCAAATTATATATTAAGGAGTCAATTTGTTCTGTGTCATTCGTTCCATATACTGCTGGATGATGGCTTTAAGTTCTCGTTCCATCTGCGGCTGTTCTGCTACCTTTCCCATCATGTTGTTTTTCATTAATGAATCACTGAGCGCATACAGTCCACACGTATGCTGGCCGTCAAACTGCAACACATGACCATACTTGACATATTGATAGATACCATTCAGGTAGTTCACTGCCCACGTATCTTCAGCAGGTGTTGTCAACAGGTCAATACCGAACGACAGGTAGGGCTTATCGTAACCCAAATGCTCCAAGATGGTTGGCATGATATCAGTCTGCTGGGCAATGGCATCCACCATCCCCTCGCCCATCTCACCGCTGGGGTCATAGAAGATGACAGGCGACGCAAAGCCTCCAATATCGGTACGGTAGTGCTGGTACTTTGTCATATTCGTGTGATCACTGGTGATAGCAAAGATAGTGTTCTTGTACCAAGGCTGCTTCTTGGCACTTTCGAAGAAGTGCTGCAGTGCCATATCGGTATAGCGTATCACCGGATAGATTTCCATCTCTGGGTCTTCACTTTTGAATACATCCTTATAGGCATCCGGCACGCGGAACGGATGGTGACTGGACAACGTGAACAGGGCCGTCATGAAGGGTTCCTTCATATCGGTTATCTTCTGACACATGTACTGCATGAAGGGTTCATCACTGATGCCCCACCAACCGTCATATTCCTTGTCACCATTGGTACGCGGGTCAGCGACAAAGTCTTCACGACCATAGTACGCCTTGAACTTCGTGGCACGAGCAAAGGCCATAAAACCCATCGAACCGCGCTCGGCACCATGGAAGAAAGCAGTCTCATAGCCCTTACCGTTCAAACAGTCTGCCAACCCCGATACATCGTTGACACTATAGGGTGACAGGAAGAATGGTTCTACGAACATCGGTATCGACGAGAGTATCGACGGCATGCCATCAATAGACTTGCGACCATTACAGTAAGAGTAACGGTAGGTCAATGCGCCATGTGCCAACAACGAGTCAGTAAATGGAGTCTGCGACGGATAGCCAGCATCCTTGTTGTACGTACCGATATATTCTCTACCAAAACTCTCGATGATGATGACCACCACATTCTTCTTTATAAATGGATGACGACATTGCGGTTGGTGAATGGGCGTATAGATCTGCTCCAACTGCTTGGCATCGTAGTAAGGAATGACCTCAAAATTGTTCATGTCAATGGTACGTATCAGTGCAAACGGTGTATTCAGCACCAGAGCAGTCTCTGTGGGACGGTCGCAATAATTGTTGGCATTCGATACAGTGATGGGACGGATATCGCGTGTCCAACCACCACGGATGCCTGCCACAGCAAATGGCACAAAGCCTAACAGCGAAACCACCATCACGGGGTAGTAGACAGCGAGTCTTCCATCTTCCCTCAAACCTTTGATATCGGGCCTTACATACAGTTTCCACAAGCCCCATGCCACCAAGCCAGCCAACACAAAGAAGTACCAATGGCTCACCATCTCTGTCCCAAAGATGCTACCAAGATTGTTCTCGTTCTGGAACTCCTGGAAAATGGTCGTCGTGGTACGGCGCATGCTGTAGCGGAAATAGACGGTATCCACCAAATTGACAGCCAATGTGAGAATGTTGACCACCACGAATACCCAACGACAGATATTATGATAGGTCTTGTTCTCTTTCAGATGTAGTGGAAACAGCACCATGACAATCCATAAGGCATTGGTATAAAGGATTGCAGTGTTATCAAACATCACGCCACCCCGCAGCATTTCCAACAGGTGAGAGCTCGTCAGGTTATCAGCATAGAAGTTCCAGTTCTCTGCCAAGAACGCCATACGCGCTATAAAATACACCACGTAAACCAGCAGTAAATTCATCAACATGCTGACTAGTGGTGACAGATATATCCATACTGTTTTTCTATTCATGCTGCAAAGGTACAAAATATTTCATAATCCATGATGCATTATTCATAATTATTTCGTAATTTTGCAGCCATGAAACTCATCAAACAAGGATTTATTTACTATCTGTTGGCAACCATTCTGGGTGGTTTGCTGCTTCTCTTCTACATACAGGGCGACAGCGTGGCCTCAACGCTCGACACCATAGGGTGGCTCTTCTTCATCACCTCCTGTTTTTCGCATGCCGCCATTCTGCTTTTGCCCATCTGGCTAGTACTTTTTCTTCCATGGGCCCTATTGAAACTGCGCCGACTGGCCATCACGCTGTTAGTGACAGGCACCAGTTTACTTTTGATGACAGGGTTCATCAATATGCAGGTGTACAAGATCTACCGTTTCCACCTGAACGGTTTCATTCTCAACATGCTGACAGGTCCTGCCGCTGGCGACATCTTCGACTTCAGCTGGCAGTTGTATGCTACCGAAGGGCTCCTACTGGCCGTTATCGTAGGACTGTGCATAGGTGGTTGGTGGCTGAGTGGACGCATCCTCCAACGTTGGCAGAAGCGCTATACCATTATCTCCATTCTGTCACTCGTCACCACGTTGTTCATAGCCAACGCCATCCATATCTATGGCTCGTTTGTTGCCAAACCAACAGTTCTCAAAGTGGTTAGGCTGGTGCCCTATTATTTCCCTTTGTCCACCAGCGATCTACTGGAGGATATGGGTTTCGAGCCCCATGTCATGCAGATTGGTGAGACTACTGACGGTGACTTCATCTATCCGCTGAACCCCATCAAGACCGACAGCACACTCAGCAAGCGTCCTAATATCCTTGTTCTCCTCATCGACTCCTGGAGCCGTCGGGCACTGACGGAGGAATGCATGCCCAACCTCTGGCAGTTGGCCCACCAAGAGCAGTGGTACCAAAATCACGTCAGTTGTGGCAATGGCACGTCGTTCTCCGTCTTTGGCATGTTCACAGGCTTACAGCCTTACTATTGGACTGCCTGGGACACCAATCGTAAGAGTCCTGTGCTCATCGACCAACTGCTAAAGCAAGGCTACAACATCCGTACCTATCCAAGTGCAACATTGGTAGATCCTCCCTTTGCCCGTATGCTCTTCGGTCATGTACCCAATCTCCGTATTCGCACGGCAGGCAACACGTCCTTTGATCGTGACACCAATATCAAGGACGACTTCATCACCGACCTGCCCATGCTGAAAGACAGCGACAAGCCCTTCTTCGCCTTCGTCTTCTTCGACCTGCTGCATGCCTACAGCCTTCCCAAGGAACTGCTCAACCGCTTCCAGCCATCGTGGGAGTATGGCCGTTTCGACGAGCTGCACAACGACATGGACCCCACACCCTTCTGGAACCTCTATCGTAACTCGGCCTATCAGACCGACAGAATGGTGGGTGAAATCATCAGTCAGATGAAGGAACTGGGCATGTACGATAACACCTTAATATACATTACTGGCGACCACGCCCAGGAGTATAACGAGAACCACAAAAACTACTGGGGTCACAACTCTAACTTCTCACAGTACCAGATTGGTGTACCTCTCATCGTCCACGAGCCTGATACATCTTCCGTCACCCATCAGCCATCAGCCGTCTACAAACATCGCACCACCCATCTCGACTTCGTACCCACGCTGATGCACGACTATCTGGGTGTCACCAACCCTATCGATGACTACAGCAATGGTCATCTGCTCAGTGACAAAACACCGCGTCTATGGCACTATGTCGGCAACGAGCTACGCTACGCCTTCATCGTTGAGGGCGACACCATTCTCACCAAGGAGGGTGCTGGTTATATCGAGGTTACCGATGCCCATCTCAATCCTGTTCCTGACTACCATATCAACCCCAAGGCCTTCGATGCCGCCATCAAGCGCCTCAACAGGTTTTACAAAAAGTAAGTAGCATACGGGTACCGTCAACATACTCGGTATCGAGCGTGAGGGTGACACCCAGTCGCTGGGCCAACTGACGACATAGGAAAAGGCCCATGCCCAGACCCTCGTTGAATTTGTTGAGCTTTGTAAATTGTGTGAAGACCCGCTCCTGGTCTTCCTTGGGAATGCCTGGTCCACTGTCGGCAACATAGAAACAGACGCTGTCATCGGCACCACGCTCACAACCAATGGTGATATGTCCCTGGAGCGTGTACTTATTGGCATTGTGCAACAACTCGCTGAGTATCTTCGTCAGGTAAGCCTTGTTGGTAGTAACCGTCAGATGGTCTGTAGGCAGTTCCACCTTCAACGTTACCGTATCAGGGTTGCGCATCACGATATCGCGCACCACCTCCTGACAGAGTGCACCACAGTCCACGAGATCGGTCAGCGAGACCTCCTCGTCCTGTTCCAGTTCCAGCACCTTCTTCCAATTGTCAATAATGTTGCTAATGGTCTGACCGTTCAGTTTTATTTCACGCGTCACATCGTCCAGGTCCTTTTCGCTCATGAGACTGTGTCCGTCGCGCAACACCTGTGCGAAGCCGCTGATAATATTCAGGGGCGTACGTATCTGGTGGAACATATCCTGGACAAAGGCCGTCTTCTTGCGGTCCGACTCCTCTGCCAAGGTCTTGGCAACCATCAGTTCCTTGTTCTTCCGTTCTGTCTCGCTACGGGCAGCCTCCAGTTCAGCCACGTGGCTAGCTATGGACTGTTGCATGGTATGGAAGCTGTTCTGCAGCTTACCCACCTCGTCGATGCGCGTGCTGGGAGCTATCTGACTGTCAAAGTGTCCCTCAGCAATATCGGTCGTCTGCTTGGTCAGCGTGATAACAGGTTTCATGGTCCTGCGAACAATGTAATAGCAGATGGCAAACATAAATAACAGTCCAAAGACCATGACGCTGACAATGATCATAATCATGTTGTTGTAGCCCCTGAAGATATCCTCTTCAGGACACACCAGGGCCAGTCGCCAACCAGAGTCGGACAAAGGCTGTTGCAACACCAGACAGTCGCGACGTTTCAGATCGGACATCTTTGCATCCACCTTACTAGTGGCGATAATCGTATTCTTGGCCCCTACGAGGATGAAGTAAGAGTCCGGATAGCGCCATTCCTGCGTGAGAATCTTGGAAAGCATACGCTGTGACAGGTCGACGGAGATAACGCCAATCGTCTTTCCGCTCTCAGTAACCAGTGGTTTACAGAAACTTGCAATGACGTCGCGCGAATAGATACCGCTGGGGTTATAGTCCTGGAAGGGATCTACCCAGCAGGCCTTACCCTTCTTCAAGGGTTCCTGATACCAGTCCATATTGAAGTAAGGGTAGTCGTCACTTCCCTCATTCTCCGTATCGATATATCCGTCGTTATTAAAGGAATAGGCAGAGAAATAGCGTCCCTCACTGGGGAAGAAGTCAGGCTTCATCGCTATGCTGCACCCGTTGAGCATGGGGTTCAGCTCCAGGATGCGTGCCGACAATGCCAGCAACGAGTCGGGCTGCAACTTCTGGAACACCTGCCAGTAGGTGTTGAGCGTGGCAACCTCCACCTCGTCCATGATGCCCGTCAGACGCTGTGCCGTATTGGTAAGCATCTGTCCAGACTCCTCAATGGCCGCCTGTCGTACCGACGCCTTCGAACGGTGTATGAGGATGGTCATGGTCACCGCGAAGATAACCACGACGAACGTCAGTATACTAACGCTGAGACGGACAGATACCGACTTATAGATATGTCTTATGACCTCATTCATACATCTTTCAAAAACTTGTCGAGAAGGGTTGTCACCTGCAGGGTGTTGTCCAGCATATCTTTGACGGTACTGCTGAATTTCTCGGCAGTAAGGTCGTGGTGATAGTCGCAGATGGCACGGGCCTCTGTCAGGATGTTATTGACGGGTTGCTCCACCTCTTCCGACATCTGGTGCAGCACATGGTTCTTCACTCGCTCCTCTTCCTTGATACGGTCGTAGGCAATGCCCAGTTCGAGGTTCTGCTCATTCAGTATCATGGTTTCCTGACGCAGCTGACCCGTATATTTCCGGAGTGCCTGCTGCATCTTCCTGAACCTGCGCTGCAGCACGCCTATCTCGTCGGAGCGCTTGCTGTCGGGCAACTCATCGGCAAATTCTCCTTCTGCCGTCAGTGCGGTAAAGTTGGCCAGACGCCTGAGTGCGCGCAGGTTGCGGTCTACAATGACCAGACAGAACACCAGCAACAGCAGCAATCCCACCACCGCTGTGATACGTGCTGTATGCTTCAACTGGTTATAAGAGGCGAAGATGTCTCGCTCCGGACAGATGATAGCCACGCTCCACCCCGTATATTTAAACGGTTTATAGAACACGTAACAGGGCTCGTCGTTGATGTCCATCACACGATGGCCCGTCTCGCCTGCCAACATCGCCTCACCAATGTGAGTAATCACAGTATCCTCGCGTTCCATGGTCTGCGTGAACACCGTCTCATAGAACAGCTTCGTGGTGTCAGGATGTACCAGATAGGTACCGCCCTTGCCCAGCAAGAGGCTGTAGGAATGGGGGTATGGCTTGATCTCGCTGATGGTGGACGAGAACCAGTCCAGGCGGATGTCAACAGAGAGCACGCCTACCACGTTGCCCTTCGCATCGTGGATGGGCTGACTGTAGCTGGAGAAGATATCCTTGATGACGATACCCTCCTTCGTGTCTTCAAAGTAGGGTTCTATCCAGTAGGGTTTGTTCAGCAGTGAAGGAATCAGGTACCAGTCCATGCAGTGATACTGGTATTGGTCGGTTCCCACCTGCTTGGTCTGTATAGAAGTACCGTTGTCATAGGAAAAGGCACAGAAATAGCGACCTTTCTCCTTATAATAGTTAGGTTCGAAGCTAATGCTGCAACCCGCCAGGTCGGGGTTGTTCTCCACCACCCTCCTGCTTAGGTCGAACATAAGGTCGGGCTCGTCAAGATGCTGCTCAATGACCACCAGCATATTGTTGGCTGCCACCTCGGCACGATGCAACGTATTGTCGATATGCAGCACAGCGCCCTCAATGGTCTTCGTAGCCTTGTTCCAAGCCTCCTCGCGCACCACCTCACGCGTCTCAGAGAACATGAGGACAAAGGCTGCAGTAAAGATAGCGGCCACGAGGACCACCACCCAGAAGCTCAGTCTTCTGGATAGCGAACTGCTGATATATCGGATGATGCCACTCATAAGCCCATGATTTCCCTATATGTTACCGGACGCGCTATCAGTCCACTCTCTTTCATCATCTGCGAGGCCTTCTGCACCATGTCCTCGCGTACACGGAACTCACGCTTTCCTGTTTCCTTGTTGATTTGCAGTCGCAGGCACTCCTCCAGCATCAGTTTCTGCATGTGGCGATTGGTGGGAGAATGATGCTTGCGAACATATCTCATCACAATGTCCAACGCCTCTTGGGGATGCTGCGCAGCCCACTCCCAACCACGCCGACTGGCCTTGGCAAACTTCTGACAGGCCGAACGGTGCTTCTCAAAGTAGTCACGCTTCACATAGACACCCATCTCCTGGATGTTATAGTCGTGGTCAGAGAAACGGTAGATGCTCTCATCAGTGAACTTAAAACCAGCCTGCAACAGTTGGTAGTATTCGTTATAGCTGACCACCATGGTGGCATCGACAGCTCCACTGAGGAAGAGGTTGATGCCGCTGGTGAACCGCACCCACTGATAATGCGTCCCCTCGCGACGGTCCATGATGTAGGTCAGGTAGTTAGGGTCGGAGTTAAAGATGGCCACCTTCTTACCCTTCATCTTCAGCGGATTGGTGTCCCAGCGCGAGATGAGCATGTTGCTGCTGTTCATGGACTCCTGGAAGATGTTCACCAGCGGAAATCCCTGAGAGATAAAGTCCATGGCCGACAGCAGCGAGAACATGGCCGCATGACACTGCTGTGACTTCAGTCGCGTCAGTGCCGAACTGGTCAGCGTGGGGTGCTGGATATCGACATCAAGGCCTGCCTCCTTGTAGAACCCGCGTTCGTAGGCCACATAGTAGCCGGCAAACTGGGCCTGGGCCATCCATGCCGTGGTGAACACGAAATGCTCTTGCTGTGCCCTCACAATAGTGGACAGCAACAGCAACATCGTCACCACAAAATATCGTCGACTCATCTTACCTCGCATGCTTCGTTTATGATTTTATGGTGCAAAGGTAAGAAAAAATATTTGGAAACAGAAAGCTTTTCGTGTAAAAGACGACAACAACACTAAAATAAACACGATGAAGCCCCGCCAACTGGCAGGGCTTCTTGCTTTTTTTATTCTAAGGAATTAAGGATTGCAGCGCCACACTCATACCTTTAGGTGTGAGAACCAAGGAATGGCTAGCGAAAAAATTCCTAAATTCCTAGATTCCTTAGACA
>JAEEGI010004396.1_pt1 | contig 33056 bp, 30 predicted proteins | sample 8958751 | NCBI WGS metagenome assembly JAEEGI01 (sample SAMN16246545, study PRJNA631951) | gut metagenome | biome: gut microbiome; feature: rumen; material: KS-attached | host: Bos | place: Iran: Karaj | collected 2018-10
AAGCAAAGCAGGAGCAGAAAGCAGTGACGCTCAAGATAAGATCGAAAAGGTACCCTACGGTAGTGGCAATTTGACTGTATATGCCGGAATAGCTGAGGAGCCGAATCATGACGTATCAGAAAACGACCAGATGTTTGCCATAAGCGGAAACGATTAAACGATCATATGATAACAAAGAGGGACATCCGATCGGATGTCCCTTTTGTTTATGGTCTTTTTTTCTCTTTGCCGTCAAAATCATTTCGATCCGGCATTTTAAATCCGCCGTCTCTTCCAAAATCGCCGTCCATGGTGCCCATGTCGGATACGGTAATATCAGATGCGTCTATGAGTTCAGAGCTGTCGTATCTGTCTTCATCAGACGATGCAATCGTACCGTTTACCTGCGCTTTTATACTTTCAAAACGAAGGTTTACGAATTTTTTTAGTGTTGTGACCGCTTTATCAAATTCCTCTGTAGTACAGAATTTGGTAGGGTCCTTATCCACGTAATCTTTGATCATTTCATAAGTAGTGTCGATCAGTTTATCAAGATATCCGTTTGAATAGAATTTCTCAATGAATTCTTCGAAATACCCGTGATAAAGCTCTGTATATTCTTCTGTCGAAGTGATCCAAGAAAACATGGGTCTGTCGGTATCGTTTTCTGAGATCGATAACGGAGTGTCGATCGCATCGTTTACTGAGGCGGTTGCATCCTGACCTTTAAAGGTACCGAAAGCGAGATTGTAATCCCAGGGGATCATGGAAAGAAGTCCGTTTTCTTCGTAAAGATAGTAGTTGTGAACCATGCTTCCGGTGTAGCTGTCTTCGTTTACCAGAAAATTGTGGACTGTCATATAGCGCATGACTTCTTCGATATTTACCGCGTTTTCTATTTTTTCGCAGTCGCCATCCTCAGTGCCTTCCGAAAGCTTTTTAAGCGCTTCTATGAGTCTTTTTTGATCTGCTTTCGTGACATCGGTCTTGGCACTTTCAAAGATGGAAGAGTAGCTGTCGGCGTCATCGTCTGTATATTTGAGTTTTGTGTCGTTGCTGCCCCTTCCGAAAACTTCCGACTCATCGGGTGTTTCACGAGCATCGAAATCAGGCATTTCGCCGTCAAAATTTTCGGGCATTTTCCGAGCATCGAAATCAGGCATTTCGCCGTCAAAATTCTCGGGCATTTCCCGACCTTTGAAATCAGGCATATTTCCGTCAAATTCACCGCCGTTTCCGCGGCCGCCGCCCATGGACATGCTGTCGGGCTTGTAAAGATCACCGTAATTCTTGCCGTAATTTCGCTCAAGGAATGATTCTTCAACCCCTTCGACTGCCAGATAAAGACCCCAATCCTCTCCGTTTACCGTGATATAAGCATAGCTTACAAGAGGAGACGGCACTCCGAACTCGTACATAAGCTTGTATGTAACATAGTCCTTCATCATCGTGTAGTCCTGGATAAGATTGTTAAGGCAAAGCTTGTCGAGACCTTTGTAATTTAAAGAAGAGTCGTATGCGTCAAATTCGATCTTCAGGCTGTACCGGTCGCTGTCAAGCTGTGAGACTGTGGTGAGCGATGTGTTACCCTTGGCCCGAAGCCCTACGTTTTTGATCGTTTCGCCGTCTATAGTCACATCTGCGTTTACATACTCTTCGGAGGTTGCGTTTTCCAAAAAGGCTTCCCAGTCATCCACCTTCAGGTCTATGGTGTGGATGTAACTGTCATCAAAAAGCGTATCCGCGTAATCAAAAGTGACCGAATCGTAGGCGATCACTCCAAGAGCAGTCCCGTTCATGAAAAGAAAAGTGACAAGTACCGCAAGTACCGTTACGATCACGCATATTCTGTTTATGTTTTTACTGTCTGTCATAGATCACCTCCTGTAAGTTTATCCCATATATTCGCCGTTATAGCTTACAAGAACCGCACTGTTAACGCCTTCGAGATCGGCCAGCATGTTTATAAAGTCGGTGTTGTCTTCTTTAAGTCTTATCTCAATGTTAAGTTCAAGACTTCCCCTCTGCGCGCTTTTGCTCTTTACAATGTATTTGTCGGTTTTGGACTTGATAAGATCGCAGCATTTTCTTTCTGCATCGTGTCCTTCGCAATTGACAACGACGATATATGGAATTCTGTGAGATTTTTTGTTTACAAATATCAGTAAGATCGCGCCGATCAATACGCTTCCGAATACCGCGAGGGGAATGAGTCCCGCGGCAAGTACTATGCCGGCTGCGATGGACCAGAATAAAAATGCGATGTCCAAGGGTTCTTTGATGGCGGTCCTGAATCTGACGATGGAAAGGGCACCGACCATACCAAGAGAAAGAACTACGTTGCTGGTCACGGCAAGTATCACGAGGGTTGTGATCATTGTGAGTGCGACGAGCGTTACGCCGAAACTCGATGAGTACATGATGCCTTTAAAGGTCTTTTTGTACACAAAGAAAATGAAAAGACCTATCGCGAAGGCCAGCGACAAGGCCAGCACCATGTCTAAAACGCTTATGCTTGTTACGTTCTCCAAAAAGCTTGATTTGAATATGTCTTTGAATGTGATCATTATTTATCTCCTTTATCTGTAAGTTATTGCACATGCTTCGTATTTTGAAAAAGAACCGCTTCTCGATTCCGGTATAAGTACGGCGTCCCGGATGATCGTCGGAAGGAAATTGTCCCATTTTACTTCCATGACGGTGATACCGGGAGTTGACGGAAGCGTTACCGAGCGGGCATTAAAGAAATCCTTTGGTTCAAATCCGACCCGTATGTCGTAGTCAAGCGTCACCCGTACGTTGCCTGGATCGAAGATGAATGGTTCTCTTGTGTAGTCAACGATCGTCTTTGGCTTAAGACGTTCACTTCGCATGCGGTAGCAGAGTTCTCTTATCAATTCATCGTTTGAGGCGGACATCCATTCTATGTCACCGTTTACGATGCTTTCCGCTTCTTCCTTGGACAGTTCCGCATAAACCTTTGTACCGAGGTTGCCGATTTTGATCTTTTTTTCGAGCTTTATAAAAGATGTGTCGTTGTTGTAACAGCGTATTCGGAACTTGTGCCTTTTATTTATTCCCGATCGCTTTTCACATAAAGCTTTGTTTTCGGGGGTGTCAAAATATAGGCTTCGTATCAGATAACTGCCATCCGGGGCGTGAGGGTCGCTTCTTGCGATGGCTTTCATGCGCTGTCTTATCGCTATCATATCGGGGTAGTTTATCTGAATTTTTATTTCGTGTCTGTACTGCATTGAGCCTCCTTAAAGTGTTTATATACGTTGTTTGTGTGACGGCATTTGCACAGTCTGAAAAATGAACCAACACCACCGTCCCCATGGTTCATTTTCGCAAAGAGATGCGTTCAAGGTTTGCACAAAATGTGAAAAAACTGTGTTTTTGCGCATGCTTTTCCTTTACATCACATTTTTATGAGGGTAAAATTAGATAAAGACGATTTTAGGGGGTCTTGTGAAAAAACAGGCTGTAAAATGGGCGCGCTTCAGACATAAGGCTACGTGGTTTTTGCTTAAACCGGCGTTTTTTCTTTATGCCCGCATGCACTATGGGGCAAGGATAGAAAAGTACGCCGATGCGGGTAAAACCCCGTGCGTTTATCTGTACAACCACGTGACCGGTTTCGATCAGTTCTTTGTAGCGCTTTCCTTTGCCAGACCCATCTATTTTGTGGCGACCGAAGACATCTTTTCTCTCGGATTTCTCTCAAAAGCATTAAGCTTTCTTGTAGCTCCCATTCCAATCAAAAAACATTCAACGGACATTAAAGCGTTAAAAAACATACTGACGGTGGTAAAAGAGGGCAATTCGATCGCCATAGCGCCGGAGGGAAATCGTACGTACAGCGGTCGCAGCGTTCATATGAAGGATTCGATCGTCTCTTTGATAAAAAAACTTAAGATAGATATTGTTTTGTTTAAGATAGAAGGCGGTTACGGCGTACAGCCAAGGTGGAGCGACGTTGTGAGAAAAGGCCGCATTGACTGCCGCATAGCTAAAGTCATTAAGCCAAGCGAATATCTTTCGCTGTCCGACGATGAACTGTATGAGAGCATAAAGAAAACACTCTATACAGATGAAGCAAATACGGATCATCTGTATAAACACTCAAAAAAGGCCGAGTTTTTGGAACGGGCGATGTATGTATGTCCCGATTGCGGTTTTACGACCTTTGAAAGTAACGGAAACGTTATAAGATGCAATACATGCAATAAAGAGATAAGATATAAAGAGGACACTTCTTTGGAAGGAGTGGGTTTTGAATTTCCGTACAGGTTTGTGGCGGACTGGTATGAATATCAAAATAATTATGTAAACCGAACAGACTTAACACTTCTTACGGATAAGCCTGTTTACGAAGATATGATAAGTATATACAAAGTAATACCGTACAAAAGAAAAGAGACTCTTGATAAAGCAGTCAGATCGGACATGTACGGTGACAGGATCGAATTGAGTTTTTCGGACGGTACCGCGAAAACGATCAGATTTGACGAGATCGCCGGCATAGCATGCATGGGGCGAAACAAGCTTAATGTTGAGACAAAGGACGGAATATTCCAGATAAGAGGTTCAAAGCGTTTTAATGCGCTTAAATACTTAAACTTCTGTTACAGATACAAAAATATTGTTAAAGGAGAAGACGATGACAAATTTTTGGGAATTTAACGTGTGGGGATGCGTTGTACTCGCAGGTGCGTTACTTGGAAGCATGCTGCTTGGGCATGCGATCAAAAGAATGACACCGGGGCTCAGAGAGTCACTCATACCTACTTCGGTTATCGGAGGATTGATACTTTTGGTGGTCTCCGAGATCTACCGGGCGGTCACGGGAGCGGAATTGTTCAATACGGAACTGTTTGGCGGAAACGGTCTCGCGGCACTCGAGATAATCACTTATCACTGTCTGGCGCTTGGGTTTATCGCTTCAACGTTTAAATCTTCAAGCGGAAAACTTGGCAAGAAGCGTTCTACCGAGATATTCAACACCGGTGTCACTACGGTTTCGACATATCTTATGCAGGGCATACTCGGTCTGGCGATCACTATGATAGCGGCAAAGATCGTTTCCGGTTTCTTTGGACCGGCAGGCATATTGCTTCCTTTCGGTTACGGTCAGGGAACCGGCCAGGCAATGAACTACGGAACGATCTACGAAACTCAGTTTGGGTTTGTGGGCGGAAAGAGCTTCGGCCTTACGATCGCGGCATTGGGATTTCTGAGTGCAAGCATCGGCGGCGTCATTTATCTTAATGTCAAAAGAAAACGCGGAACGCTTAAGATATCGAGCGGAAAGCGCGAGAGATATACTGCGGAAGATATACAAAAAGAAAACGAGATCCCAATGCAGGAGAGTATCGATAAGATGACTATCCAGGTCGGACTTGTGATATTCGCTTATATACTTGCTTATGGGATAATGTATGTTCTGGGAATGCTGCTTCCGGGTATGAAGAACGTTATCTTTGGCTTCAACTTCCTTATAGGTGTTCTGGCCGCTACGATAGTAAAAGTCTTCATATCGGGATTTAAAAAGACAAAAATGATGCATCACGAATACATAAATAACTTCCTTATGACGAGAGTGAGCAATTTCTTTTTCGATGTGATGGTGGTTGCGGGTATAGCGGCCATAAGCCTCGGACTGTTGGAAGACTACTGGGGAATAATAATCATACTTGCGATAGTGGGTATGGGTTCGACATTCCTATACGAGAGATTTGTTGCAAAAAAACTGTTTTCGGAATATTATGAAGAACAGTTTTTGATGATGTACGGTATGCTTACCGGAACGGCAAGTACAGGAACCATTCTTTTAAGAGAGATCGACGGAGAGTTCAAGACTCCCGCGGCAGACAATATGGTATATCAGAACTTCCCGGCCATCGTATTCGGTTTCCCGATGATGCTTTTGGCAACTATGGCGCCGGTAAAGCCTTTGATGACGCTCATCATTCTTATAGCATTCTTTGCGGTAATGAACATCATACTGTTCAGGTCGATCATATTTAAGAAAAAGAGTAAAGGATAGTCTTTGACCTTTGCGGTCATAAGGCGGAAAGGCGGATCATGGCAGGCTTCGGAGATTGCGACAACTGTTCAAATTACATATACGATGAAGAGTACGACTGCTACGAGTGCATGGTGAACATGGACGAAGACGACTACGGAAGACTGATGGCCGATTCGCGGTTCCAATGCCCTTATTATTCTGAAGACAACGAATACAAAGTTGTAAGAAAGCAGATATAGACTTATGTAAAAAGCCACCGACAGTCGGTGGCTTTTGATATGTTTACGTATTTTGTAAGCTTATTACTTAAACTATACCTGCGTATTCGTAGCCTGCGTCCTCAACGGCTTTTTTGATCTCTTCTTCGCTTACTTCTCCGTTAAGCGTGAGCGTTACGAGATTTTCTTCGTGTGATGCGGTAGCGCTCTCGACACCGGGCAAAGCTTCAAGTGCTTTCTTTACATGTGCTTCGCAGTGTGCACACATCATTCCTTTTACCGATATCTTCATGTTATTTTCCTCCTTAGATTTTTGTATCGTCTTTGCGGACGGTGCAATATTGTCAGTTTCGTTTTTATTAAGCTTAACAAGGTTTAATCTCAATGCGTTCATAACAACGCAGAAGCTCGATAAGCTCATCGCTGCGGCACCGATCATCGGATTTAACGAAATGCCGAACGCTTTTGTATATGCACCTGCGGCAAGCGGTATGCATATTACGTTGTAAAAGAATGCCCAGAAGAGATTCTCATGTATGTTTCTGAGAGTTGCGCGGCTTAACTTAACGGCGGATACAACATCGCTTAACCTGCTCTTTACGAGGACAACGTCTGCGGCATCTATCGCAATGTCGCTTCCGGCACCGATCGCTATACCGATATCGGCGCTTGTGAGTGCGGGCGCGTCGTTTATCCCGTCACCTACCATCGCTACTTTTCCAAATTCTTTAAGTCTGTTTATAACGGCTTCTTTTTCGCCCGGTTTTACCGAAGCTGTGACTTCGTCTATGCCTGCCTTTTTTGCGATGGCGGCAGCGGTCTTTTCATTGTCACCCGTGAGCATTACGACCTTAAGACCCATTGCTTTGAGTTCACTCACCGCCATAGAGGCATCTTCTTTTATGACATCGGCTACGGAGATGATACCGAGAAACTCGTCTTCCTTGGAAAAGAACAGAGGCGTCTCTCCTTTACCCGAGAGTTCGTTAAAAAGATTAACGGTATCATCCGACAGAGAGACTTTGCTCTCTATGAACTCTTTGTTTCCCGCATATGTTTTAACATTGTTGACCGTTCCGGTTAATCCGTTGCCCGGAAGAACATCGACGTCTTTTACGTCGTACGATTCAAGCGAAAGACCTTTTGCGTAAGCACATACCGCTTTGGCAAGAGGATGTTCGGATTTTTCCTCGAGCGAGAAGGCGGTCTTTAGAAGAACGTTTTCTTCGGTCCCGTTTGCCGGGTAAATTCCCGTAACGACCGGCTCGCCTTTGGTGACAGTTCCTGTCTTATCGAGTGCGATCACCTTTACTTTACCGGTTTCTTCCAAAGAAGCCGCAGTCTTAAACAGTATGCCGTTCTTGGCTCCGACACCGTTGCCGACCATGATCGCCACAGGAGTGGCCAGGCCCAAAGCGCAAGGGCAGCTTATCACGAGTACGCATATGGCTTTCGGAAGAGAAGAAGTGAATCCGTATCCGGCTATCATCCATGCGATCAAAGTTATCAAGGCTATTCCGATCACGGCGGGAACAAATATGCCCGATACTTTATCGGCTATCTTTGCGATCGGAGCCTTGGTGGTTGCCGCATCGCTCACCATCTTTATTATCTGTGAAAGAGTTGTGTCTTTTCCGACTCTTGTTGCTTCGCATATCAGATAACCATTCTCGCATGTGGTTGCGGATGTGACGACATCGCCTTCCTTTTTATCTACAGGGATGCTCTCACCCGTTATGGCCGATTCGTTGACCGATCCGCTCCCCTTATTCACTGTTCCGTCAACGGGAATGTTGTTTCCGGCGCGGATCACAAATAAGTCACCGGGTTTTACGGCATCAATGTTCACTTCGGTCTCGATACCGTCCTTTAATATGACTGCCGTTTTCGGTGTAAGTTTCATGAGACCTTTTAAGGCATCGGTCGTTCGTCCTTTTGAGATTGATTCAAGCAGTTTTCCGACAGTGATCAGTGTAAGTATCATAGCGGCCGATTCAAAGTAAAACTCGTTCATATATGTGTGAGCAAAATCTTTGTTTCCGGCTTCGCTTACCCTGATCATCGAAAACAGGGCGCCTACGCTGTAACAAAAGGCTGCGGCGCTTCCCATCGCAACGAGCGTATCCATGTTGGGCGCTTTGTGAATGAGGCTTTTAAATCCGCTTATGAAAAACTTCTGATTTACCACCATGACCGCAGCCGAGAGAAGAAGCTCGTAAACACCTATCGAGATGGGAGTGTTTAAGGTCTCAGGTATGCGAAAACCAAACATCATGTGTCCCATTGATACATAAAGAAGCGGGATCATGAGGATGATCGAAGCGATCAGACGATTTCTTATCTTGGGAGTTTCGGTGTCTTTGAGTTCATTTTCGGCGTTCTTACCGATATCGACAGAATTTTCACCTGTCGCTTTTGCAGATGCGCCGTAACCGGCATCGGTCACGGCTTTTATTATGAGTTCGTCCGGAGCGGTGCCGGTAACGCCCATTGAATTTGTAAGCAGACTTACGGCGCAACTTTCCACCCCGGGAACGGCCGAGACGGCTTTTTCCACGCGGGCCCGGCATGCATCACAGCTCATACCTGTCACGTTATATTGTTTCATTTTTTTCTCCGTTTCATTGCGGTTACCCGCAGACAATTAAAAGTTATACCCTGCGAGATTGTCCGTCAAGCGCAAACTTGTCGTTAATAAAAAGATTATATTTTATTTATATGATATTTCTGATAAATGTGCGTTTTTATCAGTTTTCAGAGGGGAAATCAATATGGAAAATGGTAACGAAGACTCCGGATACGGGAAAATTTTAAAGCCTGTAATAGGTATGGCGATCGCCGTTATTCTGAACATATTTCTGAACAGAGCCGTTAAGGCTTTGGATCTTCCGTTGTTTATCGACAACGTGGGAACAATTCTAGCCGCGATACTGGGCGGATATCTGCCGGGGATCATCGTCGGCTACATCTCAAATATCATCAATATGACTGCAAGCGTCGAGAATGTATATTATGCAAGTTTAAGCGTTCTTATCGCTGTTACCGCGTCTTTCCTTGCTAAAAAAGGCTTTTTTGAGAAATTTTACAAGGCTCTTTTTTCTATACCGATATTTGCGCTCATAGGTGGCGCGCTCGGATCGATGCTCACGTTTCTTATATACGGATTCGGTATAGGAGAGGGAATATCGGCTCCTTTCGCCCGTCAGCTGCTCGACAGCGGTATGTTTAGCGTTTTCTGGGCACAGTTTTCAAGCGATGTGGTGATCGACATCATCGACAAAGCTATCACCGTGGCCATTGCATATGCGATCTGTAAACTTATTCCGCAAAACCTTAAGGAAAGTTTTTATTTAACCGGCTGGAAACAAAAGCCGATCGAAGGTGCATCTGAAAAAGACAACGACAAGACCGATGTCAGAGGCTTTTCTCTCAAATTCAAGATATTTGCGATCGTTGCGGGAATAATGCTCTTTATCGCGTTTGTAACGACTTTGATCAGCGCACTTTTATATCATCAGGTAGCTGTTGAAGAGGGGATATATTTAAATGAGGTAAGTTTTGTCACAAAGATAGTTTCTTTGTTTGCAGGTTTCTTTATACTTGTGATGGCATTGGTAATGTGGCTGGCAAAATATCACCTTATCTATCCCATCAATGCGATGACCGCTTCAGCAAGAAATTTTGCCTACAATACATCCAATGACAGAGCCGAGAGCGTAAAAAGGTTTGAAGAGATCGACATTCGTACGGGGGATGAGATTGAAAACATGTATGATTCCCTTTCCTGCATGATCGCCGAGACGGTGGGTCACATGGAAGATATAAAGGTTAAGGGCGAAGAGATATCAAAAATGCAGATAGGTCTTATAACGGTCCTTGCAGATCTCGTCGAAAGCCGCGATGCCAATACCGGCGCCCACGTTCAAAAGACGGCTGCTTACTCACGAATAATACTGAGAGGTATGAAGAAAGAAGGCCTCTATCCCGATCTTGTTACGGATGAGTATATTGAGAACGTCTGCAATTCCGCTCCGCTTCACGATGTGGGAAAGATCGTCGTGTCTGATACGGTTTTGAACAAGAACGGAAGACTTAACGATGAAGAGTTCCTTCTTATGAAAAAACACGCAAAAGCCGGCGGGGAGATACTTAAGCGGGCTATGGAACATGTTTCCGAATCCGAATACTTAAAGCAGGCCAAGATGCTTGCGGAGTCGCATCACGAAAAATGGGACGGAACCGGTTATCCTTTGGGTCTTAAAGGCGAGGAGATACCTCTTTGTGCGCGTGTCATGGCTGTTGCGGACGTGCTCGATGCGCTTCTTTCAAAAAGATGTTACAAGCCGCCGTTTGAGTTTGATGAAGCGATACGGATAATATCCGAGGGAAGCGGAACTCATTTCGACCCTAAGATCGTCGAGGTGCTGCTCAATAATCTGGATGCCGTACGAGCGGTTGCGAAGGCACATATGGACAATTATTCAAACATCGCGTGATAAGGCCGTCGGGGACACCGTCCCCGGCGTTTTTATATATTTTTAATACTCATGAATATTGACAATAGCGGGTTTTTGGTAGATAAATAGTAGAGGCTTTAAAGGAGTAAAACAGTGACCGTAAAGAATCTTCTTAAGTTAAGACGGCCGATCGCAGGCATTATGGCATCCATAATGCTTTTTGTCGTGATCTTTTTTACTTCGTTTATAGCGATCGAAGCAGATCATGAATGCGACTGTGAAGATGACTGTCCGATATGTGAGGCAATGGCCGTATGTAAGGACATTCTTCACAACATAGGAACGACCGTGTTCGTAGCCGTCGTGACGGTAGCTTCATTCATTTTTGCAGCACTTAAGGTGTCCGAATATGTTTGCGATCGGTTTCTTTGGACCCCTGTGTCTTTGGGAGTTCGTATGAATAATTGAATCTTGGCGGGGTAACTTAAAAGATTTTGATTCATACGGAGGATTTTTACATTGAAAAAAATATTGGTTATAATGATCGCAGTGGTGTTTGCTGCGATCGGTCTGTCAGCTTGCGGCAAGGATGAAAGCAAAAACCTCGCCGAGAGCGGATCTTTAAATATAGTTGCGACAGTTTTTCCCGAATATGACTGGGTTATGAATATACTTGGCGATAACCCCGCGAAAGCGGACGTTACTTTGCTTCTTGATAACGGCGTGGATCTTCATAGTTACAATCCCACTGCCGACGATATCATAAAGATTTCCGCGTGCGATATGTTCATCTATGTCGGCGGCGAGTCCGACGGATGGGTTGATGATGCATTAAAAGAGGCAGTCAATCCCGATATGGTGGTCATAAACCTTCTCGATGTCCTTGGCGACAGCGTTAAGGAAGAAGAGGTTGTAGAAGGTATGGAAGCCGAGGAAGAAGAGGAAGAGGAAGGCGAAGAAGGCGAAGAGGAAGTCGAGTACGACGAGCATGTATGGCTTTCTTTAAGAAATGCCTCGAAACTCTGCACCGCCATCGAGGAAGGTCTTGAAAAGATCGATGCTTCCAACGCGTCGGTATATAAGAGCAACCTTTCTTCGTACACGGATAAGCTTAATGTGCTTGACGAAAAGTACGAAGAAGCCGTTTCGGCAGGTTCAAAGGACACCGTTTTATTCGCGGACAGATTTCCTTTCAGATATCTTGTGGATGATTACGGTTTGAATTATTATGCGGCTTTTGTGGGATGTTCCGCAGAGACCGAAGCCAGCTTTGAGACGGTTTTGTTCCTTGCAAATAAAGTCGATGAGCTTTCGCTTCATACCGTACTTACGATCGAAGGAAAAGATCACAAGATAGCCGACACGGTGATCTCAAGCACCGTATATAAAGATCAGAAGATAGCAACGATGGATTCCATGCAGTCTTGTACGTCACAGGATGTTAAAAACGGCGTTACATATGTTAAGATAATGGAAGACAATCTTGAAGTATTAAAAGAAGCATTAAGATAGCATGTTGACCGTCTCCGGGGCCTCCCCGGAGACTTCGGTCACTTTACGGAGGATGAAATGTCACTTATTAAAGTAAAGGATCTGTCGCTTGGCTACGACTCAAAAGTAGTTGCAAAAGATATCAACTTTGAAGTGAATATGGGAGATTATCTTTGCATAGTGGGTGAGAACGGTTCGGGAAAGAGCACACTTATGAAGACTCTTTTGGGACTTAAGAAACCACTCGGAGGCAGTATCGAATTCGGTGACGGATTAAAGAGCACCGATATCGGATATCTTCCCCAGCAAAGCATTGTACAAAAGGACTTTCCGGCATCGGTTTACGAGATAGTCATCTCAGGCCTTTGCAAAGGTTTTTCGAAGTCTTTGTTTTATTCAAAAAGGGACAAAGAAACCGTCTTAAGTACGCTTGAAAGGCTCGGCATCTCTTCTTTGAAGCATCGTTGCTACAGAGAGTTGTCCGGAGGACAGCAGCAGCGTGTTCTTCTTGCCAGAGCTTTGTGTGCCACCGAGAAGATAATACTTCTGGATGAGCCGGTTGCAGGTCTCGATCCCGTAGCCACAAAAGAAATGTACGATACCATACAGGATCTTAACAAAGACGGAGTTACCGTTATCATGATCTCTCATGATATAGCGGCGGCCGTCAAATATGCGACAAACATTCTTCACATGGGCGATGACAACGTATTTTCTACCAAGGAAGAGTACTTAAACAGTGAACTGGGCAGAAACTTTTCGGAGTCTTAACCGGTCGGAGGAATAAACAGATGATGGATAAGCTTTCTTTGTACATGCAGTATCCGATGGTAAGATATGCCTTCATAGTAGGCATTCTGATAGCACTTTGTTCGTCACTTCTTGGCGTAACACTGGTGCTTAAGCGTTTTTCTTTCATCGGTGACGGCCTTTCGCACGTCGCTTTCGGTGCCATGGCCATAGCTGCTGTACTCAACTTTACAAACGAAACAATAATAGTGCTTCCCGTTACGATCGTAAGTGCGATATTGCTCTTACGTACCGGCGCGAACACTAAGGTAAAAGGCGACGCCGCGATTGCAATGATCTCGGTGGGGGCGCTTGCTTTCGGTTATCTTTTGATGAACATTTTTTCCACTTCGTCAAATCTGACCGGAGATGTATGTTCAACACTTTTTGGCTCACTTTCGATACTTACGCTTACAAAGTCGGAAGTAACTCTTTGTATCGTATTGTCGATCGTTGTACTTATAATATTTATACTGTTTTACAATAAGATATTTTCCGTTACTTTTGACGAAGATTTTGCCAAAGCGACCGGTACGCCGGTAGAAGGCTACAACCTTCTTATTGCCGTAGTGATCGCCGTTATAATAGTTCTTGCGATGAACCTTGTGGGTTCGCTTCTCATCTCTGCGCTTGTGATATTCCCGGCGCTTTCCGCGATGAGACTGTTTAAGAGTTTTAAATCGGTTACGATCTTTTCGGCCGTTTTATCGGTAGTCTGCGCCTTTTCGGGATTGCTTATCTCGGTGCTTGCCGGCACTCCGACAGGTTCAACGATCGTTGCCGTAGATGTTCTGGCATTCTTTGTCTGCTGTATCGGAGGATTGTTTAAAGGTGCAAAAGGATGAAGAAAAAACTATTGATAATCCCGGTTTGCGTGCTTTGCGTCATATGTCTTTTCGCCTGCGGAGGCGAGAGAGCGGCAAAAACCGAAACTTTTGGCAGTATACAGACCGTTGACGATGTATTGGCCGACATTATGGCCGAAGATGAACAAAATGTAACCTCCGACGCGCAGGACGCTTTGGCAGGGGATATCACTACCGTCAAAGATGCGGCCGATTTTCTCGGGATCTCAGCAACATCGGAGGATACCGAGGATACTTCCCTTACGGGAGAACCCGATCCGAACGTAGACGTGGACCTTACTGTCATGAGCGCCACAATGGTATATTCGGTAGTTTACGCCATGGTGACCGAGCCTTCTTCTTACGAAGGCAAGACGGTCAAGATGGACGGAATATTTGATGTTTATACAGATGAGAACACAGGCAAAAACTACTACGCCTGCATAATACAGGATGCGACGAAATGCTGCTCAAGCGGCATTGAGTTCGAACTTAAAGAAGAACGTGTCTATCCCGACGAATATCCCGATAACGGTTCTTATATCACCGTTACCGGTGTGTTTGAAACTTACGAAGAAGACGGAATATTGTACTGTACGTTAAGAAATGCGGCGTTAAATATATAGTCCGCATACAAAGAAAGAGGTCGTTATGATAGGACTTATAGTGGCTTACACGAAAAACAGAGTTATCGGAAACAAAGGTGCCATCCCCTGGAGGATCAAAGGTGAGCAGAGAAGATTTAAGGAGCTTACTACCGGAAACGTGGTCATTATGGGAAGAAAGTCCTACGAGGAGATTGGAAGACCGCTCCCGAACCGTTTTACGATCGTTGTATCAAGGACCGCTAAGTTTGAAGCGGAGAACTGTGTGACAGTACCTACGCTTAACGATGCGATCGAATATGCAAAGAAAAACCGTCCGGATGAGAATATCTATTTATCGGGCGGAGCGGGAATATACAAAGAAGGACTTCCTTTGGCCGAGAAGCTTTTTATAACAGAAGTTGACGCGGTTATCGAAGGAGACACGTTTTTCCCGGAGTTTGATGAGAGCAGGTACGAAAAAACGGTAGACGAAGAGGTTGAGGGTGAGATACCCTATGCGTATGTAACATATACGAAAAAAGAGGATTGAAACCGGTATGCATAACGAACTTACAAGAAAAGATATAGAGGATATGGAAGCCGAGATCGAGCATCGTAAAGTCGTTGTTCGTAAAGAACTTCTCGAGCATGTCAAAGAAGCAAGATCTCTTGGCGATTTAAGCGAGAATTTTGAATATTATGCGGCCAAGAAAGAAAAAAACAAGAACGAGAGCCGTATAAGGTATCTTGAGAGGATGATAAGGACCGCAACGATACTCGACGACGATTCAAAAGACGATGAAGTCGGCATCAACAAAACGATCACGGTTTACGTGGAAGAAGACGATGTCGAAGAACAATACAAGATCGTTACGACCGTAAGAGAAGATTCTTTAAACGGACTTGTTTCAAACGAATCACCTATGGGAAAAGCTCTTCTTGGGCATAAAGTCGGAGACAGAGTCTTTATTGAAGTCAACAAAGATTACGGTTATTACGTGGTTATAAGAAAGATAGACAATACTACCGTGGATGACGCGGGAATGCTGAGGGATTATTGATGGAGAATATTAATATAACGACAAAGGTGCCCACGTCCAAAAGCGTACTTGCCAGACTGATGATACTCGGAGCACTTTCAAACGAGAAATGTGCTTTCGATAACGTATCGATGTCAAAAGATTCGGAAAACCTTCTGTCGGTATTGAAAGATCTCGGTTTTGCGGTATCGTTCAATCAGGGAACCGGAAGATTAAAGATACAGGGAAACGGCGGAAACATTCCTAAAAGAGAAGCGTCCGTTTATGTCGGAAATGCCGGGACGGCGGCAAGGTTTTCGGTTGCGATGTTAGCATTGTCCGACGGAGAATATATGCTTAACGCATCCCATGAGATGTCGCTTCGCCCCATGAAGGGTATTCTGGATACGTTAAGAAGCGCAGGCGCGATAATCATCTGTACCGAAAAGGAAGATCATTTTCCGCTTATCATAAAAGGAAAAAGGCCCGTTTCTCCCGTTAAGCTCAAGGTTGATGTATCGGAGAGCACTCAGTTCGCAAGCGGACTTATGCTGATGAAAGGATGCCTTCCCGAAGGCTCTGTAATCGAAGGAGTAAACGAAAACAGGAACTCATACATAAAATTGACCGAAGAGGTCATAAAGAACTTTAAACCCCGCATGAACGCCGAAGGAGATATCTCTTCCGCGGCATATTGCTATGCTGCGGCCATGCTTACGGGCGGGAAAGTCACGGTTACGAACGCAACGCTTTCTTCCGCACAGCCCGACATTAAGTTTTTGAAGCTGTTACAAAGCTTCGGCGGAGAATTTTTGGAAGATGAAAGAGGATTGACGCTTACATGTGAGCGTCCGATAGTGGGAGCGGAGGGTGACCTTACTCTTGATATGTCGGATTTTTCCGATCAGTCGATGACCATGGCTGTTTTGGCAAGCGTCAGAAAAGGAACGACCACGATCAATAATATCGGTCACACCCGCAAACAGGAATGTGACCGTATAGCTGCGCTTAAAGAAAATTTTGATGAGATCGGGATCGAAAGTGAGATCGGCGAAGATTACATAGTGATCCACGGCGGAACTCCTCACGGAGGATTTATCAAGACTCATAACGATCACAGGATATATATGTCGTTCATGCTCTTAAGCCTGATAGTTGACGGCATTAAAGCTGACAATCCCACATGTAACTCCAAGAGTTATCCGGGATTTAATGACTTTATGTCCAGCCTCCGTCAACAGTAATGACCTGACCGGTCAAATATGACGGAGCGGTTAAAACAGAATATACCGAATCGGCTATTTCCTCGCATGTCGCAAAGCGATCTGCGGGGATTTCCGTTTTTACGGCTTCGAGATCTTCTTCGCTTAAATGTCTGTTCATGTCGGTGTCCACAAATCCGCAGGCAATCGCGTTAACGGAAATGTTGCTTGGAGCAAGCTCTTTCGCCAGCGCTTTGGTAAAACCGTTCACACCGCCTTTAGTTGCCGAGTAAGCCACTTCCATTGAAGCTCCTACGTTTCCCCATACCGAGGATATATTAATGATCGCTCCGCTGTGCTTTGAAAGCATTTTGGGGACGGCGAGTTTGCTTGTATAAAAGACCGATGTGAGATTGACCGAAACGATCCTGTTCCATTCCTCAGCGGTCATGTCGCTTAAGAGACCCACATATGATATTCCGGCATTGTTTATGAGAACATCAAGATATTCGATATCGTCAAATATGCTTTTAAGAGCATCAAGATCCGATACGTCGGCTTTGTATGCTTTTGCGGATATATTGTACTTTTTATGCAGTTCTTCGCACAGTTTTTCAAGTGTCGCTATATTTTTTTCGCATACGAGAAACAGATTGTAACCGCAAGCCGCCATTTTTACGGCGCAGGCTTTTCCTATGCCTCTCGAAGCACCTGTGATCAACGCTGTTTTCATGATCTTTTCTCCTTTTTGGGAAGGGCGTTTTTTTGACAAAAAGCCTATGTAAGATTATACTACATGGTATTGAGGATGCCAATTGTTTACTGTTTGTAAAGCCCGGGGTGGCTTACATTTAACGGAGGATATATGAGTGATTCAAAAAGAGATCTTGTGATAATAGGAGCGGGTCCCGCGGGACTTTCCGCTGCGGTTTATGCCAAAAGGGCAGGACTTGACGCACTTTTGATAGATGAGATGCCCGTAGACGGCGGTCAGGTACTTTCAACCTATGAAGTGGATAATTATCTCGGACTTCCGGGAGTTTCAGGTATGGAGCTTTCCGACAAGTTTTCCGAACATGCCAAGAATGCGGGAATTGAAAGAATGTCCGCACTCATTAAAAAGATAGAAGGAAGTGAGGGCGATTTTACTTTGATATCCTCTGAAGGTGATATCAAAGCCAAAAGGATAATAATCGCCACGGGCGCAAAGCATGCGCTCTTAAACGCTCCCGGTGAGGAAGAACTTTCCGGAATGGGAGTTTCGTATTGTGCGACCTGTGACGGCGCTTTTTACAGAAAGAAAGACGTTGCCGTTGTCGGGGGCTCGGATGTGGCTGTGGAAGATGCCATATATCTTGCAAGAACCTCAAATAAAGTTTATCTCATTCACAGAAGAGATACTTTAAGAGCTGCTCATTCACTTGTCGAGGCATTAAAAGCGTGTCCCAATGTCGAATTCGTATGGGACAGCACCGTAAAGAGCATAAACGGAACAAACGGTGTCGAATCGGTCAGCGTTATCAATAAAGTAAGCGGCGAAGAAAGAACGATCGAGGTAAGAGGCGTATTCATAGCCGTAGGTATCACTCCGGTATCGTATCTTTTAAAAGAATTCGGAGTTGACTTAGACGACGCGGGTTATGTGATCGCAGGCGAAGACTGCAGATCGTCGGTAAACGGTATATACGTTGCCGGAGATATCCGCAAGAAACCTTTAAGACAGATCATTACGGCTGTAGCCGACGGAGCCAATGCGGTATCTTCGGTTCAGGCCGATATGAACAAATAGTTTTTTCAAACGCTCCGGTCACTGACCGGTTCGGTATTTTATTTTTCTTAATAATTGGCTAAACGATTATTAAAAAGATTACTGTATCCTTTTAAGAGGCGTGTATATGAAATTTAAGACAGTAGCGGCATTTGTTGTTGTCACGTCGGCATTTTTGCTCTTTAAAAAAAATGCATATGCTTATATCCCCGGCGGACATGACAACATGATCGTTGAAACGGTCGACAACAGAGAATATTCGGATCTGGTCATAGCCGATGTTAACGGCTATGTGAACGTCAGAGACTACCCCGACGAAAACAAAGGGAAGGTGCTCGGCAAGCTTTATGACAATTCCGTAGGTCACTTTCTGGAAGAGACCGACAACGGCTGGTATAAGATCACAAGCGGATCGGTCACCGGATATGTAAAAGCGGAGTATTGCATTTCGGGTGTCGAAGCGATAAAGACCGCAAGAGATGTTGAAGTTACGCTTGCCACAATAAAAGCAGGAACTTTGAGAGTTCGCGAGGAGCCTACAATCAATTCACCTATACTAGGCACTTTTTCTGAAGGGGACGTGCTTAGTGTATTGGCTGAAGAAGACGGATTCGCAAAAGTAGAGTACAACAATAAATCCGGATATATATCTCTTGATTATATTGAAGTCAAGACAAAATTTGTTGAAGCGGAATCCATAGAAGAAGAGCGTACCAGACTTGCAGCAGAAAAGAAGGCAAGAGACGAAGCTCAAAGAAAAGCTCAGGAAGCCATAAAAGCCGAGCAGGCAAGGCAGAAAGCCGCAGCTTCGACAGGCAATCAGACAACGACCGCGCAGGCGGCGGTAACCGTAACAGCTACAGACAACGGCGGGCAGGACAACGCTTCGCAGACCGTGGTGAGCGAAACACCGGTACAGCAGGAAACTCAACAGCAGCAACAACAGCAACAGCAGGAGACGCAGCAGGCTTCGGTCGATACGTCATCCGATTCATATGCACTCGGACAGCAGGTTGTCGAATATGCATGCCAGTTTGTCGGCAACCCTTATGTGTACGGAGGCACCAGCCTTACGGACGGCTGTGACTGCTCGGGATTTGTAATGAGCGTATATGCGCACTTCGGAGTAAAACTTCCCAGAACCGGTCAAATCGGGTCCGGAACAGGCATTGCGATCGAAGAAGACAAGGAGAGAGGTTATAGCTATCTTAAAAATGCTCAGCCGGGCGATATCCTTTGCTACTCGGGACATGTTGCGATATATATGGGCAACGGTCAGATAGTACATGCCGCAACGCCTTCGCAGGGAATCATAACTCAGGGGGCAGAATATACAAAAATAATAGGTATAAGAAGAATCTTTTGAGTCAATAAAACGTACAATTTTGTAAAATATATACAAATCGTTTTTGGGATTTACGAAAAACCGGAGGATGACAGATGTGTACAGTAAATTCTTTTTCCACATTTTCATCCTCCCATTTTTGCCTAAAAAACACTTTTCAACAGACTTATCCACTTTATCCACACCTTTATATGGAAAAAGTGACACAAATTCTTTATTTATTTTTTTCGTAAACAGGAACAGCCGTTTTGTGAGATTGTAACGAAATTTCAAAAATGTGTTGTTAACTATTGACGAAAACCGAACAGGGAAGTACAAGTACCTTTTTGTATACTGTGTAAACCCTGTATCGAAAAAGACTAAACGACCTTAAGGATAAAGATCGAACAAATGAAAAGATTTCTTGTCTGCGTGTCAATGCTTTCTTTGATGCTTATTGCGGCATGCAGTATCAAACAAGTGAATAGTGCTTCCGAATCGGTTTCTTTGTCCGACAGTGCCTCATCGGTAGATTACGCCAAAAGTGAAAAACTGGAGTATTCCGATGAATTCGGGAAAAATCCGGGCGAGTCAGACAAGTTGCCCGAGTATATCCCCAATCCATGGAAAGACTACGAAGACAACAAAGAGGAAGCCGTACCTCACAGCTCCGAAACAAACGGTTATTTTACAATAATGGTCCCTACGTACATTAAGTATTACGACGGACTGTATTTTATTGTCGACTGTTATCACGACCAGGTTGTTTTCACCGATGACTACGATAAGCCCATTTACGAATGGAAGGTAATGGACAAGGATCTCACAAGGCCTCATACGATCGCTTCGGACGGTGAAGTCTATATGGTGGACGATACGGAAAATAAGAGGATCCTCGCATATATCAAGCACACAGAGGATGATGGGGAGATATGGTTCGAACGTATCCAGGAATTTGTCGACATGGGTGAGCGTCCTCATTATGTTTTATATGATGAGACCGATAAATGCTTTTATGCATGGAGCTCCATGAGCGGTCAGATGTGGGTCTTCAAACGTTCAAAGGACGATAAAAAAGTATTCCTTGATGCAAGTTATTCCATACCCGACCTTAACGGTGTATATGTGCGTTCCTTTTTCTTTGAAGAAGACAAAGCATATTTTGTTTCCGGAGTTTACGGAAACGGAACGATATATGAGACAACAAAGGATACTTTCGACGTAATAAGAGAGATCCCGGTCGCTCCCGAGATTGGCGGAATGGTGCAGATAACAAAGATACAGGATTACTACTACGTAACTTCGTCTACCAGCCTTTACGGCGAAACAAACTTAAGATTTGTTGTTCGAACCGATTCTTTGGAACATCTTATGATGGGGCAGTTTGAGGATGTCACCGAAACGCTCGTCGGTTCGGAATTTCCCGGCACACCTTACAACATAACGAATGTAAACGACGAGTGGTTCCTTGCGATACATCGCGATTCGCTCGGCTCTCCGTTCGTAAGATTCAAGATTGTGGACAACGAGATCACCGAGATAAACGAGGTTCAGTAAAAGTTTAAATTATTTCTGAAAATTTCAAATCCGTATAGATTATTTTCAGACTATATGTTATAATTTCCTTACGATATATAGACGAATCATACGCTGTATACGAATCCTATCAAAAAGGAGTGATGAGTATGAAGTTTATCATTTTAGGGAAAAACATTGAGGTTACACCGGGACTTAAGAGCGCGGTAGAAGACAAGATAGGAAAGCTTGAGAAGTATTTCTCACCCGACACTGAGGTACATGTTACACTCAGTGTCGAAAAGGAAAGACAGAAGATAGAAGTGACGATTCCCGTTAAGGGAAGCATCATTCGTTCCGAGCAGGTTTCAAACGATATGTATGTATCGATCGATCTTGTAGAGGAGATAATCGAAAGGCAGTTAAAGAAATACAAGACACGTATCACCGATCGTCATCACAGTGCGGACAACTTCAAGAAGGAGTTTCTTGAGAACGACTACATGGACGATGAAGAGATCAAGATCGTTCGTACCAAGAAGTTTGATATCAAGCCCATGTATCCCGAGGACGCATGCGTACAGATGGAACTTCTCGGTCACAACTTCTTCGTATTCGTAAACGCCGAAGATAACCAGGTATGTGTGGTATACAAGAGAAAAGGCGGAACATACGGACTTATCGAAGCGGATATCTAAGCAGAGACTGAGGAAACCGGCACCTTAGAGTGCCGGTTTTTTTGTGCACAAATTGATATGAATCAAAACGTGTTCTTTTTACCGAATTGCTCTTAAATATATAGTGTTATTAAATGGAATTTTTATTGCGGATAAGGCTGCTTTATGATAAAATATCTTTTGCTCAATGACAAAAATTTAACAATAAAAATCAAATCAATTTCTTAAAAAGGAGATCACAAATGGCAAAAAAGGTTGTTTTGGCAGGCGCTTGCCGTACCGCGATCGGTACAATGGGCGGGGGACTTTCCACCATTCCCGCAGCAGAACTTGGTGCAATAGTAATCAAGGAGGCATTAAATCGTGCAGGAGTTGCTCCCGATAAGGTAGACCATGTATATATGGGATGCGTTATCCAGGCAGGACAGGGACAGAACGTTGCCCGTCAGGCATCCATTAAGGCCGGACTTCCTATAGAGTGTCCCGCCGTTACCGTAAACGTAGTTTGCGGATCGGGTCTTAACTGCGTAAACATGGCAGCTCAGATGATCCAGGCAGGCGATGCTGACATCGTTGTTGCAGGTGGTATGGAAAACATGTCCATGGCTCCCTTCGCACTTCCCAACGGAAGATACGGATATCGTATGATGTGGCCTTCACAGAGCCAGGGCGGTCTTGTAGATACAATGGTTAAGGATGCTCTTTGGGATGCATTCAACGACTATCACATGATCACAACTGCAGACAATGTAGCAAAAGAGTGGAACCTTACCAGAGAAGAACTCGACGAGTTCGCGCTCAAGAGCCAGTTAAAGGCTTGCGCAGCTCAGGAGTCGGGCGCATTCGACAAGGAGATTGTTCCCGTAGAGATTAAGAAAAAGAAAGAGACTATCATTTTCAATAAGGATGAAGGCCCTCGTCCGGGTTCGACCATCGAAGGACTTCAGAAGCTTAAACCCTTAAATCCCGACGGTGTGGTTACCGCAGGTAACGCATCGGGTATCAACGACGGTGCAGCAGCTATCGTTGTTATGAGCGAAGAAAAGGCAAAAGAACTCGGCGTTAAGCCCATGGCTACATTCGTAGCAGGCGCACTTGCAGGTGTTCGTCCCGAAGTAATGGGTATCGGACCTGTTGCCGCTACAAGAAAGGCTATGGCTAAGGCTGACATGAAGATAGAAGATTTCGACGTTATCGAGGCTAACGAAGCTTTCGCAGCACAGTCCGTTGCAGTCGGAAAAGACCTCGGTATCGACGTTGACAAGCAGCTTAACCCCAACGGCGGTGCGATCGCTCTCGGTCACCCCGTAGGAGCATCGGGCGCAAGAATCCTTGTAACACTTCTCCATGAGATGGAAGCTAAGGATCTTAAGACCGGTCTCGCAACACTTTGTATCGGCGGCGGTATGGGTTGCGCTACTATCGTTAAGAGAGATTAATATTGCAATTGACCGTATCCGGGTAATTATTTGCCCGGATATTGGTGTGTTTAAAGAGAGGAGCAGGATTAGATATGGAATTCGTATTATACGAAGTAAAAGATGCTGTAGGCATCATCACCATCAACAGACCTCAGGCACTCAACGCACTCAATTCACAGGTGCTTGATGAGCTTGACGAAGTTTTTTCAAACGTTGATCTTAACACCGTTCGCTGCCTTGTACTTACAGGCGCAGGCGAGAAGAGCTTTGTAGCCGGAGCCGACATCGCGGAGATGAGCACTCTTACAAAGGCTGAAGGCGAAGCTTTCGGTAAGAAAGGAAATGACGTATTCAGAAAGATCGAGACATTCCCCATCCCTGTTATCGCAGCCGTTAACGGTTTCGCACTCGGCGGCGGATGTGAGATCTCAATGAGCTGTGACATCAGACTTTGTTCAGATAACGCTGTATTCGGTCAGCCCGAAGTAGGTCTTGGTATAACACCCGGATTTGGCGGTACACAGAGACTTGCACGTCTTGTTGGCGCAGGAATGGCTAAGCAGCTTATTTATACGGCACGTAACATCAAGGCACCCGAAGCACTTCGCATCGGACTTGTTAACCAGGTTGTATCGGCTGAGCTTGATGAGGCAGGAAATCAGGTTAAGAGCGCTCAGGAAAATCTTCTTGCTACGGCAGAGAAGATGGCTGCCACGATCGCAGCAAACGCTCCCATCGCGGTAAGAAACTGCAAGAAGGCTATTAACGACGGTCTTGAAGTTGATATGGACAAGGCTATCGTGATCGAAGAGAAACTCTTCGGTGACTGCTTCGAGACGGAAGATCAGAGAGCCGGAATGGGCAACTTCCTTGAGAAGGACAAAGAAAAGAAATTAAAGGTTGTACCTTTCAAAAACCGTTAATCAAACACATACATATATTATCTAAGGAGGAACTACTATGAAGGTAGGCGTTATTGGTGCCGGCACCATGGGACAGGGCATTGCCAAGGCTTTTGCTCAGACAGAAGGCTATGAAGTTGCACTCTGCGATATCAAGCAGGAGTGGGCTGAAGGCGGAAAAGACAAAATCGTAAAGGGCTATGCAAAGCTCGTTGAAAAAGGAAAGATGACTCAGGATCAGGCAGATGCGATCACAGCTAAGATCACTCCCGGTCTTAAAGAGAATCTTTGCGCTGACTGCGATCTTATCGTAGAAGCAGCTTTCGAAGATATGAACGTTAAGCAGACAACATTCAAAGAACTCGATGCGATCTGCAAAGAGTCTTGTGTATTTGCTTCAAATACTTCTTCACTTTCGATCACCGAGATCGGAAACGGTGTAAACAGACCTGTAGTGGGAATGCACTTCTTCAATCCCGCAGACAGAATGAAACTTGTTGAGGTTATCGCAGGTGTTAACACTCCCGCAGAAACCGTTGAATGCATCAAGAAGATCTCCGCTGAGATCGGAAAGACTGCAGTACAGGTTAACGAGGCAGCAGGTTTCGTAGTAAACCGTATCCTCATCCCTATGATCAACGAAGCAGCTTTCATCAAAATGGAAGGTGTTTCCGATGTTGAAGGTATCGACAACGCTATGAAACTTGGCGCAAATCATCCCATGGGTCCCCTTGAACTCGGCGACTTCATCGGTCTTGATATCTGCCTTGCCATCATGGACGTTCTTTACAAAGAAACAGGTGACTCAAAGTATCGTGCTTGCCCTCTTATCCGTAAGATGGTACGCGGCGGCAACTTAGGTGTTAAGTCCGGAAAAGGTTTCTACATCTACAACGCCGACAGAACCAAGACACCGGTTGACGCACAGTAAATAATTTTTGGAGGAATATAGATCATGGATTTTTCTTTAAGCAAAGAACATGAAATGGCGAGACAGCTTTTTAAGGATTTCGCCGAAAAAGAAGTAAAACCCCTTGCTCAGGAAATCGACGAACAGCACAGATTTCCCAGAGAAACCGTTGACAAGCTTGCAAAGTACGGATTCCTCGGAATCCCGGTTGCAAAAGAGTACGGCGGACAGGGTTGTGACGTACTTACATACGTTATGTGTGTAGAGGAGATGTCCAAGGTTTGCGGTACCACAGGTGTTATCGTATCCGCTCATACATCTCTTTGCCTCGATCCCATCATGACTTACGGAACCGAGGAACAGAAGCAGAAATTCGCAGTACCGCTTGCTAAGGGCGAGAAGCTCGGCGCATTCGGTCTTACCGAGCCCGGTGCAGGTACAGACGCTCAGGGTCAGCAGACCAAGGCCGTATTAGACGGTGACGAGTGGGTATTAAACGGCTCAAAGTGCTTCATAACAAACGGTAAGGAAGCAGACGTTTACGTTGTTTTCGCTGTTACCGGTAAGGTTGAGAAGCGTGGCAAAATGTTAAAAGAGATCTCTGCATTCATAGTAGAGAAAGGAACTCCCGGATTTACATTCGGTACCAAGGAAAACAAGATGGGTATCTGCGGTTCTTCAACCTACGAACTTATCTTTACCGATTGCCGTATTCCCAAGGAGAACTTACTCGGACAGCAGGGTAAAGGTTTCAACATCGCAATGCACACACTTGACGGCGGACGTATCGGTATCGCCGCTCAGGCACTCGGACTTGCAGAGGGCGCTCTTGAGACCACGATCGCATATGTTCAGGAAAGAAAGCAGTTCGGTAAGGCTATCGGCGCTTTCCAGAACACCCAGTTCCAGCTTGCCGACATGGCAACAAAGGTAGAGGCTGCAAAACTTCTTGTTTACAAGGCAGCTCTTAAGAAAGACGAATACACAAAGAACCCCAAGGTTTCCTACTCCATGGAAGCTGCTCAGGCAAAGCTTTACGCCGCAGAGGTAGCTATGGAAGTTACCACCAAGGCTGTACAGCTCCACGGTGGATACGGTTACATCAAGGAGTACAATGTAGAACGTATGATGCGTGATGCCAAGATCACAGAGATCTACGAAGGAACAAGCGAAGTTCAGCGTATGGTCATCAGCGCAAACTTATTAAAGTAGGAGGATAGGAAACGTGAAGATTATAGTTTGTATAAAGCAGGTTCCCGATACAAAGGGCGGCGTTAAGTTCAACCCCGACGGAACACTTGACAGAGGCGCAATGCTTGCCATCATGAATCCTGACGACAAGGCAGGTCTTGAAGCAGCACTTCGCTTAAAAGATCAGTACGGTGCAGAAGTTACCGTTCTTACAATGGGTCTTCCCAAGGCAGCAGACGTTTTAAGAGAAGCTCTTGCCATGGGCGCAGACAAAGCAGTACTTGTAACAGACAGAGTACTCGGTGGTGCAGACACATGGGCTACATCAACAACTATCGCAGGCGCAATCAGAAATCTTGATTACGACCTCATCATCACAGGACGTCAGGCTATCGACGGTGATACCGCTCAGGTTGGTCCTCAGATCGCTGAGCACCTTCAGATTCCCGTAATCTCCTACGCTCAGGAGATCAAGGTTGACGGAGATAAGGTTACCGTTAAGCGTCAGTACGATGACAGATATCACATGGTTGAGGCTCAGATGCCTTGCCTTATCACAGCACTTGCTGAATTAAACGAGCCCAGATATATGACTCCCGGCGGAATCTTCGATGCTTGCAAGGCAGAGATCACCACATGGGGACGTGCAGATCTTAAGGACGTTGATGATTGCAACATAGGTCTTGCAGGATCACCTACAAAGATCGCTAAGGCTTCCGACAAGGTTCGTAAGGGCCAGGGTGAAAAGGTTATTCCCGATTCTCCTCAGGATGCTGTAAGCTACATCGTAGGCAAATTACAGGAAAAGCACGTTATCTAATATTAAGGAGGCTAATGAAATGAATTTAGAAGAATATAAAGGCGTATTCGTCTTTGCTCAGCAGGTTGACAACGAAGTCTCCTCAATAGCATACGAATTACTCGGAAAAGCAAAAGAACTTGCTAAACCTCTCAATGCTGAGGTAACGGCAGTTCTCATCGGATCGGGCGTTAAAGGTCTTTGCGACAAGCTTGCAGAGTACGGCGCTGATAAGGTTATCCTTGTTGACGATCCCGAACTTAAAGATTACAGAACCGAACCCTATGCACATGCACTTGCTTCGGTCATCAACGAGTTCAAGCCCGAAATCGTACTTGTAGGCGCTACAGCGATCGGCCGTGACCTTGGTCCTACCGTTTCCGCTCGTGTTGCCACAGGTCTTACAGCAGACTGTACGGTACTTGAGATCGGTGACTTCCCGCTCGTTGCCATCCCCGGAAAAGAGTCAGAGCAGAAGCACAATCAGCTTCTTATGACCCGTCCCGCATTCGGTGGTAACACCATCGCTACCATCGCCTGCCCCAACAACCGTCCTCAGATGGCTACCGTTCGTCCCGGCGTTATGCAGAAGATCGATCCCATCAAAGGCGCAAAGGCAGAAGTTATCGAGTTCAATCCCGGTTTCACACCCAACAACAGATACGTTACCATCAAGGAAGTTGTTAAGGCTGTTAACGACGTTGCAGATATCATGGACGCTAAGATCCTTGTATCCGGCGGTCGTGGAGTAGGCTCACCTGAGAACTTCAAGATCCTTGAAGATCTCGCAGCAGTTCTCGGCGGAACAGTTTCCTGCTCACGTGCGGTTGTTGACTCAGGCTGGAAGCCCAAGGAATTACAGGTTGGTCAGACCGGTAAGACCGTTCGTCCCAACGTATACTTCGCAATCGGTATCTCAGGTGCCATCCAGCACGTTGCAGGTATGGAAGAGTCAGGTATCATCATCGCCATCAACAAAGACGAAGATGCTCCCATCTTTGACGTAGCAGACTACGGTATCGTAGGCGACCTTAACAAGATCGTTCCCGAACTTACAGAGAGCTTGAAGACAGCAATTGCCAACAAGTAATCTATAACAGGGTATAAAGAAAAAGCTCCGTGTTTTCGTAAAGAAGACACGGAGCATTTTTTTCTTTGTACTAAATTGTCTTAATGACTTTATCGTAAGTTCGTTTAAAGAAGAAGGTGGTCGCCAATGCGGACATGACTTCGGCGATGGGGAATGACCACCATACGTAATCTACGCTTCCGAGAAGTGAAAGAAGATATGCCGCGGGAATCAAAACGACGATCTGACGCATTATGGAAGTGATCATGCTGTAGATACTGATCCCCAGCGCCTGGAACATGGAGCCCGTAACGATGCAGTAAGCTGCTATGGGGAAGTGAACACCTATTATCCTAAGCGCTACGGTACCCATTTGGATCATGGTATCCGAAGCATCGAAAAGCTTAAGTAACGGTTCGGGGAAAACTTCGAAAGCGATGACACCGAGTATCATCATTGCAGTGGCATATATCCAGGCAAGCTTCCATGTATCCATCATACGTTCTTTCTTTCTCGCGCCATAGTTGTAAGCGATTATCGGGATCATACCGTTGTTGAGACCGAATATCGGCATGAATATGAAACTCTGAAGTTTAAAGTACACGCCGAATACCGCAACTGCGGTCGAGGAAAACGTGAACAGTATCTTGTTTAAGATGAAGACCATCAATGAACCGATCGACTGCATGATTATCGAAGGAACACCGATCTTGTAAATATGTCCTATCAATACGGGATCGGGTCTGAATCCCTTAAAGGAGATCTGTATGTCGGGATTCTTCTTTACGTTAAACATATATGCCATTATGCAGGCAACCACCTGTCCGGTCACCGTTGCAACCGCCGCGCCGGTCACACCCATCCTGGGAGCGCCGAGAAGGCCGAAGATAAGAATGGGATCGAGTATAAGGTTTATGATCGCTCCCGTTCCCTGGGTTATCATCGTGTAGAAAGTTCTTCCGGTTGACGTTAAAAGTCTTTCAAAAATGAACTGTCCGAATATACCGAAAGAACAGGATAAAACAACGGTCAGATATTGAATACCATATTCAACGATCTCAACATCGCCGGTCTGGTTCATGTAAAAAGGTCTTACCGCAAAAATACCTATCACCAAAAACAGAAGATAACTCAGTGCCGAAAGAAAAATACCGTTAACCGCGACTTTGTTGGCGCGCTCGTACTCCTTTTCACCGAGTGATTTCGAAAGGATCGCGTTTATACCGACTCCGGTACCGCCCGCGAGCGCTATCATGAGAGTCTGAAGCGGAAAAGCCATTGAAACGGCCGTAAGAGCGTCTTCGGCGATTTTTGCGACGAATATACTGTCGACTATGTTGTAAAGCGCCTGCACCAGCATCGACGCCACCATGGGAAGCGACATCGATAAAAGAAGGGAATTGACGGGAAGTACGCCCATCTTGTTCTCTTTTCTTTCTGCCGTATTATCAGGTTCGTTTTTAATCATTTCGTTATTGTCCATATATGATCTCCGTTAAATACATACCTTGTAAACCCGAAGATTATAACAAAATAGTCGGGTTCGTTCAAGTTTTGCGAAATATGTTCAAATTAGTCAGAAAAATTGGAAATTTTTGTGGAATTGTATGTACGTAATATGATAAGATGAAAATGACATTGGTTTACATTTATGGGGGAAGATAAACCGGAGGGCTTATAAATGGATGTAAAAGTAAGCAATGATCTTACAAGAAACAATAAACAGGTCATGAACCTGTTTACCATCGTAACTGTCGTATTGTTTCTTGCCTATCTCGTTCAGTATATTAAAGGCGAGAAGTCTCTTGGCGTATTTATCGCGCTGACCCTTACGGATCTTATTCCGATGATCATCGGCTGGATAGTTTATAAGATCAACAACGACACAATATTGATAAAGCATATTGTCGGCATAGGTTATGCGATCTTCTATACCGTGAGCTGCTTCACATCGTATGAGCAGCAGGTATACGTTTACGCGGTACCGATGATCATGGTAGTCGTATTGTACAGCGATATCCCTTATGCAATGATGATATCCATCGGCGTATCTTTGATCGCTGTAATTCATGCGATCTGGTTTGCCGCAAGAGTCGGATTTACATCAACAGCGGTAGCCGCTATGGAGATCGAGATAGCGCTTATGGTTCTTGTTTCCATTTTCTCGGTAGTCGTAAACAGGATGATAACGAAAGAAAATGAAGAGAAGTTAAGTACCATAAACGAAGCCGGTGAAAAGACATCCAAACTTCTCGACGAGATCATGAATGTATCGGGCGAGATCATCGATGATGTCGCAGTCGTATCGGACAAGATGACGATGCTTGCGGCTTCCAGCCAGGAAACACTTTCCGCCATGCAAGAGATCCAGTCAGGAACGGGTGATACGGCTGAGTCCGTACAGAATCAGTTGTATAAGACGGAAGAGATACAGACTCAGATAAATCAGGTTACCGGATCGGCCGAGAATATCGGTGAGAACGTTAACGTTACGGTTGATGCCTGCCACGAAGGACGTGAAAACATCGAAAAACTTATGGAGCAGGTTCGCATATCGGAGCAGGCAGGCAGCGAAGTTATGAAACAGGTTGATGAGTTAAAAGATGCGACCGCAAAGATGCAGTCGATCGTAGAACTCATACAAAGCGTTGCTTCCCAGACAAGTCTTCTTGCGCTTAACGCATCCATCGAGGCGGCAAGAGCCGGTGAAGCCGGAAGAGGATTTGCGGTAGTTGCAACCGAGATATCAAATCTTGCGGGACAGACACAGACGGCTACAGGAAACATAAGTGAACTTATCGACAGTATCTCAAAAGAGATGACGGAAGTTGTTTCATCGATCGATTCACTCGTAGAGAGCAACAAGATGCAAAACGAGTCGGCACACATCACTCAGGGAAGTTTTGAGAAGATCGTTGAAAGCATACGCTCCATAAGAGAAAACTCGACCAATCTTTCCGAAATAGTCGGCAAGCTTGCGTCCGCAAACGAAGAGATAGTTGAAAGCGTTCAGACGATTTCGGCCATTACCGAAGAGGTATCCGCTCACTCCAACAATACATGTGAAGCTACAGAAAACAACGAGATCATCGTTGAAGAAGTACAGCTTCTTGTTGAAGGCATGACAATGAAGGCCGAAAAGTTAAAGGCATTAAGATGATCAAATATCTTGGAAGGGCTCCTGTGAGCCCTTCTTTTTTTGCCTCCGGGGCATTAATTCACACTCTGTTTTTCATAAATTTATACCCTGTTTATGGACATTAAAACGTATAAGTGTTACTATTTTAAAGAATGACGTTTACGGGAAGAACCCGTTCATATAAGGAGGAAGAAATGAGTAAGAATTTTGATGCTATCATGGAAAAAGTAACCGCTTTTCCCATGAAAAAACTTGCGGTAGCGGTGGCACAGGACAAGGCTGTTTTAGAGGCTGTAAAGGCAGCCAAAGAACGCGGGATCGCCGATTCAATCCTTGTAGGTGATGCAGACGAGATCAAGAAGATCGGCGCAGAACTTTCAATGGATATGTCACAGTACCGCATCATAGATGAAAAGGATATTGTTGAAGCTTCTCTCAAGGCAGTTAAGCTTGTACATGACGGCGAAGCCGATATGTATATGAAAGGGCTTCTTCCTACCGGTACTTTCTTAAAGAGCGTACTTAACAAAGAAGTGGGCCTTCGTACGGGCAAGCCTCTTTCCCACGTTTGCGTGTTTGAGATCCCCGGCTTTGACAGACTCCTGTTCCTTACAGACGTTGCATTTATTCCCTATCCCACACTTGAGGATAAGAAGTGCATGATCGACTATACCGTGGAAGTTGCAAATGCCTGCGGCGTTGAAAATCCCAAGGTGGCATGTCTTGCCGCACTTGAGACCGTTAACGAGAAGATGCCTGTTTGCGTTGAATCGGCAAAACTTACCGAGATGAACATAAACGGCGAGATCACAGGCTGTATCGTAGACGGACCTCTTTCAATGGATATAGCTTTGTACAAAGAAGCAGCAGAAGAAAAGGGAGCACTTGACAGAAGAGTGGCAGGAGATGCCGACATACTCCTCTTCCCCGACATTCACGCAGGAAATCTTGTATATAAGGCAATCGTTCATATGGTAGACTGCAAGAACGGTAACATCTTAACAGGTACCAAGGCACCCGTTATCCTTACTTCCCGTTCCGATTCCATGGATGTTAAGTTAAATTCGATCGCACTTGCATCGGTTGTTGCCGAGGCTATGAAAAACAGATAATCAGGAGGCACATATGTCATATAAAAGTTTGATCATCAATCCCGGTTCAACATCCACCAAGATAGGTGTTTTTGAAGACGAGACGTTACTTTTCGAAGAAACACTCCGTCATACAACGGAAGAGATCGCACAGTACGGTTCAATCTTTGAACAGAAGGACTTCAGAAAAGAAGTTATCTTAAACATCCTCAAAGAAAAGAATTTCGATCTTAAGAGCTTAAACTTCATAGTAGGCCGCGGCGGTATGTTAAAGCCCATTCCCGGCGGTACATATGCCGTATCCAACGCTTTGCTTGAAGACCTTATCGTAGGAAAACAGGGACAGCACGCATCGAACCTCGGAGGTATCCTTGCAAAAGAGATAGGTGATTCTCTTAACATCCCTTCATATATCGTTGACCCCGTAGTAGTTGACGAGCTTGCCGATGTCGCAAGACTTTCGGGCGTTCCCGAACTTCCCAGAAGAAGCGTATTCCATGCTCTTAACCAGAAGGCTGTTGCAAAAAGATATGCCAAGGAAGTCGGAAAGAAATATGAAGATCTTAATCTTATTGTAGTTCACATGGGCGGCGGTGTTTCCGTAGGCGCACACAAGAACGGTAAGATCGTTG
>JAEEGI010004400.1_pt1 | contig 33022 bp, 25 predicted proteins | sample 8958751 | NCBI WGS metagenome assembly JAEEGI01 (sample SAMN16246545, study PRJNA631951) | gut metagenome | biome: gut microbiome; feature: rumen; material: KS-attached | host: Bos | place: Iran: Karaj | collected 2018-10
TCTCCGGCGGCCTTCCGCCTGCAGCCGAAACCGGCCACCGCACCGCCCAGACCCCGTGCAAGGACTTCGGGGTGGAATTTGTGAACCGGTAGCAAATATTCAAATTTATTAGTAAATTTGTAAATCGAAACCGAAAACCACAGAATAATGACTACTTCAACCGCCCTTACCGCCCAGTACTCTTTCAAGAGTTCCAAGACTTACTTTGCCGCGGCCCTGTTCATTTTGGGTAACATCCTGGTACCGCAGTTGTGCCACTTGATTCCCAATGGCGGACTTATGTTCCTGCCTATTTACTTCTTTACCCTTGTAGGCGCCTTTAAATGCGGTTGGAAAGTGGGTATCCTTACGGCTATTCTGTCGCCGGTCATTAACTGTGTCCTCTTCGGCATGCCGCCCGTAGCGTCGCTGCCGGCCATCCTCATCAAATCCATCACGCTGGTGGCGGTCATCGCCCTCATCAGCAAGAAGATGCCCTTCTCCTTCCTTTCTGTGGTCCTGGCCGTGCTGGCCTACCAGCTGGTGGGCATGACGGTGGAATTCTTCCTGGATTTCAACCTGATGCACGCCCTGCAGGACATCCGCATCGGCTGGCCCGGTATCCTCATCCAGATTGTGGGCGGCTATTTTGTCATTAAGGCCCTGAAAAAATGCTAGGTGGCCTCCGGGAGTGGAGACTTGTGGTGTTGACCTACAGGATCCACGGGCACCTGGGCATCTATTCCACCCTGGGCGCCAAAATGGGGCTCTTTGCACGCGAATGGTTTGAAAAAGAGGGGATAGCAGGGCACATTTCCCTTGTCTCCTATGCGGGAAGCGTCCCGCCCGTCAGTTGCCTGAACGATGGACTTCAAATGAGCACCGGCGCCACCGTGGGCCATGGCCTCATCAGTGTCTCCGACGACCCCGACAAACGGGTCGAAGCCCTTTTTACCTGTGGGGAAAAGACCCTGCGCGTGTGGCTGAAACCCGCTTACGAGGAACGGATCCGGGAGGATATCCGGTACGGCGTTCAGCAATACGGCAGCAGCCCCGCATACTGGAAATATATCCGGAACCTGGCCCTCAAATACTGGGCGAAGTGGGACCGGACTAAGATTTTTGACTGGACAATCAGCTAGTTCTTGCGCTCGTCTTTAATCTCGGCCGTGGGATACCGGGAAGGGTCAAACGTAACCTCTTCCTCCGTTACGCCCTTGGCAAAATCGTGCAGGACAATCTTTACACCATCAATGGTAACAGTGTGGCTGATAAGAAGATAGGAACCCTTGGCCACCACCAGGTCCATCTTTTTGGGATCGTCCTTGTTGGTGTTGGTCTTGGACTTGGTGCACTGGATGTGCCAGGCATCGGCCGTCTCCTTCTTCAGCTTTACATCATAGCCGTCCGTGATGCCGTTGAGCGTATTCATGCTGTCCTTGGCGTCGGTGGAGGTGGCGTTCGTGATGGTAATCACATTCTTGGAAGCATCGTACACCCAGTCCGTATTACCGTCGGACCAGGTGATGAGCTCTTTTCCCATAATGGTGATGGAGGCCTTGTATTTGTCTCCTAAGGTGTACATGGTGGTGGAGAAAGTGCCCACGATGGGGATTTTCATATCCATGATCATGGAGAAGCCTTCCGCTTCAAATTGATCTGTAACCTCGTCCATCCTGGCCACGATTTCCTCCGCGGTCTGGGCGAAGAGGGCCGTAGCGGTTAAAAGGGCCGCAAAGAAGGTGAATACTTTCTTCATACAATTATGTAAATGATTTGCAAATTTACAAATAATCCCAACAAATCCTTATCTTTGCTACGTGAACCAATTCCAGATCATACGTCCCACAGCCGGAGATTCCTTTTCCGACGCCCTGTCTTCCCTTTTGGCCCAGATGGAAGGCCTGGAACCCGTCTTCGTCCGCTTTTTCCTGAGCGACGCGCAGAACCAGGCCACGGCCCTGCGCACGATGCTGAAGGCTTTCTCCTGGACAGGCCGGCCGGGGGCGCCGGAGCTGGAAGACATCCCCGCCCTGTCCATCGTGGAGCAGCCGCCGCTGGACCGCAGCGGCATCGCCGTGCTGATCCACACTTCCTCCGAGAAAAGGAACTATCTTTTCCACAGCCTCCGCCTCCGGGAAGACGAGGCGCAGGGCCGGGATTCCTACGCCCAGGCGCGTCTGCTCTTCGACAAATACCTGGACCTCATCCGCCCGCTCGGGCTGGAGCTCAAGACCCACTGCGTGCGCACCTGGATCTATGTGCGAGACATTGATTCCAACTATGCCGGGCTCGTCCGGGCCCGCAACGACGTCTTCGCCGAAGAAGGCCTCAGCCACGACACGCACTACATCGCTTCGACCGGCATCGGCGGGGCCACGGAGGGCCGCAACGCCGTCGTCGCGATGGATTTCCTGACCCGTCCCGACATCCAAGAGTCCGACAAGACCTATCTGAAGGCGCTGTCGCACCTCAGCCCGACGCACGACTACGGCGTCGCGTTCGAGCGGGGCGTGCGGCTGAGCGACGGGCGCATCTATGTCAGCGGCACCGCCAGCATCGACCGCTGCGGCCGGGTGCTGCACGAAGGGAACGTGCTCGCCCAGGCGGACCGCCTGCTGGAGAACATCGACCAGCTCCTCCGCGAAGGCGGCTCGAGCCTGGACAAAGTCCCCTATCTCATTGTCTATCTTCGGGATATCTCAGACTACCCGCTGGTGGACGCCTACGTGCAACGGCGCTTCCACTACCTTCCCCGCGTCATCCTGGAAGCCCGGGTCTGCCGGCCTTCCTGGCTCATCGAGATGGAGTGCGAGGTCGCGCCGTAGCAGGCACCGAGCTGCGGGAAGCATTCCCCGAAGGGTTCTTTCCTGCTTCCCGCAGCTCGGTGCCTGCTACGGCGGTCAGTCTCTCTTAGATGAGCGGCGAGACCAGCGCCTGTTTCAGCTGGTCGTCGTAGCGCAGCCGCACCTTGACGCCGGCCTCCTGGAAATAATAGCGCACCGCCAGCTCCTCCTCGATGAAGGGGACGATCTCCTCCTTCTTGAGCCGCAGGAACGCCTCCTTGTCCATATCCAGGGCCTTCTCCATCGCCTCCAGACGGTCCTTCATCCCTTCGGCGAGGCCGTCTTCCTCCAGCTCCTTCTTCATCTGGTCATAATAGGTCCGGGCGCCGGAGCGGTAGTCGAATTCCTTGTTCTTCGCGAAAGCGATGAAATCCTCGTAATCCGCGTCCGAGAAATGGAAGTCCTCCAGGGCGGGGATGCTCTCGTGCCGGCGCACGTAATCCAGGGCGTACTGCTCCAGGATGCCGCCGTAAACCAGGGAATAGACCAGGCGGCTGTATTTCTTGGAAGGCAGTTCCACGTCGGGCGTGATGCCACCGCCGTCCCGCACCTCGCGGCCGCGGGCGGTCTTGAAGACGCTGGTCAGCGAATCGGGAATGTGGCCCACGCTGCCGTCCTCGTTGCGGTGGCTGTAGTCGATGGCCTGCACGCAGCGGCCGCTGGGCGTGTAATACTTCGCCGTCGTGACCTTCATCGAACCGTTGTAAGGCAGCGGACGAATGCTCTGCACCAGGCCCTTGCCATAGGTGCGACGGCCCATGACCGTTCCGCGGTCATAATCCTGCAGGGCGCCGGAAACGATTTCCGACGAGGAAGCCGTCCCGGAATCCACCAGCACGATGACGGGCATTTCCGTATCCACGGGATCGAAAGTGGTCTTGTAAGCGTTCTCCTGGCCAAGGTTGTTTTTGGCCGTGACGACGACCGAGCCCTTCGGGACGAAGAGGGAAACGATGTTGACCGCCTCGCTGAGCAGGCCGCCGCCGTTGCCCCGGAGGTCCAGGACCAGGCGTTTCATGCCCTGGTCCTTGAGCGCCTCGATGGCGTGGCGCACCTCATTGGAGACCTTCTCGGTGAATCCGGTCTGGGAAATGTAGCCCGTCGTATCATCCAGCATGCCGTAATACTCGACATCCGGAAGATGGATGCGCTCGCGGGTGACAGCCACGTCCACGGTGTCCTGCGTACGGACTTTCCGGACCTTGAAACGCACCGTGGTGCCGGGCTTGCCCTTCATCCGGTCGCTGCATTCCTTGGTCTCCAGGCCCTTGACGCTGACGCCGTCGATCTCCCAGATCTCGTCGCCGCAGGACAGGCCGGCCCGGACCGCCGGCGAGCCGGCGTAAGGCTCGTTGATGAAGACGGGGCCGTCCTTCCTGGGTTTATAGATGATGGCCCCGATGCCGCCGTAGGTCTTGCCCAGCAGCATCTGGAGGTCTTCCGTTTCCTCTTCGGGAATGTAGATCGTATAGGGGTCCAGCTCCTCGAGCATCGCGTCGATGCCTGCCCGCTCGATGCGGCCGACCGGCAGGGAGTCCACGTAGGAGCGGTTCAACTCCTTCAAGATGGCGTTCCGGATCTCGGTCCACTTGCCCAGTTCGAAACTTTTGGTCTGTGCGGAAACGGCCGTCGCGCCCAGAAGGAGCGCCGCCGCGAGTATCATGATTTTTTTCATACGCAAGTTGCCTAGCAAAAACTGTACGAAGTTAGGTAAAATTCGTATTTTTGTATGTATGAAACTCATTTTTGCGACGGCCAACCGCGGAAAACTCCGCGAGGCATCCGAAATCCTGGGGGAACGCTTCACGCTGCTGACCCCGCACGACCTGGGCATCGACGAGGACATCCCGGAGACGGGTGAGACGCTCAAGGAGAATTCCATCCAGAAGGCGACGTACCTCTACGAGCGCCTGGGCTGCGACTGTTTCGCCGACGACACCGGCCTGGAAGTGGATGCGCTGGGCGGCGCGCCCGGGGTCCACAGCGCCCGCTATGCCGGGATGGGGCACGATTTCGACGCCAACATCCGCAAGCTCCTGTTCGAGCTGCGCGACGTCCCTTACGACCAGCGGAAGGCCCGTTTCAAGAATGTCGTGACCCTGATCATCGGGGGTGAGATGCATTTCTTCGAGGGCTGCCTGGAGGGCCACATCGCCCTGGAGCGGGGCGGCACGCAGGGTTTCGGCTACGACCCCGTCTTCGTGCCGGACGAATTCCCGGACCGGACCGTCGCCCAGCTCGGCGAGGAGGTCAAGAATGCCATCTCGCACCGCGGCAAGTCCCTGCGGGCGATGGCCGCCTGGCTGAAGGAGAACCTGCCGGAAGCCGACTCCGCCGACGCCTCGGAAACCACGGAAGCCTGAGCCCATGACCCACGACGCGCGCCTCATCATCCTCCAATACACCAAGATCAAGGACTCGGCCATCGTGATCCACACGCTGAGCCGGGAATGGGGCCGCCGCAGTTTCATCGTCCACCTGGGGAAGGGCGCCTCCCTGGCCCTGTTCCAGCCCCTGGGCATCGTGGAGGCTGAGATTTCGGAGAATCCCAAGTCCGAACTCTGGCGGGCCTCCCGCTGCACCCAGGCCGTGCCCCTGGTCAGCCTGCGCACCGATCCGTCCAAGAACGCCATCACCCTCTTCCTGAGCGAAGTCCTCTATCGCGCCGTCCGCGACGGCATGGCGGAAGAAGGCCTGTACGACTGGTGCGAGCGCAGCATCCTGACCCTGGAGGCCCTGGAGAAAGACTACGCCAACTTCCACTTGCGCGCTTTGTTGGAACTGGCCGCCGCGATGGGCTTCGAACCTTCCATAGAAGACCTGGCTCCCTTCTGCGGGGAGCGCTACGCCGAAGTGAAGGCCCTGCTGGGCGCCTCCTTCGAGGAAGCGATGCTCCTGCCCCTGTCCGGGCAGCGGCGCGGCGAACTCTGCGAAATCTTCATCCGTTACCTCTCCCACCACAGCGAGTCGAATCTCGACATCCGCTCCCTGCGGGTGCTGCGGGAACTGTTTTAACGACCGCAAGTGTTCTCAGTGGAACAAAAAAAGACCCCCGGTCAAGCCGGGGGTGACAAAGCTGGATGGAGGTTAGCGCGACTGTCATGGCCGACCTGATCGGCCATCCCACTACCCACCCTAGATGAAGATGTACTTGCAAATGAACAGCGCCGCGAGGATCCACATCGTGATGGAGATCTTCTTGAACTTGCCGGCGCAGGCGTTCAGGAGCACGTAGGAAATCACGCCAAGGAGGATGCCGTCGGAGATGGAATAGGCGACGGGCATCATCAGGACGGTGATGAACGCGGGGATGCTCTCGGAGTAGTCCTCCCAGTCGATCTTCGCGACCGGAGCCATCATCATCACGCCGACGATCACGAGCGCGGGAGCGGTGGCGGCGCCGGGGATGGCGAGGAACACGGGCGAGAACAGCAGAGCCAGGGCGAAGAGGATCGCGACGGTGAAGGCCGTCAGGCCGGTCCGTCCGCCTTCACCCACGCCGGAAGCGCTCTCCACGTAGGTCGTGGTGGTGGAAGTGCCGAGGCAGGCGCCGCACACGGTGGCGATGGAGTCGGCCATGAACATCTTGTCGATGCCGTCCACGTTGCCCTTCTCATCCACCATACCGGCCTTCTGGGACACGCCGATGACGGTGCCCATCGTGTCGAACATGTCGATGAAGAGGAAGGTGAACACCACGGCGAGCATGTCCCAGCTCAGGATGCTGCCCCACTCGAACTGGCAGAAGATGGGAGCCACGCTGTCCGGAGCGGAGATGAAGCCGTTGAACTGGGTGAGGGCCGCGCCGTCCGGTCCCTTGATGAAGAGGCCGATGAGCGTCGTGATGAGGATGCCGAGGAGGATGCCGCCGCGGACCTTCAGGATGACCAGGGCGCCGGTGATGACGATGCCGATGACGCCGAGGAGGGCGGCTCCGTGGGTGAGGTCACCGAGGGAGACGAGGGTGGCGTCGTTGTTGGCGATGATGCCGGCGTTCTGCAGGCCGATGAAGGCGATGAACAGGCCGATGCCCGCGCCGATCGCATGCTTCAGCGAGAGCGGAATGGCGTTCAGGATCCAGGAGCGGACCTTGGTCAGCGTCAGGATGATGAACAGGATACCCTCGATGAAGACCGCGGTCAGCGCGAACTGCCAGCTGTGGCCCATCGTCAGGCAGACGGTGAACACGAAGAACGCGTTCAGACCCATGCCCGGGGCGAGGGCGAACGGTTTCTTCGCATAGATGGCCATTACCAGCGTTCCGATGAGGGCGGCCAGGGCGGTGGCGGTGAAGACGGAGCCCCTGGGCATGTCCAGGGCGCTGAAGATGTTGGGGTTGACGGCGAGGATGTACGCCATCGTCAGGAACGTGGTGATACCCGCCACGATTTCCGTACGGACTTTGTGCTGCTCCGCATCAAAGCCGAACACTTTCTTCAGGAACGTGCTCATAGATCAGGAAACTTTAGAATACCCATTTCCAACCGAGGCAAGGCATCACGTTGAAGCCCTCCATACCGGCGAAGTTGTAGCTGAACTCAACCTCGCCGCCAACGTTGAAGTGGTCGCCGATGCCGAACCAGAGCTGGGGCTCGGAGAGGAATACAAGATGGTCGCCCTCGCACCAGAAATCAGCGAAGCCGGAGAAACGGAAACCCTTGACGCCGAAAACATCCTGGCAGCCCCAAACCGTCGTGAACTGAAGCGGAATCTTGGAATACAGATGGGTAAACTGCTTGTACAACAGCTTGAAGTTGAGCGTGCTGCTGAAGTCCTTCGTGTGCAGGAACCAGTCCAGACCCACCAGGAAAGCGTTGTTGACGGGGAATGCGCCAGCCATGTTTCCCCAAGTTCCGAAACCGCCGTTGTACTCAACCTGCAGACTGATCGGAGCCAGGGCGCTGTCCTGCCAGAAATTCAGGCAGCGGGCGATCTCGAAGTAAGTGTTGTTGGGGGAGACCACCGTATTCCCTTCCCGATAATTGTAATCGTAATCGATGAAGAAGAAGGTGTTACCCCAATTGTCCACATGGAAGCCTTCCATGGTGGTGGTGAAGTGTTTCCGACCGAAGTCGTAGAAGGTTTGGAAGTTGGTTTGCGCCTGGGCGGTGAAGCCGAAGGCCAGCGTGGCGAACGCCACCAGGATGAATGATTTTTTCATAAGATAGTATATCGTTAGAAAAATAGTTTCCCGTTTACAAATTTAAACAAAAACGGACGGGTTAATTCCGCCCCGTCCGATTAAGTAATCAACATTTTATCAACAACCGCCCCGCCCTGAATCAGCCCAGATGTAGAGCTTGTCGCCCCGCCGGACCTTCGTCCCGGCCGGGACCGCCACGGAGCAGCGGGCCCCCTTGGGCGCCTCTTCCACGGGCTCGAACTCCAGCCGCATGTCTTCCACGGTGAATTGGACGCAGCCGGTCGTCGCCCCGATGACCATCACCTCGTCCCCCACGCGCAGCGGCCGCGTCTCGACGGTGATCTCGGCTACGTTGATGCGGTCGAACCAGTTGCTGACCTTGCCGCAGTAGACCTTCATCTTGGTCGCGTGGCTGCCGTACACTTCGCTCCACTGCCCCAGGCGCGCGCCCTGGTAGCATCCGTCCCAGAAGCCCCGGTTGAAGACTTCGGCCAGTTCCGTCTTCAGGGCGGCGGCCAGCTCCGGCGTATAGGTCCCGTCGCAGACCGCATCCGCGGCCCGGCGGTAGCATTCCGCCGTGCGGCGGACGTATTCCGCGCTGCGGGCGCGGCCCTCGATCTTGAAGACCTTCACCCCCGCGTCCACGATCTTGTCCAGGAACTCGATGGTACACAGGTCCTTGGGCGACATGATGTATTCGTTGTCGATGTCCAGCTTGTAGCCGGTTTCCAGGTCGGTCACTTCGTAGCCGCGGCGGCAGATCTGCATGCAGGCGCCCCGGTTGGCCGAGGAGCCGGTCGCCTGCAGGCTGAGGTAGCATTTGCCGGAAACCGCCATGCACAACGCCCCGTGGGCGAACATCTCGATGCGCACGAGTTCCCCGGAAGGGCCCTTGATCCCTTCGCGGACGATGGCTTCGTGGATCTCCTTCACCTGGAAGAGGTCCAACTCACGCGCCAGCACGACCACGTCGCACCACTGCGCCCAGAAGCGCAGGGCCTCGATGTTGGAGACGTTGAGCTGGGTGGAGGCGTGCACCTCCAAGCCGATCTTGCGGCAGTAGGCGATCGCCGCCATGTCGGACGCGATCACCGCCGTGACGCCGGCCTCGCGCGCCGCATCCAGGGTCCGGTAGGCATCCTGCAAGTCATTCTCGTACAGGACGACATTGAGCGTCAGGTAACTCTTGATGCCCGCCTCCCGGCAGATGCGCGTGACTTCGGGCAAGTCTTCGGCGGCGAAATTGTTCGCCGAATGGGAACGCATGTTGAGGCGCCCCACCCCGAAATAGACGGAGTCCGCCCCGCCCTGGATGGCGGCCTGCAGGCAGTCGAAACTGCCCGCCGGGGCCATGATTTCCAATTCTTTCTTGTCCATCGGACACAAAGGTACGGTTTTTCGAAAATAATCACTACATTTATATGATTGAGTCGGAATTGTAAAAAGACCTAACCACCATGAACAAAATCCTCCTCAGAGTCCTCTCCGCAGCACTCGCTGCCTTGACCCTCCTTGCCTGCAACGACGGCCGGAATGCCCCGAAGGGCGACCCGGCAGCCTGGGTGGACCCCTTCATCGGCAGCGGCGGCCACGGCCACGTCTTCGTCGGCGCCTGCGTGCCCTTCGGTCTCGTCCAACTGGGACCCACCAGCATTCCCCAGAAATGGGACTGGTGCTCCGGCTACCACCAGAGCGACTCGAGCGTCATCGGATTCTCCCACACGCACATCAGCGGGAGCGGCATCGGCGACCTGTTCGACGTCACGGTAATGCCGGTCGTCGGCACGGAACTGACCTACGCCCGCGGTACCACGGATGACCCTGCTTCCGGTCTCTGGTCCCCCGCCGACCGCACCCAGGAAGTCTGCACGCCGGGCTACTACAGCGTTCCCCTGACCCGCTACGGCATCGTCGCCGAGATGACCGCCACCGAACGGGTCGGCTTCCACCGCTATACCTTCCCCGCCGCCCAGAGCGCAGCCCTGGTCTTCGACCTGGAGAACGGCGGCTGCTGGGACCATCCGGTCGAGACGCACGTCGAGGCCGACGGGCGTCGCATCAAGGGCTGGCGTTTCTCCCGCGGCTGGGCCAAGGACCAGAAGATCTGGTTCGTCGCCGAATGCGACAAGCCCTTCACCTTCGAAGCCATCAACGAGCGCTACGCCCGCCTCAACTTCAAGACCGCCAAAGATGAAAAGGTCCAGCTGAAGGTCGCCCTTTCCGTCACGGGCCTCGAGGGCGCCGAAAAGAACCTGGAAGCCGAACTGCCGGGCTGGGACTTCAAGGGCACCTGCGCCGCGGCCCGGGCCCGCTGGAACGAGGAACTGGGCCGGGTCCGGGTCACGACCTCCGACGAAAAGAACCGCCGCATCTTCTACACGGCGCTCTATCACGCCTTCATCGCCCCGGCGCTCTTCTGCGACGCCGGCGACGAGCCCGAATACACCATTTTCTCCCTCTGGGACACCTACCGCGCCGCGATGCCGCTCTACACCATCCTGCAGCCCGGACGCGAAGGCGACTTCATGCAGTCCTTCCTCAAGATCTACGAGCGCCAGGGCAAGTTGCCCGTCTGGCATCTCCACGGCAACGAGACCGACTGCATGGTCGGCAACCCGGGCGTGGCCGCGATGGCCGACGCCGTCACCAAGGACATCCCCGGCTTCGACCTTGAAAAGGCGTTCGAGGCCATGAAAGCTTCCGCCCTGCGCCCCGACCGCGGGCAGGACCTGCGCATGCAATACGGCTACATTCCCGCCGACCTGTTCAACTATTCCCTGGCCTTCGACATGGAATACGCCATCGCCGACTGGGCCCTCGCCCAGGCCGCACGCAAACTGGGCAAGACGGAGGAATACGAATACTTCCTGGAGCGCAGCCACAGCTACCGCCACTACTTCGACCCCCAGACCCGTTTCATGCGGGGCAAGGACAGCAAGGGCCGCTTCATCGAGCCTTTCGACCCCTTCTATTCCCACCACAACAAGTCTCCCTACACGGAGGGCAACGCCTGGCAATATACCTGGCTGGTTCCCCACGACATCCAGGGGCTGGCCGAGTGTTTCGGCTCCCGGCGGGCCCTGCTCAAGAAACTGGATTCGCTCTTCGTCGTCTCGTCCGAAATCACCGGCGAGAACGCCTCCAGCGACATTTCCGGCCTGATCGGCCAGTATGCCCACGGCAATGAACCCAGCCACCACATCGCCTATTTCTACACGATGCTCGGCAAGCCCTGGAAGACTGCCGACCTGGTGCGGCAGATCATGTCCGAACTCTACACCGACGGCCCCGACGGCCTTTCCGGCAACGAGGACGTGGGCCAAATGTCTTCCTGGTACATCCTCTCCGCGATGGGCTTCTACCAAGTCGAGCCCGCCGGCGGCCGCTACTGGTTCGGCTCTCCCCTCTTCGACCGGGTGGAACTGAACCTGGAGGACGGCAAGATCTTCACCATCCAGGCCCCGGGGGTCAGCGCGGACAACAAATACATCCGGCGCGTCTGGCTGAACGGCCGGCCCTACACCAAACCCTACATCCGCTACGAAGATATCATGGCCGGCGGAGAACTGAAATTCGAAATGGGCGCCGCCCACAAGACCTGGTACTGTCCGGACGAGCCCGAGACCTATGTTTCGCAGCGTCCCGCTCCGGAAGAGCGCCTCTTCACCGCCCCCGCCATCGAAGCCAAAATCGCCGAAGTCCAGGGCCTGCTGACCAACCCGCGCCTGGCGTGGATGTTCGGCAACTGCTTCCCCAACACCCTGGACACCACCGTCCATTTCACCGAGGACGACGGAAACGGGCACCCCGACACCTTCGTCTACACGGGCGACATCCACGCGATGTGGCTGCGGGACAGCGGAGCCCAGGTCTGGCCCTACCTGCGCTTCGCGAACGAGGACGGGCAGGTGCGCAAGATGCTCGAGGGCACGATCCGGCGGCAATTCTTCTGCCTGACCGTGGATCCCTACGCCAACGCATTCAACATCGGCCCCACCGGCAGCGACTGGGAGAGCGACCATACGAAAATGAACCCCTACGACCACGAGCGCAAGTGGGAGATCGACTCGCAGTGCTACCCTATCCGCCTTGCATATGCCTATTGGAAAGAAACCGGCGACGCCTCGGTCTTCGATGAGACCTGGACTGCGGCGATGGACAACATCCTGCGCGTGATGAAGGAGCAGCAGCGCAAGAACGGCAACGGCTCCTACCGCTTCACCCGCGTCACGGACCGCCAGTTCGACACCAAGTCCTGCGACGGCCTGGGCAATCCGGTCAAGCCGGTCGGTCTGATCGCCTCCGCCTTCCGGCCCTCCGACGACGCCACGGTCTTCGAGTTCCTGGTACCGTCCAACTTCTTCGCCGTCACTTCTTTAAGAAAAGCGGCCGAGATCCTGGAAGAAGTCAATGGCGATGCTGCAAAGGCCGCCGAATGCCGCGCCCTGGCCGACGAGGTCGAACAGGCGTTGCGCAAATATGCGGTGTATGACCATCCGAAATACGGCAAGATCTACGCCTTCGAGGTGGACGGCTTCGGCAACCAGCTGCTGGGCGACGACTCCAACGTTCCGTCCCTGCTGGCCATGCCTTACCTGGGCGACGTGCCCGCAAGCGACCCGGTCTGGCAGAACACCCGCCGCTATGTCTGGAGCGAGGACAATCCCTGGTTCTTCCAAGGATCGGCCGGCGAGGGCATCGGCGGCCCGCACATCGGCCGCGGCTTCATCTGGCCGATGAGCATCATGATGAAGGCCTTCACTTCCGATGACGACGAAGAGATACGCGACTGCATTATCGCCCTGATGAACACGGACGCCGGCACCGGTTTCATGCACGAGTCCTTCCAGCGCAATGACGCCTCCCACTTCACGCGCGCCTGGTTCGCCTGGCAGAACACCCTCTTCGGAGAACTGATCCTCAAGCTCATCGACGACGGGCGCCTCGAACTTCTTAATTCGATTCTCTAAACCTGACTGTGATATGCGTAAACCCATCCTTTGTCTTTTGGCTCTCTGCTGCCTGGCCCCCGTTTCCTTTGCCGGAGGCCGGAAAACGGACTTCCATCCCGAAGAATATGTATCCACCCTGGTCGGCACGATGTCCGATCCGAGCTTCTCCAACGGCAACCTCTTCCCCGCCCTGGCCCTGCCCTGGGGCATGAATTTCTGGACGCCCCAGACCGGGAAGAACGGGGACGGCTGGATCTATGCCTACCAGGCCAAGAAGATACGCGGCTTCCGCCAGACCCACCAGCCCAGCCCCTGGATCAACGATTACGGCTGCTTCAGCGTCATGCCGGTGCGCGACACAGCCCTTTACGACCAGGAGGCCCGCGCCAGCTGGTTCTCCCACAAGAGCGAAGAGGCGCGCCCCTACTATTATCAAGTGTATCTCTGCGACCCGGACGTAAACGTCGAAATGACGCCGACCGAGCGGGCTGCGGTGATGCGTTTCACCTATCCGGACAGCCGCACGGCCGGATTCGTCGTGGATCCGATGTGTTCCGGCGTGGAGCTCAAGATGCTGGATGAAAGGACGCTGGCCGGATTCACCACCTACAACCGCGGCGGGGTGCCCGAGGGCTTCCGCAACTGGTTCGTCATCCGCAGTTCCAGGCCCTTCGACGGGGTGAAGGTGACGGGCGGCGTGGCCGTGGTGCATTTCGACACCCGGCGCGGGGAGCGGGTGGAATTGTCCCTCGCTTCGTCGTTCATCTCCGCCGAGCAGGCGCTGCGCAACTTGGAAGAGGTCGGGACGCGCGGCTTCGACGAGGTCTGCACGGCGGCGAAAGAGGCCTGGAGGACCGTCTTGAGCCGCGTTGAGGTGGAGAGCGACGACATCGACCGGCTGCGCACGTTCTATTCCTGCCTGTATCGGAGCACGCTCTTCCCGCACAAGTTCTATGAGATCGGGGCCGACGGGGCGCCCGTGCACTACAGTCCCTTCAACGGGGAGGTCAGGCCCGGATTCCTGTACACCGACAGCGGCTTCTGGGATGTATTCCGCGCCCAGCTGCCCCTGCTCGACCTGCTCTATCCTTCGACCAGCCGAGAAATCCAGGAGGGCCTTGCGTGCATCGCGGAAGAGAACGAGTTCCTGCCCGAATGGGCCAGTCCGGGGCACCGCGGCTGTATGGTGGGCAACAATTCCGCCTCCATCATCGCAGGGACTTACCTGAAGGGGCTGGGGACGGAGCGCATCGACACGCTCTATCAGACCCTGGTTTATGCGACGGAGCACGTGCATCCGACGGCTTCTTCTTCCGGCCGCCTGGGGCACGAATACTATAATTCGCTGGGCTACATCCCTTATGACGTGGGCATCAACGAGAACGTGGCCCGCACGCTGGAATACGCCTACGACGACTGGTGCCTGCTGCAGCTGGCCCGTCGTCTGGGCCGTCCGCAGGAGGAACTGGACAAGTGGGCCGCCCGCGCGATGAACTACAAGAATGTCTTCGACCCGTCGGTCTGCCTGATGCGCGGGCGCAATGCCGATGGCTCGTTCCAGGAGCCCTTCAGCCCCTACAAGTGGGGCGACGCCTATACCGAGGGCAACGCCTGGCACTACACCTGGTCGGTCTTCCACGATCCGCAGGGGCTGATCGACCTGATGGGCGGCCCGGATTCCTTTGTGCAGATGCTGGATTCGGTCTGGGTGGTGCCGCCCATCTACGACGACAGCTATTACGGGGTCCGCATCCACGAGATCACGGAGATGCAGGTGGCCGACATGGGCAACTACGCCCACGGCAACCAGCCGGCCCAGCACATGGTCTATCTCTACGACTGGGCGGGCCAGCCCTGGAAGACCCAGTTGCACGCCCGCCAGGTGATGGATAAGCTCTACCGCTGCACCCCGGACGGCTACTGCGGCGACGAGGATAACGGCCAGACATCGGCCTGGTACATCCTGTCGGCCCTGGGTTTCTATTCCGTGTGCCCGGCGGCGGACGAATATGCGATCGGCTCGCCTTTGTTCGAGAAGGCGGTGGTCCACCTGGAGAACGGCCGGGACATCGTCATCACGGCCCGCGGCAACGATCCGGACCACGTCTACATCGCCTCGGCCAAGCTGAACGGCCGAACCTGGACGCGTAATTATCTGAAATACGAAGATTTGCTGAAGGGCGCCCGCATCACCTACAAGATGTCGGACAAGCCGGTGAAGACCCGCGGCACCGCCCCGGAAGACGCCCCCTACTCCTTCAGCCGGGAATAATCGGTCGTTTGTGATTAAAGAATCACGGAGAGCCGCTGGCAGATAGATCGGATGCCGGCGGTGATGCGTTGCTGCATGGCTGGACGCGGGTGGCGCTGCCCGTTGGCGTAATGGCTGAGTTGGGCCTCGGCTATGCCCGTTTCGCGGGCCAGGGCTTTTCGGGAAATGTAATTCCCGGAGTATTTCAATTGGGCTCGGGTGGTCAGGATGTATTCCGGTTCCCATTCTCCCTGCAACTCCTCCGGAATAGGACTTCCATCCTCCAGCATTCCTTCCACATGAAACTGAAGAGCCTCAACGATGTTCTTCTTGATATCCTCCAATGTCGATCCCGTGGAAACGCAGGCTATGTCTTCATTGGCAGGAGCGGCTCCATAGTTATTGGGAACCCAATCGATGATGATCTTGACTTTATTCATTTGTTTCTTTCTATTTCCATCCAGCCTGCTTCCAGATGCTATTCAACAACTCCTGACTCAATACTTCACTTTCTTTACCATAGTCTTTTCATCTGAATTCAGACCTTGCAAAGATATAGAATAATTTATCATATTCAAACAAGTTTTTATCAACCGGTAGTAGATAATCATCCTGTTTGCATGACAATTTAACCCCTATCTCCGATTTGAGAAAGGGTTCAAAAAAAAGAAACGCAGATTTTTACGTTTCTTTAAGACTTTGCGTTTTTTTTATAGTTATGAGGCTTATCGACCGAGCGGAGCGCCCAGGTCGAAGCGGAGGGTGGCGGTCTGCTGCCAGCCCATGTAGCCGGTGGAGGTGAAGTGGGCGCGGGCGCCGATCTTCAGGTGAAAGGCGCGTCCCAGGCGGCGCTCCCAACTCAGGCCGATGCGGTCGTAAAAGCCCGTGTAGAAACGATGGCCGAAATAGAGATTGTCGGCGTAGGGGTGGCCTGCGAGGTCCACGCCGTCGTAGAGCGGCAGCAGGTCGTCGCCGAAATAACTATTATTCTCCAGCGTGACGCCCCAGCGCCGGAGCGTCAGGGTCACTTCCCCGCCGCAAGGCGTCGCGGGCTTGTCCGTACGGCGCCGGTCCCACTGGTAAGACAGCAGCGCCCCGGCCCGCAACGACAGTTCCTGCCATTCGGTCCCAGGGGCCAGGTCCGCCTTCACCCAGGGCTGCAGCAAGCCGTGGTCCACGACGCCCGGCGCCAGTTCGGAACCGGCATAATGGTAATAGTCCGCCGCCCAGCCCAGGGACAGCCAGGGCGTAAGCGCCCAGGTCCCGGCGCTGATAAATTGGAAACGTTCCTTGCTGTCATAGCCCCTCTGCCCCAGCCAATCCAGGGCCGCCTCCGTGTAAAAGCGGGGAGCCCGCCACTTCAGCAACACCCCTTCGAAATTGCGGTCCGCAAAAAGATTCTGGTCCGAGAAGAAGGCCTCGGAATACCAGCCCCGCATCAGGCGCCTCGGATAGATGCCCGCCACGCCTTCGAACACGCCCCGCCCGGTCCGGACCCGCGCGTCATAGTACAGGATCCCTTCCCGGGGCAGGTCGCACCAGGTCCGCGAGCCCATGTCGTGCTGCAAGTCGGCGCCCAGGGTCAGGCCGTGCACGACCCCGCGTCCCCGGACCTGCGCACGCAATGTCGGAACCAGGACCGCGGCGTGGGTCGTCCCCGAGCGCAGCAGATACGGCTCGGAGGCGTCGAATTCGCGGTTGTCGAAATAATACAGGAAGTCCAGGTCGTAGCGCCACTCCACCCGGCCGCGGTCACGCGGTCCCGGCTGTACGCACGGCCCTTCCTGCGCGACGGCAGGGAGGAAGAGCGCCAGCCAAAGGATACCTGTGACGAAAGGACGTCGCATCCCTACAGTTTGTAGTAGCTTCCCAGGATCGAAGCGAACCAGGAAGGCGGGAGAATCTTCTTCAGCGTGACGGAAAGCCGCTGTTCCAGCGTCGAGATGACATAGTGGTAGCGCGGACGCTTCTTCGCCACGATCTTCGCCACCTTCTCCGCCAGGAACTCCGGCTTCAAGCCGCCGGTCTCGTCCTTCTCGATCGAAGCGAGCGCCCGGGCCCAGGCCGGATAAGCCGCATCCGCCTCCGGGTCGGAGACGCTCTTGCGGCTGCCCGTGAAACCGGTCGCGAAATCACCCGGCTCGATGACGACCACCTGCAGACCCCAGCCGCGGGCCTCCAGCCGCAACGCCTCGCAGTAGCCTTCGATGGCGAACTTCGAAGCGGAATACAGTCCCTGGAAAGGCAACCCCATCAGTCCTCCGATCGAACTGAAACACAGCACTTTGCCACCTCCCTGCCGCCGCATGACCGGCAGCACGTAATGCAGCATGCGCACCATGCCCATCCAGTTAATGTCCATCTGGGCCTGCGCATCCTCCAGGGAGCAGAACTCCAGCGGACCGCCTATGCCCATGCCGGCGTTGTTGATGAAGACATCCAGACGTCCCTCGGCCTCCACGACCTTCTTCACGACGTTCTCGCAATCGGTCGGATAAGCCACGTCCGCACGAAGGTACACCACGCCCGGAAGTTGTTCCGACTCCCGGCGGTACGTGCCATAGACCTTGTGCCCGTCGGCGGCAAGCCGTTGGGCCATCGCCCGGCCAAAGCCGGACGTGATGCCCGTAATCAGGATAACCATACTATGCGATAATGCCCATTTCCTTGAAAATGCCGGTCAGCACCTCCACCGCCTCGTCCACCTGCGCGATCGAGTGTGTCGCCATCAGGGCGAAACGGATCAGCACGTCCTTCTCCGGGACGGCCGGCGCGATGACGGGCGTGATGAAGACGCCCTTCTCGTACGCCATCTTGACGATCGTCATCGCCTTGATCGTATCCCGTACGAAAAGCGGGATGATCGGAGACTGCGTGTGACCGATGTCGAAGCCGGCGGCACGGAAGGCCTCCTGCGCGTGGCGCGTGACCTCCCACAGGTGCTCCCGGCGCTCCGGCTCATTGATCATGATATCCAGCGCGGTCGAAGCGGCCGCCACGGCGGCGGGCGTCATCGAGGCGCTGAAGATCAGCGAACGCGAATTGTGCTTGATGAAATCGATGACCGTATGGTCGCCCGCGATGAAGCCGCCCAGCGAGCCGAAACTCTTGGAGAAGGTGCCCATGATCAGGTCCGTTTCCGCCGTCAGGCCGAAATGGCTGGCGGTGCCGGAGCCGTTCTCGCCGATGACGCCCAGCGCGTGCGCGTCGTCCACCATCACGGAGGCGTTGTATTTCTTGCACAATTCCACGATCTGCGGCAGCGGCGCGAGGTCGCCTTCCATCGAGTAGATACCATCCACCACGATCAGCTTCTGGGCGCCGCGGGGCGTACCCCGGAGCCGGCGCTCCAGGATCCCCATGTCGTTGTGGGGGAACTTGCGCACGTCGGCGAAGCCCAGGCGGCTGCCGTCGATGATGCAGGCGTGATCCAGGGCGTCCAGGAACACGAAACTCCCGCGGGGCGACAGGCAGCTCACCACGCCCAGATTGACCTGGAATCCGGTGCTGTACGTGACGGCTTCCTCCTTCCCGACGAAACGGGCCAGTTTGGCCTCCAACTCTTCGTGGAGGTCCAGCGTCCCGTTCAGGAAACGGCTGCCGGAGCAGCTGGTGCCGTATTTTTCGATGGCTTTGACCGCCGCCTCCTTGAGGCGCGGATCATCGGAAAGGCCGAGGTACGAATTGGATCCGAACATCAGCACATCCCTGCCGTCCGCCATCTTGACGAGCGGATCCTGTCCCGAGGAAATGGGACGGTAGTAAGGATAGACTCCTTGCGCCCGGACCTCATCGGCGAGGGTATAGCGGGCGCAGAAGTCGTCTAAGGTATTCTTCATTCTATTTGTGGTCAGGGTCGCCGAAATTGACGGCGGAATCGCCCTCCTTGCGGGAACCGAATTCATAGTCCTTGCCCGGCAGGATGGCATTGAGGATAATGCCCACCAGAGCCGCGACGGCCAGGCCGCTCAGGCTGGTGAAGCCGATGGAAATCGAGTCGCCGGCGCCGTACTTGATACCGATCGCGAGGACCAGGATCAGGGCGGCCACGATGACGTTGCGCGAATTGGTGAAGTCAACCCGGTTCTCGACGATGTTGCGCACACCGACTGCGGAGATCATACCGTAGAGGATGAGGGAGATACCGCCGATGGTAGCCGCCGGCATCGAACTCACCACGGCCGCGAACTTCGGGCTGAAGGAGAAGAGGATGGCGAAGACGGCCGCGATGCGGATCACGCGCGGGTCGAAGACCTTGGTCAGGTTCAGCACGCCGGTGTTCTCACCGTAGGTCGTGTTGGCGGGAGCGCCGAAGAGGGAGGCCAGGATCGTGGCGGCGCCGTCGCCCATCAGGGTGCGGTGCAGGCCCGGATCCTCGAGGTAGTTGATCCCGGTCGTCGAGGAAATGGCGCAGATGTCGCCGATATGCTCGACCATCGTCGCGAGGGCGATCGGCATGATCGTGAAGATGGCACCCCAGAGCAGCGCGCTGTCCGGACGCTGGAACACCGAAAGGACGGTGTCCTCGCCCTTGAACGGCAGGCCGATCCAGGCGGCTTCGCGCACGGCGGAGAAGTCCACCTGGCCGATGCAGGCGGCGAAGATGTAGGACACGACGACACCCAGCAGGATGGGGACGATCTTGATCATTCCCTTGCCCCAGATGTTGCAGATCACGACGGTGGCGAGGGCCACGAGGGCCACCCACCAGTTGGCGTTGCAGTTGGCGATGGCGCTGCCGGAGAGGGTCAGACCGATGGCGATGATGATCGGGCCGGTCACGACGGGCGGGAAGAAACGCATCACCTTCTTGATGCCGAAGGCGCGGATCAGGCCGGCCAGCACGAAATACAGCAGGCCCGCGCAGCACACGCCGACGCAAGCGTACGGAAGCGCCTGCGCGGCGGGCAGGCCCGTCTTGGCGCCCATCTCGACCACGGCGGCATAACCGCCGAGGAAGGCGAACGAGGATCCCAGGAAGGCGGGTACCTTGAACTTCGTGATCCAGTGGAAGAGCAGCGTGCCCAGACCGGCGAAGAGAAGCGTAGCCGACACGGACAGGCCCGTGATCGCAGGAACGAGGACCGTGGCTCCGAACATGGCGAACATGTGCTGGAGTCCGAGGACCGTCATTTTGCCTTTGCCCAACTGACGGGCGTCATAAATACCTTGTGCCATAAATGTTAAGTTTTTGGATTTAGTTACGTTTTATTCGGCAGCCGCTTCTTCCGCGGCGGCTTCCACCGCCTCAGCGGCCTCGACGACCGCTTCCTCCGCGGCTTCGGGGGCTTCCTCCACCGCTTCGACCTTCGGCTTGCGCTCGATGCCCATCCACTTCAGGTGGTTGGTGAAGTACAGGCAGCCGAAAGCGATCAGCAGCAAGGCGACCAGCCAGCACAGGACCCTGCGCCACACGGGCGGACGATAGGGGTCGCCGCCCCTGGCGGCCGGGTACTTGGCCACGCTGGTAAGCGTCTTGCCGAAGAGGATGTTGACCAGGATGCGGGAGTTGACGGCCCAGCCGTTGGCGTTGAGCACGGGGCCCAGGTTGCGGCGGCGGAGCTTGCGCCAGGCGATGAAGCAGGCCGGGGCGGAGATGAGCAGCAGGATCGCGACGATCACGAGCAGGACCTGCCACCACTTGAGGGCGAAGATGCCCTTGAACACGGCGGTCAGGGCCACGCCCAGGGCGCCGACGGCCATGCCGATGGCGGCGAAGATGCCGGCGAACTTGGCGATGTCGAAAGGCTGCTTGGCGGCCGGAGCCGCGGGCACGCCCGCTTCGGCGCCGGTCTGCAGTTTCGCGACGGCGGCGGTATCTTTCTCGGCCGCGCTCTTGTCGATCCGGTCGGAAATAAACTTGGCCAGCTTGCGGTAAGGGGTCCAGAAGGCCTTGCGTATGCTGATGGGATTCTCCACGACCTTGGTCACGACGGCGTCCCAATCCCCTCCCTCGCGGTCATAGAACAGGGCGTTCTTGCCGGGGCGCAGGTCGTCGGTGTCACCGGCGGTCATCGCCGCGACGACGTTCATCGTCTTGCCCGTCGCCTTCTGCGTGCAGGTGCAGTAGATGAGGAACATGTTGCTCAGGCCGGCCATGTCGCCGTGCTGGCCCATGTCTTCCACGCGGACGCAGAAGTTGCAGCAGCGCTCGTCGATGTAGAGCTTGCCGACCTCGAAGATGGCGGCCGGCTCGCCGTTACGGCCATAGTACTCGGAGAAGTTGACATAGTTGCGGAGCAGGCGGTAGAAGTCGCGGTTCAGATGCGTGAGCTTGTCCACCGCGTCGATCCCGGCCGCCTCTTCCTCGAGGGCCTTGTCCGCGGCGATGAGCTCCAGCAGGGCGGCCTTCTTGTCCTCCTTGAGCAGGGCGCGGATGCCGTCGCCGCCCAGGGGCTCCACCTCGGAACCCTTCTTGGCGTCCATCCAGGCCGTATAGGGTTTGAACTTGTCCAGGATGGCATTCCAGTCGTCCTCGCTGATCTCGTCCTTTCCGGGGAAATCCTTGTCCAGCACCAGGCCCTTGAGGGTCGCGAACGCGCCCTGCCAGGCAGGGTTGAGGGCCTTCAGCGGCAGCACGGGCGCCTTGTCCGGGCGGGCCAGCGGATAGGTCGCGATCTCGGCCTCGTTGGCAACCAGGTCGGTCCCGCTGATGGCGCTGACCTTCTCCACGGACACGTCCAGAGCCTCGGATACCGCTTCGTCGAAGTTGATGAGCTTGCAGCGCATGAAATAGTCGGCTACCTTGTCCCGGACCGCGTTGACGGCGTCCAGGGCGGCGGAAGTGTCCGCCCCGTAAGGCTGCACGGCCTCCAGGTCCGCTTCCGCGGCATCCAGCCAGGCGGCGTAATCGGCCAGGGCGGCATAGAACTTCTCCACGATCTCCTCGTTGACACCTTCCTCGCCGCTGCGGTCGGTCGCGCTCCCAACCGTCCCGACGATGGTCTCGATCGTCTTCTTCAAGTCCTCGTCATCGGTCGAGGCCGGGGTGACGATGCCGTCTCCGTTGAGTTTGGTCTTGGCGAAGATGGCCACGCTGTCGGAAGTGTCCGCGACGGTGATGCTGTCCTTCTCGAGACCCAGGTTGGCCAGGATCTGCTTCGCGGAATCGAAGAGTTTCTTGCCGGCCTCGCATTCGGTATCGATCTGGGCAAGCGGGACCGTATCCTCCCCCTTGAGGATGGCGTCCTTGTCCTTCAACACGGAGGTCAGCCACTCGGCGGCGGCGACGATTTCCGCGACGCGGACCCGGCCGTCACCGTCCGTGTCGATCATCGAGAGGGTCTTCTCGTCGAACTCAAGTCCCTTGACCGGGCAGCTCAGGACGGTCCATTTCTTCTGGTCCAGCTCTCCAAGGTGGGCGATATCCTCGCCGCTGCCGATCTGGACGCGCGGAACGCCTCCCAGGGAGACGTACTTCCAATTATACGTGTCTTTGGCCATAGGTGTTAGTTTTTATTCCGTTAAAGATAACCATTATTTTGGACTTTTCGGCTCTTTACGGACGAAAAATACTAATGAAAAGAGAAGGGCCGTTCCAGGACGGACCGGCGGTACATAATGCTGAGCCAGACGGTGCGGACGAGCAGGTGCATGAAGTAGGCGGCCATCAGGAAGTGGAGGGCCAGGATGGAACGGGATGCCCGGTCGGAGCCGGGCATGACGGAAGGATCACCGGGCACGACAGAAGCGGACACCGGCGGGATCAGGCCCTTCAGGGCGAACCACAGCGCGAAGAAGCCGACCATCGCGGCGAGCATCGCGTCCCGCATGGGGCGGGAAGCCGTCGCGCCTTCGTAAATGCCGTCCCAGGCGAAAGCCGCGCAGCCCAGCGGCGGCATCAGGATCAGCCAGGCCAAATAGGGCCGGCAAGCCTCCACGACACTCTCGTCGGAAGTCATCACCCGCAGCATCGGGATGCCCCCGAAACCATAGATGAAGAGGAACGCCCCCGCGATCCCCATGCTCCAAAGGAAGACCCGGCGCACTGATTCGCGGGTCAGTTCCCGGTCTTGCCTGCCGATGTACTTGCCCACCAGCGCCTGCCCGGCGTAGGCGAAACCGTCGGTAATGAAGGAGAATAGCATCAGCAGCTTCATCAGGATCGCCCCGGCGGCCAGCGTCAGGTCGCCGTAGCCCGCGGAAATCATCGTGAAGCCGATGTAGATGGCCGTGATGCCGATCGAGCGGAAGAACAGATCCGTGTTGAGGGAGAAGAAACGGCGTATCTCCTTCCCCTGGAAAGCGGCGCGCGCGTCGGCGGCGTCGAAACCGCTGAAGACGCCGCGGTACTTAAAGGCCACCACGGCCCCGGCGAACAGCAGGCCGGTGTATTGCGCAATCAGCGTTCCCAGGGCCACGCCCGGGAATCCCAGTCCCTCCCAGCGGCCGACGCCCAGGGCCAGGATGATGCTCAAGATTACGTTCAAACCATTGACCACCAGGTCGGTCAGCATCGAGCTGACGGAGTCCTGCATCCCGATGAACCAGCCCCGGAAGGCCATCAGGGCCAGGGTGGCCGGCGCGGCCCAAACCCGGATGAAGAAGTATTTCAGCGCCAGCGCCTTGACCTCGGGCGTGCAGTCGATCACCAGGAAAGCGAGTTTCGTGAAGGGCCATTGGACCGTGAGGACCAGCAAGGCGATGGCCAAGGCCAGCCCCACGCCCCGGACCAGGAGCCGGGCGCATTCCTTCCGGTCTCCGCGCCCGTAGGCCTGAGCCGTCATTCCGCCCGTCCCCGCCCGGAGGAAATAAAAGTTCCAATACAGCAGGTCGAAGAGCATCGAGCCGACGGAAATGCCGCCGATGAAAGCGGCCGCGCCCCCGTCCAGATGCCCCGCCACCGCGATGTCCACCATGCCCACCAGGGGCACGGTGATCCCCGCCAGGATGCTGGGCAGGGCGATGCGCAGGATTTCCCGGTCGAGGGCTTTCATCTATCTGAACTTGCTGTCCTCCTCCAGCATCCCCAGGTAGGAATTGTACCTTTCGGCGCTGATCCGGCCCTCATCGACGGCGGCCTTGACCGCGCAGCCGGGCTCGTGGGTATGCGTGCAGGGGGTGAAACGGCAGTCCCGGGACGCGTGCAGCATCTCGGGGAAATAAAGGGCGATCTCTTCCTTCTTCAGGTCCACCAGGCCGAACCCGCGCAGGCCCGGGGTGTCGATGATCCAGGCGCCGTTGGAAGCGGGATACATCTCGTAGAGGGAGGTGGTGTGCTTGCCCTGGAGGTGGAATTCCGAGATCTCGCCGACCTTCGGGTCCAGGGAAGGGTCGAGAGCGTGGATGAGGCTCGACTTGCCGACACCCGACTCCCCGGAAAGCAGGCAGACCTTGCCCCGGGTGGCTTCCCGCAGGGTTTCAATCCCTTCGCCGGTGACGGCGGACGTCTCGATCACGCGATAGCCCGCGCTCTCGTAGATGCGGCGGAATGCGGCCACCTGCTCCGAGACCTCGTCGCGGTAAAGGTCCACCTTGTTGAGCACCAGGGTCGCGGGGACGCCGTACACCTCGCAGGTGACCAGCAGCCGGTCCAGGAAGGGCAGTTTGATTTCCGGGAAATAAAGGGACACGATGATGAAGGCCTGGTCGACGTTGGCCGCGATCACGTGGGCCTGGCGGGAGAGGTTGGTGGAGCGGCGGATGACATAGTTCTTGCGCGGAAGCACCTCCAGGATGGTCGCGGGATGTTCCGCGGTGGGCTCCCCTTCGCAGGCATAACGCACCCGGTCGCCGACCGCCACCGGATTGGTGGCGACCCCGCCCTTCAGCCGGATACGGCCCCGCAGCACAGCCGGGATGAGATTCCATTCCGGCAGCTCGCTGAGCAGGTACTGGCTGCCCGTGTTCTTGACGACCGTCGCGATTCCGCTCCTTTCCATACCGTACAAAGATACGAGTTTTCTGCTTATATTTGTAATGCTAACCTTTGCGCCATGATTGAAGACCGTATCCTGGACCAGGCCGTAGCGGACCTGTTCGCCGATATCACTTTCCCGCAGGAGCCCGCCGGGCTCTATGACCCCTTGCGCTACATGATCGCCATCGGCGGCAAGCGCCTGCGCCCCAAACTCTGCCTGCTGACCTATTCGCTCTTCAAGGACAGGCTGGACGCATCGGTCCTGGAGCCGGCCGCGGGCCTGGAAGTCTTCCACACCTTCACCCTGATCCACGACGACATCATGGACCGCTCGCCGATGCGGCGCGGCTGCGACACCGTCTGGAAGAAATGGAACGAAGACACCGCCATCCTCTCCGGCGACGTGATGTGCATCGACAGCTACCGGCGCATCGCCCAGGCCCCTGCGGAGGTCCTGGGACTTGTCCTGGCCCTCTTTACCCGGACGGCCGCCGAGGTCTGCGAAGGCCAGCAGATGGACATGGATTTCGAATCGGTCCCGCAGGTCCCGATGGCGGACTATATGCAGATGATCGGACTAAAAACAGGCGTACTGATCGCCTGTGCGGCCCAGATGGGCGCCCTGATCGGGGGCGCGTCCGCCGAAGTGGCGGACCGGCTGTATGCGTACGGCTACCGCCTGGGCCTGGCCTTCCAGGTTGCCGACGACTATCTTGACACCTACGGCGACGCCGCCGTCTTCGGCAAGCCGATCGGCGGAGACATCGTCAACGACAAGAAGAGCTGGCTGCTGACCCGCGCGCTGGAAAAACTGACGTGCAAGGACGCCCTGCTGCGGGCGATGGAACTCCCGGTGGAAACGGCCGACCAGCGGGCCGCCAAGATCTCGGCCGTACGCGCCATTTACGACGCCGCCTCCGTCGGCGAAGACGCCCGTGCCGAAGTCCGCCGCCTCAGCGACGAAGCCCTCGCCGCCATCGACGGCATCGACGCCGCCATCGGCCTTCCCGGCACCGCCGCCTACGACGCCCTGCGCGACTTCGCCGACCGTCTCGTCTCCCGCGCGAAGTAGCCTTCGAAGGCCGGAGGGCGAAGAGGGGCCGGCACCTATCAAGCAATGTAGCTGGTCAGCAACTTGAAATGCCCCTCCGGCACGAACTCCAGCGCCTCCACGCAAGCCGGCACCAACACCGTCTCGCCCTGCCGCACCGGCATCTCCACCAACTTCGGAGCCTCCGGAGACTTGGCCCGCCGCGTGAAACCGAAACACTTCCGCTCCCGCATCGGCGCCGGCTCCAGGCAACGCAACACGCCCGACCCCTCGACGCAAATCACCGTCAGGAACGAATCGATGTTGTGCAGGTCCTTCACGTAAGCCTCCGTCAAATCATATAAAGACGTCGTGAAATACGGGCAGCGCACCAGGACACTCTCCCGGTTCACACACTTCTGATACCCCGTCCGGTAATCCGGCTTCACCGAATAATCGATCGCATCCATCGCCAGCTCCGTATGCAACTCGCGCGGCTGGCCATCCAGGCCCAGGCGGCCATAATCATAGATGCGGTACGTGATATCCGACGTCTGCTGGATCTCCGCCACGAAACAACCGGCACCGATCGCGTGGATCCGACCCGCCGGGATGAAAAACACGTCCCCGGGCGCCACCGGATAGTTGCAGAGCACCTCCGTGATCGTCCCGTCCGCTACCCGCGCGACATACTCCTCCGGCGTGATCCGATGCGACAGGCCCGACATCAGATGCGCCCCCTCGGACGCCCCGACCACATACCACATCTCCGTCTTGCCCTTCGACCCGTCGTGCCTGGCAAAGGCCAGCTTGTCATCCGGATGAACCTGGATGCTCAGGTCGTCCTGCGCGTCGATGAACTTGATCAGCAGCGGGAACTCCGTGCCCGTTCGCTCATAGACGTGAGCCCCCAGCAGCCACTCCTTGCGCGCCGCGCAAAGCTCCGTAATGGTCTTGCCGTCCCACTCCCCGCCGTCGATCACGGACTCGTGATCCTTCACGGCAGACAGCTCCCAGCTCTCCCCGATGTGCTCCTGGTCGGTCTCGACGCCCTTGAACGGGGCGATCTTCTCCCCGCCCCAGACCACCGTCTTGAGATATGGCTTGAACTTGAACATACAACTAAATCAACGGTTCCGCCGTCATCGCGGCCGGCTGCGGGATGCCCATCAGCTTCAGGATGGTCGGCGCGACGTTGCACAGGGCGCCGTCCTTGACCGTCTTCACCGCATCCCCGGCGTTGATCACCACGAACTGCACCGTATTCAGGGAATGGGCGGTGTTGGGCGTGCCGTCGGGATTGACCTCGAAATCGGCGTTGCCGTGATCCGCGGTTAGCAGCACCACATAGTCGTGGGCGATGGCCTCATCCACCACGTTCTTCACCAGCTTGTCGATGCATGCGACCGTCTGGGTGACGGCGGTGTACACGCCGGTATGGCCCACCATGTCCCCGTTCGCGAAGTTCAGGATGATCATGTCCTGCTTCTCGCTGCGGATCTGGGCGATGAGCTTTTCCGCCACCTCGGGGGCGCTCATCTGGGGCAGGAGGTCGTAGGTCGGGACCTTGGGGCTGTTCACCAGGATGCGGTCCTCGTTCTCGAATACGGTCTCGCGCCCGCCGTTGAAGAAGAAGGTCACGTGGGCGTATTTCTCCGTCTCCGCGATGCGGAGCTGATGCTTGCCGGCCTTGGAAACCGTCTCGCCCAGGGTATCCTGCACAAGCTCCTTGTCGAAGAGGATGTGGACGCCGGTGAAGGAAGCGTCGTAGGGCGTCAGGCAGCAGTAGTACAGCGGGATCGTGTGCATTCCCTCCTCCGGCATGTCCTTCTGCGTCAGGGCGGCGGTCAGCTCGCGGGCGCGGTCGTTGCGGAAGTTGTAGAAAATGACGGCGTCGCCCTCCTCGATGGTCGCGACGGGCCTGCCGTTCTCCGTCACCACGATGGGCTTGATGAATTCATCGGTGACATCAGCGTCGTAACTGGCCTGGATGCCTGCCTGGGCGCTCTCGAACGCGGTGCCCTTGCCTTCGACCAGCAGGTCGTAGGCCTCTTTCACGCGGTTCCAGCGCTTGTCGCGGTCCATCGCGTAGAAGCGGCCGCAGACGGAAGCCACCTTACCGGTGGTCGCCGCCATCTTCTCCTCCAGTTCGGCGACGAAGCCCAGGCCGCTGCGGGGATCCGTGTCACGGCCGTCCATGAAGGCGTGGACATAGACTTTATCCAGACCCTCTTCCTTCGCCACGCGCAGGAATTCGTACACGTGATCCAGGGAACTGTGCACGCCGCCGTGGGAGGTCAGGCCCATCAGGTGCAGCTTCTTGCCGCTCTTCTTCACATATTCGTATGCCGCCTTGATCTCGGGATTCTCCAGCAGGCGGTGCTCCCGGCAAGCGATGTTGATCTTCACGAGATCCTGGTAGACGATGCGGCCGGCGCCGAGGTTCATGTGGCCGACTTCCGAATTGCCCATCTGGCCGTCGGGAAGCCCGACGTATTCGCCGCAGGCCTGCAGGTGGCCGTAGGGATACTTCGCCCGCAGGGCGTCGATGTTGGGCGTGCCCTGGGTCCAGATGGCGTTGGAATAGTCGTGACGGCCTTCACCCCAGCCGTCGAGGATCATCAAAAGTACTTTTCTATCCATAGTATTTCATTCGTTTCAGAAATCTTGCAAATTTAGTAAATATCCTTGAGGAATTGAACAAACATCTTGCTACCTTTGTACTATACGGAGTCGAACACAGCTCCGCGCCGAACCAAATGAAAAGAAAAAGCAGCCGCTTCAAGGGCGTCGCTCCCAAACACCACAGCGCCCGCCACGCCGCATCCAAGGTCTATCCCGAATACACCGGACGGGTCCAGATGACCCGCGAAGGCTTCGTCTTCGTCATTGTCGAAGGCCTCGAAGACGACATTTTCGTCAAGGCCTCCAAGACCCGCCAGGCCCTCAACGGGGATACGGTCATCGTCGCCGTCACCCGCCAAGCCGGCCGTGACCACCGGCGCGAAGGCGAGATCGTCAAGATCGTCGAGCGCTCCCAGCGGCCCTTCGTCGGCGTGTACCACACCATCGGCGCCCAGGCCTGGGTCCTGATGCAGAGCAAATCCATGCCCTACGATATCGAGGTCGACGCGGAAGCCGCCGCCGCGATGGGCGCCAAGCGCGGCATGAAAGTCGCGGCCGTCGTGGACAGCTGGAACCGCAACGACCCGGCGCCGAAAGGCCACCTGGTCGACGTGCTCGGCGAGCCGGGCGAGAACGAGACCGAGATGCACGCCATCCTGGCGGAATTCGGCCTCCCCTACCGCTTCACCAAGACCGTCCAGGATGCCGCCGAGGCCATTCCGGCCGCCATCACCCCCGAGGACCTCAAGGGCCGCAAGGACTACCGGGACATCCTGACCTTCACCATCGACCCCGCCGACGCCAAGGACTACGACGACGCCCTGTCCTTCCAGGCCCTGCCCAACGGCAACTTCGAGGTCGGCGTCCACATCGCCGACGTCTCCTGGTATGTCAAGCCCGGCGGCGCCGTGGACAAGGAAGCGCAGTACCGCGGCACCTCCGTCTACCTGGTCGACCGCACCGTGCCTATGCTCCCCGAAAAACTCTCCAACAACCTCTGTTCCCTGCGCCCCGGCGAGGACAAGCTGACTTTCTCCGCCGTCTTTGAAATGACTCCCAAGGCGGAAATCAAGAACCGCTGGTTCGGCCGGACCGTCATCAACTCCGACCGCCGTTTCAACTATGAGGAGGTCCAAACCTTCATCGAGGCCGGCGAAGGAGCCGACGAGGTGGAGAAAGCCGTGCTGGAAATCAACAAGCTGGCCGCCATCCTGCGCAAGAAGCGCTTCGACGCCGGCGCCATCAGCTTCGACCGCCCGGAAATGAAGGTGATCGTGGACGAAAAGGGCAAGCCCCTCGACGTCCGCGAGCTGGTCTCCAACGAGTCCCACTGGCTCATCGAGGAATTCATGCTCCTGGCGAACCGCAACGTCGCGGAATGGGTCGCCACCGGCGGTCAGATGAACGGCGTGGCCTCCAAGAAAGCCAAGACCTTCGTCTACCGCACCCACGCCGAGCCCAATTCCGAGAAAATCGAGGGCCTGCGCAAGTTCGCGGGCAATTTCGGCTACAAGATGGGCGACACCGGCAGCCCGGAGAAGACCGCCCGTTCCCTGACCGTACTCCTGGGCTCCGCCAAGGACAAACCCGAATACCAGGCCATGCAGATGATCGCCCTGCGCGCCATGGCGAAAGCCGCCTACACCACCGACAACATCGGCCACTACGGCCTCGCGTTCAAGTTCTACACGCACTTCACCTCGCCGATCCGGCGCTACCCCGACCTGATGGTCCACCGCCTGCTTTCCCTTTATCTGGCGGGCGGCGAGAGCCAGAACCTCTCCTTCTATGAAGACCAGTGCAAGCACGCCTCCGAGCGCGAAGTGATCGCGGCCGAAGCCGAGCGCGCGAGCATCAAGTACAAACTCGTGGAATTCATGCAGGACAAGATCGGGCAGGAGTTCGACGGCACCGTATCCGGCGTCACCGAATGGGGCATGTACGTCGAGATTGAGCCGACCAAGGTCGAAGGCATGGTCCCACTGCGCACGATCCGTTCCGACTTCTTCGAATTCGACGAAGAGCGCTACCGCCTGGTCGGCCGCCGCACCCGCAAGGTCTACACCCTGGGCGACAAGGTCCGCATCAAGGTCAAGGAGACCAACCTGGAGCAGAAACTGCTGGACTACGAGCTGATCGAGCCGGGGATCCCCGGTCAAGCCGGGGATGACAATGGATGGGCCGGGGATGACAACGGATGGGCTAGGGATGGCGCTGACGTCATAGCCGGCTCGACCGGCTATCCCGACGAAGGCATCTCCGAAGAGCAGGCCCGCCTGGAGGCGATGACCGACCGTCCCTTCTACGAGGGAGGCGCCCACAAGGGCCCGAAGGCCCGGAAGGCCGCTACCGGCAAGAAACCCTCGAATTCCAAGAAACGGAGCACCCGGTAGGCCCGGAAGACATCAGCGAGGCCCGGTCACTTGAACTGCGAAACAATCGTTTTGAGAGATACGCCGAAGACGGCACGGACCACCGGCTCCAGGTCAGAGGGCGCGCCCTCCAGATGCATCGTGTACTGGGTATGCGTGAGGGTCTCCCCCGGCGCCAACGCCGCGCCCGGCGAGGAAGTCTCAATCTCATAGAAAGGACCCATCACCACGCCCGTCTCCGTCGGACCGTCGTTGTAGGAATTGATCACGTCTCCGCCGAAAGCATCCTCCTGCTCCCCCCACTGGCTGTTGACATAGTCGCAGGGGCCGTCCGGCACCGTATACTTCAGGATGTTCAGCACCCCCGACGCGCTGTCATAACTGCCGCACACGTCCCGGGCACTTCCGGCGGGCAGTCCGATCTTGGACCGGAACGCCCCGTCGATCTTGAAATACACCATCCCGTCCGCGACGGCCAGACGGCCGGGCGGCATCTGTCCGAAATAATCATCCTTGACGATACGGCCCCGGCACCCGGGATCATACGGGATGAACACCGTCGTCGTCGGCGAAGGGTTGAAACACCCTAGCAGCCACACCGACGGCATCCCCGTCTCCCGGGTCCATGCAAAGGAACCGAGATTGGTCAGGGAATTGTCCGTCCGGTACACCACGGCCCGAACGCCGGGACCCAGCGGAACGCCCAGCAGCGCTTCCACCTCCGGCCGCGAAACCAGCGCGACCTCCCGCCGGAACCCGATCTCGAAACGCCGCCCGGAGGCATTTTCCAGGGAGGCCTTCGCCGAATAGGTCACCGCCGTGTCCGAGACCGACTCCACCGTAAACGGATCCGTATCCAGGATCGAGGGCACCTTCCAGTGCGCATACACCTGCTCCTCCCCGGGACGGAAGAACCAGGAGAAAGGCCCGCCCTCCGGACCGATCCAGAAGCGCTCCTCTCCCCCGTAGGAATTGAACTGCGGATTGAACTCCCCGGACGCGATGAAGCCGTGGTTGATCCAGCCATATCCGGCGGCGGAACGCCCCCCGGAGGTCGAAGTCAGCACCCGGCCCTGCCAGCCAGGCACCGTCAGCACCCGCGCCAGCCCGTCGGCGCTGCTCAGCTCGACGGTACGGATCCCCCGCTCCGCGAGGAAATCCCTGTCATATCCGTAGGTCCCCATTTCCGCCCTTCATGTCAAGCCGCGGCCCTTCAGGAAAGGCTGCGTGTCGGGCTCCCGGCCCATGAACGACTTGAAGAGCGTCATCGGCTCCTCGCTGCCGCCCTTCTCCAGGAAGGTCTCCTTGAACTTGCGCGCCAGTTCCGCGTCCCAGACCCCGTGCTCCTCGAACTTGGCGAACGCGTCCTTGTCCAGCACCTCGGACCACAGATAGCCGTAATAGCCGGCGCTGTAGCCGCTGCTGAAGATATGGTTGAAGTAGGTCGTGCGGTAGCGCGGGATGATCTCGTCGATCAGCCCCATCTCCCTGCAAACCTTCGCTTCGAACGCATCGATCCACTCCGGACCCGCTTCGGCCGGAATCTCCGTCAGCTCATGCCACTTCATGTCCAGGATCGACGCGGCGCAGAGCTCCGTCGTCATGAATCCCTGGTTGAAGGTGCGCGCGGCAAGGATCTTCTCCACCAGCTCCGCGGGGATCACCTCGCCCGTCTTGTAATGCGTCGCATACTGGGCGAGCAGCTCCGGCTGGAAGGCGAAATTCTCATTGAACTGCGAGAAGGTCTCCACGAAATCGCGCGCCACGTTCGTGCCGCTGACCGTCTTGTAGGAGCACTTGGACAGCAGCCCGTGCAGCGCGTGCCCGAACTCGTGGAATGCGGTCTCCACGTTGTCCACGCTCAGCAGCGACACCCCGTCCGCGTCGGGCGCGGCGAAATTGCCCACGTTGACGATGATCGGCCGGACATCCTGCCCCCCGGCGTCCACGTACTGCTCCCGGACG
>JAEEGI010004401.1_pt1 | contig 33017 bp, 37 predicted proteins | sample 8958751 | NCBI WGS metagenome assembly JAEEGI01 (sample SAMN16246545, study PRJNA631951) | gut metagenome | biome: gut microbiome; feature: rumen; material: KS-attached | host: Bos | place: Iran: Karaj | collected 2018-10
TTTACCTCTTACCCTGGTCATAAGAAGATAACTGTAAGAATCATCTTCTTCGAATACTATTACCTGAGGTGCAGGGATCTTGCCTTCAAGCCATCGCATCATTTCGACTGCATCTTTATCATCACAAGGCTTATCAGTGATCTTCAGCACCATATCCTCGAAGATAAGTACCTTCGATCCTGACTTACCCATATCGTCTATCGTGTATTCTCTGCCTTCAATATACTTTCTGATTGCTTGAGGCAGACTCTGTATCAGGCTGTCCATCATATAAATACCCCATGGAAAATAAAACCTGAAAGATATCACTCATTTTCAACCCCTTCTTTTCTCCGAAGGCTTTTAGACAAAAAAAGGAGCAGATCATCATCATTAACGCAAGGTGCATACTGGTCCAGCACTTTATTCTGATACCAGACGCCGCTTCCGTCCGGGATGTATCCGCGCTTAACATATATCCGTTGTGCGGGCCCATATCCGGAATGGACTCCGACAGCCAAAAACACCATGTCCGAGATTTTAGCAGCTTCGCTTTCCGCTACATCAAGCAGTTTGCTTCCTATTCCTTTCCCATGGATGTCAAAGAATACTGTCAGATCGACAATTTCGGGATAATCCTGTCCTCCCCATGGTCCTTCTGTGGGATGAAGAACCAGAGTACACTGTCCTTTGACAGTTCCCTCATATTCAGCGATAAATACAAGTCTTTCGTCTTCTTCCTGTTCTTTGTAATAATCCTCATAAATCTTAATCTGCGGGTGCCATCCATAGGAAAGATACGTGTCATACAATATCTTCGCATCCTCAGGGATCATGCTTCGGATCCTGATCGTTCCGTCATCGTAATATGTTTTCATATATCCTTTACCTTTCGTGCTATCGCGGTAAACTCTCCGGGAAGTTTATCATCTTCCCATGACGGATGTTCATCAAACCGCTCCAGGATAAATCCTGCGTTAATGATCCCGTTTATGATCTCACTTATCGTGTATTTTCTGTATTCACATTTTGGAATCTGCTTACGGATTTCTTCATCATAGAAACGTGCATGGGCCATCTCACCTTCAAATACTTCGGAATAGAAATAACCGGGTGTCGGTTGTCCAAACTTCAAAATGTCGGCTATCTCTGTTCTCCATACTTTTTGGGTGCCTGATCATTGTCCGCGCATCAGAAAGGAAAGGATCTCTTCAATGTTCTCTGAGGGAATGGTTCCTATTTTCCCGAGAAAGACCTCAAATAACAATCCTTTTGTATCATCTCCGGTCACGGCTATAAGCGTACGGATGATGGTTCCGGAACCGTTATCGTTGGTGGATATGACATAGTTCCAGGGTATACCGTTGACTACGGCATTCCCACGGCTCAGATCCTTTTGACCTGTCTGAAGACGGATCAGTTCTTTATTCATCCTTTGTTCCAAAGGAATACCGGAAAATGCTTCAAGGTTACCGGATACGGACGGAACGCGGGAGGTAAATGTTGTATCATACCACTCTCTGCTTACCCAGAAGGTTTCTTTGGTCATGGGAGTAAAAACGAGTCCCATTTCTTTCATGGCAGACTTCAGACCTTTGTTCTGTGTTCGTGACATGGTCGTTACGGTTATGACTATAGTTGAAACAACAATGATGAGGAATATAAGTAAAAAAATAGCTACCAGACCCATGTGATAAACCTCCTATGTTTACAAAATTACAGTAAGATGCATATTTAATCCATCTATGATTATACTTCTTCACATATCGAAAATCATACACTATATCTCAACAGTTTTTACAGGATGGTTTTTAAGAACATATCAACCAAAAGTTGAATATGTATATTTACCGTATTCTTACGATCTCCGTTCCCACTTTTTCCTGAAATCTGACATCATGCTCGACAAGCAGCATAGTCGGCTCATACTGCAGGATCAGCTTTTCAATCTGCATCCTGGAAAAGACATCGATAAAGTTCAGCGGTTCATCCCAGATGTACAGATGTGCCGGAGTTATAAGGCTCGCCGCTATCAGGACCTTCTTTTTCTGACCCTCGGAAAAATCCTCCATATTTCTGGCAAATTGTTCGCGTCCGAAATCAATCTGTCTGAGCACCGCAAGAAACAGGCTTTCGTTAAGTCCTCTGTCCTCGCAGAACTTTCTCAGAGAACCTGACAGAAAGGAAGTATCCTGACTCACATACGATATTGTCATACCGGACGCAACATCAAGAGTACCCGATGCGGATAAGCCGGATGCTTCATCAAAGTCTGCGTGTCCGCTCTTTTGCAATACCTCTTTCAGAATGCTTGATTTACCGCATCCGTTTTCACCTGAAAGAATGATCCTCCCGCCGCGCTTAACCTGAAAACGAAGTCCGGAAAACAGTTCCTTTTCCGCGCCCTCATAGCGAAGTGCCAGGTCATATGCATTGACCAGCACTTCCTTATGGAATCTTAGCGGTTCAAGCTTCAGATCGGTCACCTTCTCGATGTCCTTAAGAAGTCCCTCTTTTTCCTCTATCTCACGGTCGATCCGCATTTCATACGCCTTTACACGGGCCTGCATCTTTTTGGTCTTGGCTCCGATGAACGACCTTGATGAAATGCTTCTGTCGTGCTCCCTGACCGGATCAAAACCGATCTTTGAATTCTCACTCTTTTCAGCCCATCTTTCGGTCCTGTCCGCTGCGCTTTTGAGCTTCCCGATCTCTTTCAGGTGCTTTTCATTCTCAGCCTGTGAAAAAGCGTCCTTTTTTTCCTTGTTCTCCCACCACGATGAAAAGTTTCCTGCCTGAACCTCTATCGTGGATCGGTTAAGGACAAGCACATGATCGCATACTCCGTCCAGAAGGTCTCTGTCATGCGAAACAAGGATAAATCCTTTTTTCGAAGCAAGATAAGCCTTGACGATATCCCGTGCCCTGCTGTCCAGATGGTTTGTGGGCTCGTCGATCAAAAGGAATTCGTTCTCTGCCGCGAAAAGAACCGCAAGCATTACCCTTGTGCGTTCACCGAAGCTGAGAGTCGAAAACGGCCTGTAAAGGCATTCGGGATTCATCTCGAGCTCGTTCATCTGTATCAGAACCTGCCAGGTTTCGATCCCCGGTTTCCACTTTTCAAAAAGGTCGGCAGCGTTTTGTTCCATATCCGCTTCGGACATATGATACGGAAAATAATCAAAATGCGTTCCTGCTTTAATGCTTCCCCGGTATTCGTATCTTCCCATAAACAGATTCAGCAGGGTTGTCTTGCCCTTCCCGTTCCTGCCGATAAGCCCAAGCTTCCAATCCGTATCTATACTGAATGTGACATTCTGAAGAACATCATCGGCACTGCCTTCATATGCGAAGGTCAGATCGGTAACCTGTATTTGTGCCATGTTCATCACCTCCGTTATATTAAGTGACATAAAAAAATCTGCTTCTTACCGAAGCAGATCATTCGCACAATTGAAGACAGACCATATGCCGAAAAGGCATCCTTTCGGGTGACTTCAAATGAAAACGATAATCCAATCCGGCATGCACAAACAGACCCTTTTAGGTCATAACCAATGTTCGCGTTCACCTGATCAAATTATCTGTTCTTCATTTCCTCACCCACGCACATAAAAGCGTGCCTTTCTTTTATCTTGCATTATATTATCACTTCAGGTACAGAAAACACAACAGGAAATTTATCCGAGGATCTTCATGAAGTTTACGTAGTTTACGATGCACCAGATCTCCAGTGTTCCGGCCAGCTTATCATAGTCTGAATATGTATATTTGTTTTTGGAATCATTCTTGCCAAAGCAGAATTTGTATTTCTTATTATCCTTCGTGATGACGGTCATATCCCTGGTCATGATCGTGTAATCTGCAGGAACCATCAGGATATTGAGAATACTATCCGCACCGAATGTCATATCTCCGATGCTGAGAGTATATCTGTCGGCATAAATGCGATTCGGAAGATTTTTCACCTTACCGTATGTGCGCCTGGCAGGAATAACATCCATGAATATATTCATCACGCCTGCGATCCCGGCAAAGATCATGATCGTGAAAAATCCTGCAGAAGTATTTGGAATACCCAGACTATACACCAGCATTCCCAGAAAGACCGCCAAAAGCAATACTGTAAAGACAGTCCACCCGACCAGCCTGCTCTTATTTGCCTTGATTATCTTCTCATTCGGAATACGGAATTCATATCCCTCGTTAAAATACTCCGCAGTCGCCTCGATATCATGCGCTTTCGTGTAGCTTGTCTTTCCGAGATATGTCACAAGCTCAGCAAAATCAGACTTTGAAAGGTTGTTTGCATTGATCTTTGTTGTCTTGCCGGATGCTTCTTTGATACTGATCTCGCGGGATGTACCGACGTATATTCCGTTCATGTAATGCCTGGTAACGTTTGAACCGGCAAAGTCGGAATATGAATACCTTGTTACCTTTTTTCCCTTTATGAGTTCGAACCAGTCTTCGGAAATCTGCATGTAGTATTCCTTGACCAATATACCGCCGAGAACCGCAAGAACCACTGCCGCTATTCCTGCTGTGATCACACAGGGCAGCGGATTTTTTTCCAGATCAAAGATCGGATTTGTCAGAAACAGAATGCCGATAAAACCGGATGCAAACAAGAGCAATGATATCATCAGTTTATTTCTTGAAACCCTGAATCTCTTTACACCCTGAAATTTCACGATAGGTCCCCTCCTCAAAAACACTTTGGAACAATCATCCTCAGGAACGTTTATCCTCCAGGATCTTAAGTCCCTTTTTCATATCGTAACCGAGAATCTCCTGAACCTTTTCAAATTCATATTCACGGTGGAGCTTGTCGAGAGTTTTCATAAGCTCCGTTTTTCCGTACTTACGGATAAATAAAGCAAGAGCCTTTATGGCAGCCACTTCTTTTCCGATCAGCGTCTGCATCTTTTTATTCTTTTCCGACCATTCTTTGTTCATATATTATTCTGATTAATTGAAATACCCGAGTGCTTCGGCAAGTTCCTTAACATCATCTTTTGCACCTGTGGGGCTGTAGATGTCCAGGATCGTGTTATCCACACGGACTATCAAAACATATCCGCCGTCCTCTTCTCCCTCAACGATCGTATAATTTGAACCTTCAGTTTCGGACAGGACCTTATCAACCGTCATATCCTTATACGCCGTAAACATTTTATCGCACTTTTCTTCATCCGATCCGAAATCACGGAACGAATAAGCCAGATAGTTGGTAGTTATTCCGAATAACTGCTGACCGCCCGTCATCATCTCAGAAACCTCGGCTTCGGCTTCATCATATAAGCCGAGCTCTTTCAGCTTAGCAGTCACACCGGAAACTGTCTGGACAGTTAACTTTTCTCCTCCGCATGAACAGAGAACGGATAACATTGCAACAACAAGAACAAGGTACTTAAAAGATTTTTTCATATTACACTCCTTAATGTATTTTCACGGAATGCATCAATTATATACTAAGGCCAAGGGGCGGAACACCCCTTGGCCTTACTTTTTATTTATTCTACGGGGAAGCAGGCTTCCGTTACATATTCATCCGGATTCTGCGTCTGTGCCGGACTCACATGATAGATGTTGAACATGTGTCCGTTCAGCTTGTAGCCGTTTTCCTTGACCCAGGAAACCACCGTTGCATAGGCTTCACCCATCTGATCGTAACTGCCTTTGATGATGCAGCTTGCAACCTTTACGGCAGGGAGTGTCTTAAACTTAACATGCTCCGTATCGCTGTACTTTCCTTTTACGGTCATCCATGCGACTATCTCTACATTCTCCTCCTTGAATTCGTCATCAAGGAATTCCGCAGCCGCAAGACACGGATCATCGGGGATCAGGTTCTTGCACTCACCCATCATGACTCCCCAAAGCATTCCCTCGTCCTCGTAATGGGGAACAGTCATCTGAACCGTAGCCGCATATCTTTCGGGTATTGTCTTAACCGTAACATCAAAACTCATATTCTGCTCCTTCCTCAGCCTCTTTCTGGCCGAATCCAGAAGCATCAGTTTGTACTCAGTATCTTCGGATAACTTAGTCAGCTCCTTCTGCCTTTCGGAAAGGAATGCATCCATCTTCTCCTTATCATCATACGAATCAAGGATCCTTATGATATCAGACAAAGGAAAACCCATATCCTTGAGCGATGCGATCCTTCCCGCGGTAAACAATTGATCTTCACGATAATAACGATATCCGGTGAAGTCATCGATCTGTGCGGGCTTGAGAAGTCCTATATCGTCGTAGTGTCTGAGCATTCTGATGCTTACTCTGGATAACTTTGAAAATTCTCCTATTTTAAGCATTAGTTGTAACCTCCATGGATATTTTTGAGCTCACTGCAACGATAATCCCTCACATTATGTCAGAGTCAACACACTTTTTAAAAAAATTTTTCAGATCACATAAACCAGCTTTTTACAGAGCTGTACAAGATCGTACCTTACACCCTCACGGCTTCTCCATCCTCTTTCCGACCACTCCTCACCTGAAAGATCGTCTCCGCCGTAAATGAGAGCACCGTATTCGAATCCGCGGAACTTTGCGACCGCTATGCATCCGGCCTGCTCCATCTCAACTATCTTGCCTCCCTCAGCTTTTCTGCGCTCTATCTTGTCTGCAGTTTCGCGGAAGATCGCATCGGTAGTCCAGGTAAGGCCTCTTAAGTACGATACGTTTTCCTTTTCGAGATATGCGGCTATTTTACCGGTGACGGCAGGATCTGTGTTCACAACTCTTGAAGGCGGAAGGTAATGATACGAAAAGCCCTCATCACGGATCGCACCGTCGACAAGAAGGATCTGTCCGACTTCGATATTTCTGTCGAGGACGCCGCCTCCGCCGCAGAACATAACCTTCCCGATACCCATCTCATTGAAAAGGTCCAGATTTCCCGCACACGCAGGACAGCCGACCTGTCCGAGAGTTATGAGCACATTCGGATCATCGGTAAAACGGTAGATATACACCGGATTCTCACCGGGGATGGTATGCTCCGGCTCCAGCTTGTCGCTTTCCAGAAGCTTGTTCATCACCTCGGGAAAGAAGGTAATGATCATCTTATCGGACGAAAGCTTTCCGGGATTAAAAGATGCGGGGTTAAGCTTTGCAACCCCCGCATCGTCAAATTCAAGTATGGGATAATCATGTTCAGCCAGCATATTACATCAAACCTCCGGATGCAACTTAAAGAACCCTGTAATAAGGGCAGATGTTCTCGTAATGACCGTCCTTCATCCTGAATCCGCCCGGGATTATTCCGAGGCGCATGAAGCCGAGTCTTTCGTACAGATGCCTTGCATGGGTATTGGTCTCAACCACGGCATTGAGCTGAAGTATCAGAAAGCCGAGCTCCGAAGCTTTGGAAATGCAGTCCAGGACCAATTTTTCCCCGATGTGCTTTCCGCGCATTTTAGAGCATACCGCAAAAGAAGCATTGCAGATATGCCCGCATCTCCCCACATTGTTGGGATGAAGGATATACAGGCCCACGATCTTGCCGTCGCTTTCAGCAACACCGACATAGCTCTGTGATTTGAAGAGCTTCTTGGCAGAAAAGATATCGAGAATATCTTCCTGGGGAAAAGCGATGCCCTCTTCAACGACCTCGTTCCAGATCTTTATCATCTGGGTAAGATCCTTATCGGAGAATTTGCGGACGCTCACTTCGGGTTCCTTTTCTTCGGCACCCGCACCGCCCGCGATAAATTCATCGTATTCCTTTTTCAAACGTTCCTTATCGGCATCCGAAAGACCGTCATATATAAGCTGAGCGGCATCCATTGTCTGGGCCAGCCTTTTAACCGCAAACAGCCACAATTCAAAACTCATACTCCCACCTCCGTCATGTATTCTAATTATATGACAAAAAAGAGCTTTTGGGTTATGGGATTATTTTCCGGACAGGGCAACCACCAGCTTGACCCTGTCATGTATACCGGTCTTATCATATATTGATGAGATATAGTTCTTGACGGTTCCCTCCGAGATGTAAAGCTTATCCGCAATCTGTCTGTTGGTAAGCCCCTCCGCAAGAAGCGCTGCGATCTCCCTTTCCCGGTCCGTCATCTCACCGAACAGATCCACCTCTGCATTCCTCGTCATGAGTGAAGTGAGCCTGGACATTACCTTGGGATCCAGCACGCTGACACCTGCCATGAGCTGGTTCACCGCGCCCAGTATGGCATCCTTGCCGCTGTCCTTGAGAAGATACCCGTCCGCACCGCTGCTGATGGCATCGGTGATGTTCTTATCATCATAGAATGTGGTGAGCACCAGGATCTTCACACCCGGATACATGCGCTTCATATGACCGATGAGCTCGATGCCGCCCATACCCTTCATATTCAGATCAACGAGAGCGATATCGCACTCTTTTTCCTTAAGGATATCCAGGGCCTCATGTCCGTCATGGGCCTTTCCGGTTATCTCCATATCATTGACGGACAATATAATCTCCAGGCTGTCCAGGAGCATATTTTCGTCGTCTACAAGCAATACTCTGTACATCTTGACTCCAACCGAAACAGCATGAAACAGGGGGACGGTTCCGCTGTTTCCCTTGTTCCTTTATTTTATCGGCAGTTCTATCACTGCGTGAAATCCGCCTTCGTTCCAAAATTTAGTGCTTCCCCCGCATCTTTCCGCGTATGAGGTAAGCTTTTTGAGCCCGAAGCCCTCACGGATCCTCTGCTCACTGTTTTCATCGTTGTAATCGCTCTTTCCGTTGTCGGTAACACTCAGCCTGACGTGGGCCCTGTCACCGGACAGATGGACGATGAAGAATGTGGCATTACCATGCTTTACTCCGTTGGTAAGCAGTTCACTCAAAGCTCCCGTCAGAAATTCCGCATGCTCCGTCGGAATAAGATAGTCCTCGGATATGATATCATATATCTTCTCACAATTCCGCTCCGTATCCATAAGGAACTCATCCATGATATTGTCCATGTAGCAGATAAGATCCTTCATCGTAACATCACCGGATTCTTCATCGAGCGCCCTTACCGCGCTTCTGATGGCGGAAAGGCTTCCCCGGATCCTTGTTCCCGCATCGTTCATCCTCTTATGTGCCTCATCCGGGTCCTTGTCGAAGAGTACATCCGCAGCCTCAAGGGTCATTATCGCAGCGGTTATGGAATGTCCCACGCTGTTATGGATATTCCGGCTGATATTCTCCCTTTCAAGAAGTCTTGCGTTCCTGTCGGAGTTGTAGTTTTTTATCACAAGCTCCTTGTTTTTCCTGATCTGGTGCATCTCGCTTAAGCTGTAATCCCTGAGCCTTTCCGCGTCTTCCCTCTTCCAGAGAGCACTCTTCCTGATAAGGCTTCTGATAAAAAGAATAAGCAGCACCACAGCCTCAAGCATGATCAGCTTCAGCATCCCGGATGCGATCACGGAGCCCGCTCCGTTCGCAAGGTCTTCATACCCGAAGGCGCACCTGAAGATCAGGATGCAGATGTAGGATAATCCTGCGGAAATACAGGTAAAAAAAGTTCCCGGCCACAAAAGCGCAGCAAATGCGATGCAGCCCGCTGCGGAGCCTGTTGAAAACGCAAAAAGAAATGCAAGGAAAAGCTGAGCATACCGCATCAGCTTTCCCTGTGCATTCTTCATATATCCCGCTGTCAGAAGTATTATCGTTCCGCCTCCGAGAGCAAGTACAAGTCCTATGCTCAGCGGCCGGATGAAAACGGACACTATCGTCAGAAGGAGCATTATTGTAACAGATAATGCTATCTCTATCATGTTATGAAGGCATTAAGCGCTTTTGCCTTCCCCCTCACTTTTCCAGGATAAGTTCATAGGCTTTATCCATAGCCTCAGCCGAATCGCAGGGGTAGTCCGGGATCAGTGGCTGTCCGGCCTTCGTCTCATCCAGCCTGAACCATCTCTTGTATGAGACCGAGAACCTCAGCTGCGAACAGGGTGTGTTAAACATCAGGATATCTCCGTATGAATCGGGAAGATTACCGGACTCTTCGCCGACAACCGTCCCCAGTCCATTATCCATAATAAGCATGGTAAAGTCCATAGCTGCGCTGAAAGTCTTTCTGTTGGTAAGGATATATACATCACCGTCAAAACCGGCTCCCGAACGTGGATTTCTGATATAGCTCTTATCACTCTTGTACAGGAAGTTACCGAATCTTATATGTGCGGGCCAGGTATAATATCCGTCCACATCCAGATAGTGTATGAATTCATCTCCGACCATTGAGCTTCCTCCGCCGTTCCAGCGAAGATCCACTATCACGTTTTCAATCCCTGCTTTTTCCACAGCATCGAAGAACTCCTTTACGGTACGCTTGTATTCATCGTTGTATACGCAGGAGGTAAGGGTGAAGATCCCGACACCTTTTTCATTATCTATCTCGTAATATACCCATGGCTGCTCTTCTTCCGTATCCTCATCGTAACCCTTCACCTCTTCAATGGGAACGAAGCCGTAATGATACGTCTCTTCGGTGCCTCCTTCGTCGAAGGTTATATCCACTCCGTCGGATGTATCGATATCGATCCAATTAAGGTACGCTTCACAGCAGGTCACGTTGCTGTCAAATACCGCCTGTGCATAGCTTTCCGTTTCGTAATAGTATACGTCCAGGAACCGTTTAAGGAGCTCTTCGTATGATATGCCGTCTATCATCACGATCCTGTTTCCGGAACAGAGCTGTGTGAAATCATCGATATAGAGCATATTACTGTATGTGGGGTAAACTCCCGAATGACCGTCGTAGAGACAGTGCATTATCCTTGAGATAGCTTTCCACTCTTCAAGCACGGTAATGAGATACTCCCCGCTTTCCCGGATCCTGCGCACTTCCTCTTCGTAGCATGCCTCAGTGTCCCTGACTCTCTGATTGTCCTCCTCAAGCCACGCGGGATGCCTTTCCCTGAGCATCTGCATCACATAGTCCATATCCTTTATAGCGCATTCCGGGGTGATCTGTGCATCAAGCGGAAGGGATTCCAGAGAAGCGGCAGTGCCCCTGTAGGGATCCAGAGCGCTTTTATATATCACGAACAGGATGGTGCATACCGCAAAAAGTCCTAAGAGTATGCCGATTATTATTCTTTTTGTTTTCTTTTTCTTCATGATCTGTCTTTCCTTTTCTGCTGCGTTTAATTTCGTCAAAATTCCGTAACATCACATTTTGCCATCTCTCTTCCTTTAAGCAGGAACGTGGGGATCAGCACAATAAGGTTGGATGCAAGGAATGCGTAAAGCCCGGTTTCCGAATAGTACGGAAGATATTTTCCGTCAGGGATGTAATAAAGTTCGTTGAGCAGAAAGCTGCTTATAAAGACCAGTGCTCCTCCCGCTGCCACCGCGATCATATCCATGGCCGCAAGCTCCCGGAAGATCTTAAAGTATACTTCCCCACGGGATAAGCCTATGGCCCTGAACACTCCGAATTCATACCGTCTTGCCATGAACTGCCCGGAAAGGACGGAATTTACTATCATTGCCAGGATCAGGGTAAGTATCACTATGCCCACTCCGAATATGAGATTAAAGGGTTCGAACTGCCTATGTATTGCTTCTCTTGAGGGCTCCGATATATCCACCTTGCGATCACCTTTTATTTCAGTCAGATGATCATAGAGTTCCATACCGCTGATGCCGTTCCCCAATACGTTGAGCCTGACGGGTGAACCCTCGTATTCTCCGCCTCTTACATAGAAGACGATATAGCTGTTATCATCCAGGATCGCAGCTATGGGGTATCTGCCGACGAATCCGGGGATCTGGGCGGAACTGATCTCATCTCCCTTTTTCAGGCCGTATTGAGCCGCCAGTGCGGAGGATATGCATACCGTACCGTCACTTACATCCGACAGGTCCGCATCTATGCCGAATGCTTCAAAGGCAGTCTTAAGATCCTCAGGTTTTTCGAATACCATGGATGCACTGCCCATATCGAATCCCATTGTGCAGGTCCAGGAAAGTCCCGTGCTGCCCTGGGGTGTTCTGGGCATTACCGTAAGCATATCGTCCGCAAGAAGGTCCTCGTAAAAGGAATTAAAATCCTCATAGTCTTCATCCGTGGAGAGGCCGTTTACCAAAAGCATCTTATCCGTGTACTCCATATATCTGTCCCAGTAATAGTAGACGCTGTCCACGTAATTGCCCGCCATATAAAGGAGCGTTGTGAACATGAACATGAAGATCACGATAAGACTTCGCATCCTGTTTTCTTTTATGTAATATAGTGCGGATAAGGGTTTCATCTGCTGATCTCTCCATCCCATATCTCTATTATGCTGTCCGCATCCTTCAGGATGCTCTTGTCGTGGGTGATGACAAGTACAAGCCTTTCCCCGGAATATCCCTTCAGCATCTCCATAACTTTGAATGCATTCTCATGATCCAGGGAAGCGGTGGGTTCGTCCGCAAAGACGACCTTCGGATCGTTGATCATTGCCCTGGCGATGGCCACTCTCTGGCACTGGCCTCCGGAGAGCTTTGCGGGCTTTTTGGAGAATTCTTTTTCCGAAAGGCCCAGCTCCTCAAGAAGAGTACGTGCTTTGACGTCAGCTTCACCTGTACTGCAGGATGCCGCCACCTTCACATTGTCGATGGCGCTCATATAGGGAACCAGATAGTGCTTCTGGAATACGAAACCGAACTCTTTTCTGCGGAGCCTCTCACGCTCTGAAGACGGCACCTTGGTTATCTCCGTATCGTTATATACAATGCTTCCTTCTGTGGGCACCTTAAGGGTTGAAAGGCAATACATAAGGGTGCTCTTTCCGCTTCCTGAAGGCCCTATTATACCGATGAGTCCCTTATCCGGAAGATCAAGATCAATACCCTTGAGAGCATAGGTCTTGGAATCGGTATTCATGTCGTAAATCATTGAAAGATCTCGTGTGTGAAACATTTATTGCCTCCGATCACTGAGTTTCAACGGCATCTATGGTCCTGATGCCGGATATGCATACAAGTACGGGGAGCTGGAGCATTCCCATGATGAACAGGTAGATTGCCAGGATCCTGAATATCTGTCCCGGGTAGATAAGACTTCCGATAAGGCCCGCAGGGACTATCAGAAACTCGTGGATCAGCAGTCCGCCGATGAGGGATACGGCCAGTCCCGCAAGAGAGCCCAGTCCGAAGAGTATGAGCATTTCCCTCAGTATCATTCCGTAGATCTCGCTCCTGCCGTAACCGATGGATGCGTAGAGGCAGTATTCCGAGATGCGGTTTCGCATGAAGGACACATAGGCGATCAGGACCATAATGGTAAGGATCACCATCACCGTCAGCATGATGCCGCTTACCGCGGTTACGATGGGACCGATGACGCTCTCGTCATAAGTGGCCAGATATTCCGGGTGGTCTATCACTTCATCCGAGTCCTTTAAGGCGATTCCTTCTTCCGTGAGTATGCGGTGAAGATCCGCAGTGTCCTCGTTGTTCAGAACAACTATGTACCAGCCGCTGTTGGTATAGCCCATGGGAGTTCCGACGGATATGAGGCAGTCGGAGGATATGACTCCCACTATCCTGAATGTCTCACCGTACCAGTCACTCATGAAGTATCCGCCGAGTTCATAATCCGAATTCTTCATTATGGTCTCATCCACCAGCATCTCTCCGTCCCCGGAAGGGAGCCTGCCTTCGACCAGCTTTGCATCCATATGATCCAGAAAGGCCGGTATCCTGTCCGCTTCAAGCAGGGGAGTTTCGAATGTAAAGGAACCTATGACCGAATTGTAGGTGCACATGAGGATCTGGGTGAAATACACATCGTCTATTCCGTCCCTTGCCTTCAGGCTTTCCATGAGCTGTTCCTGTTTTGCATCATAAGCATCGCTCAGCTCCTCATAGCTTTCATAACCGTTTACATCAAGTCCGTAGGAAGAGCCCGTTATGGATGCGTAGGAGATCTTCGTCGAGAGCTTATATATCAGCGGGGCGAAGCTTTCAATGCTTGTCTGCAAAAGCGCATACAGCATATACATCGCCATGAAGGACAGACTCAGGGCGGTGATCATTACCGCACAGGGCCCTTTATTGTTCCTGACATATTTCCATGCCGAAAGTTTTGATCTCATCACTGCTTCTCCGAAATCCTTTTGTATCGTAAGTACATAGTAATTCCCCTAGTGACATAAAAACAGTGACCACAGTCATAAATTGCACATGCAAAGTATGACTGCGGTCACAAATTGTCCCTGTGACTCACCGGATCATTTCAGGATACGGCGTATGTCTGTGATGTCGGCATTCGGAAGTATCTTCCCGAAATGCTTCACAAGCCGCTCGTAGGATTCCCCGGGTGAGCGCTTGTAGACATTTGAAGTAAACTTCTTTCCGAGAAATTCTTCAGGAGTTGAATACTCCGCTACGCCCCAGCCGTAGGCATTCCCGAAGCGGTCAGTTTCATACCTGAAGTCGCTTGTGATCACATAGCACTGTTTCTGAAGCCTTGTGATCATGGTGTCGAAGCCCTTCTTACCGCCCTTGCCGTAGTTTCCGAGCTTTTTTAGTTTCTTGGACATAACCGGAGCGTTGGCACTCAGAAGATCGTACAGTTCCTTGTCATAGAAGGACGCAAGCCCGTCATCGTATCTTGCATCGAAGTCGTATCCGTCCCTTCTGTAATTGGCAAAATCAGGGAAGAATTTCGCACTCACATACATGGCTTTGCCGTTCAGGAACTTGCCGTATGCGCATTTCATATCGTTTATGACGGGCCCCTTCCACTCCCACGCGGGCCAGAAGCCGTTATCACCGTCCGTATACCAGCATCCCTTGCCGATATGCTCCTCTATCGAAAAGCCCTCTATCTCATTTGCAAAAAAAGGAACGAATCCGGCCTCATCAATGAGATCCTCCAGATCCTGCATCGAACGTATCTTGAACTTATCATTAAATGTCATATCATAACCTCACATGTATCAGAACAGATCAAGGGAGCTGTCCAGATAAACCTCTTCGCGTACCTTCAGCCTGTATTCCGGTTTAGTAAGATAATGGAGCAGGAATTCAAATACTACCGCGCTTCCGAGGCTCCTTCCTTCGATCTTGAAATTGGAAAAGCCCATCGGCATATATATGTCGCGGATCTCACCCTGGCCTATATATCCCGGATTTTCCATCGCATCCGAAAATCTGTAACCTCTTGACGCATTAGGAGATACGCACCTGTGATCCTCACACGCTTCGCCGAGACTCTTCCTGCTTACATTCTCATAGCATTCCTTACGTGCGCTGCAGTCAAAAGAGCAGCATTCGTTGCAGAGGAATTCCGTTTTGTCCTTATGATCCTGCGGAAGATCATCCATCTCCTCAAGTTCCCTGTTAAGCCTGAAATCGGGGACAACATATTCAAACTCACTGCGACTGAGCTCCTCTTTAAATTGTCCGAACTTCCTGAGAACCTTTGTAGTAGATGACACGAAGTAATAATCCGGATAATTATTTTTGATATAGTCCATCAGAAGATCCGAATATATTATCACACCGTTCCTTGCGCTGCCGTGCTCAAAAAGAGAACAGAGCATGTTGCACTTCCGATCGGACAAATGCTTTTCTTCGATAAGTGAATTGCTGAATGTAAGCCGCGAGGAAATACCGTATTCATTCATCAGCGCATGGACTTCTTCCGGCTCCGCATCGCCGAATCCCACACGCCCTCCTCCCCACAGGCAGTCCGCGGGTGCTCCGTATATGGATCCGATCTCCGCATAGTCGAAAAAGTATTCCCTGTGCTCCCTGAAAAGAGGAAGGAATACTTTATAGAGATCATAGAATTCGAACAGCCCCGGAAGGGAGAAATATGCTTTCATATAAATTTTCTTCTGAAGAGTCTGTATAAAACAGTTATCCAAACGGCAAACAGTACCGCAGCGGCCACAAGGCTAAGTACCGAACCTCCCCGCGACCACACACCTATATGATACATCGGAAACACCGTAAAAAGATACCTTATACTTCCCTTAAGCAGCAATGGTACGAAAAATGTCACTCCGAAAAGGCCGGATATTTTTCCGACAGCCATGCCTTCAACCTTGTTGGATGATACCGTCACAACAAGAAGTGCCGTAACGAATCCGCATAGCACGGTGGATACGGTCATCACCGCAATTTCGGAAAGGGTCAGATGCGTCAGCGCAAATACGGGAAGGATCACCGCGGTAACCGCTCCCGAAACGATTGCGGGGCCGATGATCCTGGAAAACAGGTAACCCGCTTCTCCGGGAGGCGTGACCAGAATATACTTCGTTATCCCGTCATCGATCTCGCCCAGAACAACCAGTCCGCCCACAAATGCGAACATCATCCCGACCAGCATCGCAAGCAGCCAGCTGAACAGGTCATAGTACGGTACCAGGACATCTCCGTATCCGAACCTGTCCAGGATCTTAGATTCGAAAAGAGGACATCCGAACTTAAAGATCACACCGACGGCAAAGGGGGCGATCACCAGCATTGCCATCATTGCTTCGTGAGATATCTGTCTGATCATAGTCCCAAACATTTTAAGCGATGCCGTCATAATTTCACTCCTCCGACCAGGCGGTACATCTTCCTTACGCATTTATCCGCGATGATGAAAAGAAAAACGATCCAGAGCGTAAGACTTGCAAACGAACCGGCGATCATATCCGCCCTGCCTTCGATCAGCCGCATTGCCGCACAGCCGGGATGAATGAGCATCAGGGATTCATCCCACATAAAGCCTATCCTGTAGGCGATCACCGGCGCAAATCCGAACAGCTCAAACGGCAGTGTCCCGATTATGTACCGGTTAAGGTTACCGACCCCCGTTCCCACTATCACACCGCACAGACTGAAAATGACCGAGGACAGGAACACACCGGCCATACACAGCAAATAACTGTCCGTATGTCCCTGCACTATGAGAAGCAGTCCCACTATCACCGATATGACCGCAAAGGACGCACACTTTCCCAGGATATATTCCTCGGATGATACGGGTGATATTGCAAGGGATGCGGTAATATGCTGGCTTTTTTCAAGGAGTATCAGTGCACCCATGAAGAACATTCCCATTGCCGCGGGATCGGAATACACACAGCAGGATACTATGATGTTCCTTACATTTCCTTCAAAGAAAGAAAAGATGATCATATAGACGAAAAGCACAAGGACATAAAGGAAGTAAAATCCATACTTCCACTGAAAAACAATATCTCCTTTTATAATACTTATCTTTCTCATATCATTCCTGTCCGTCGAGATGTGCGCCTGTGATCTCGATAAAGATATCGCTGAGTGTGGGCTCCGCACTGTGGATTGATGTTATGCGGTTCTCATCGATAAGCTTCTTTAACACCCTGTCTTCGCTGAGCTCATTGAGAAGTGAACTTACGGTCCGCTCAGCGCCATCATCCAGATATGTGTATGTGACCTTTGCCGCTCCCCTGCTCATGATGAAATTGTGGGGAGTATCGAGTGCCTTCATCTGACCGTTCACTATGAACACCACCCTGTCACAGAGCTCGGTAGCATCGTGCATATCATGTGTCGTAAGGATTATGGTCTTTCCTTTTTCCTTCTCCCTGCGGATCATATCCTTCATGATCTTCGCATTATTGGGATCGAGTCCGCTCGTGGGTTCATCGAGGAACAGAACGTCGGGATCGTGAACAAGCGCTTTTATGAAATTCAGCCTTGATTTCATTCCCTTTGAAAACGCGGAAACCTTCTTGTCCGCATGCTCAAGGAGGCCGACCTCCCCCAGAAGCTCATCGATGCCTCTTTTGTTACCGCTGTAAAGGGAGGCGAAATACTCCATGTTCTCCCTTGCGGTAAGCTTTTCAAAAAGACTCGGAAATTCGAAATCGACGCCGATCTTTTCATAGAAATCCCTGCCGTGCTTTCTGCTCTCCGTTCCCAGGATGCTCGCACTTCCTTCATAGTCAGTGCTGATCCCGGTAAGCACCTTTTGAAGAGTGCTCTTCCCCGCACCGGATGGCCCGAGGAATCCGAATATCTCGCCCTTGCTCACCGAAAAGGTAATGTCACGTAAGAAGGGAGTCTTTCCGTAACTGAAGAACACATTTTTAACATCTATAACATTTTTACCTGGCATATCATCCTCCGATCAGGCAAGTATCTGCATCACGACGCCCTTTACGAGCATCCTCATACTCTCGCGAAGATTCTCTTCGCCTATAACGTGCTTATACATAGAACCGAGAAGTATCAGCGAAAAAGAACCCACAACGGCATTTACATCGAGTCCCTTTTTGGAGACTAGCTGTCCGATGATCCCCGCACCCATCTCTTTATCCTGCTCCCTGTGCGAATCCAGGAGATCGTCCGGAAGTTTGGAAAGGACCAGGTTCATCGCCTCGGGTTCCAGAAGCACCTTAAGACAGGAGTTATATGTGATCTCCATCGCACCGAGTATCACATCAACGACCTCGTCCATGCATTCGGAAAATGCCCCCTCCTCGGAAGGATCGATCTTATTCTCCGATATGATCTTCAGCATTCCGTTTGTGATGTGCTCGTCAACCCGCACATGGAAATCCTGCGCCGCATCGAAAAAGAGAACCTCCTTGCAGGGATAAAAAAGATAAAAGGTCCCCTTTGGAATACCCGCTTTGTTTACAAGTTCATCCACGGTCGTCTTCTTAACGCCCTTTTTCATCATCAGTTCGTTAGCGGCCTTCTTCAGTTTCTTTACGATCTTTTCTCTTTCGCGTTCCGAATATACTTTAGGCATGGTTCCCTTTCTTTTTGACTAAATTTACCTTTTTAGTCATAATAATATCCCGGGAAGATAAAATCAATATCTTTTTGACGGTTTGCACCGAGTTACCCTATAATATGATTGTCATCCGTCAGGGGGCTTTCAAAGGAGAAAAAAATGAAGAACAGAACAACATCAATACTCGCCGGACTTGCACTGGGATTTGAGGCATTGGGCGTACTTGCCACGGTAGTCATATTGATCATGCAGAACACTCTGATGGAAATAATAGATTTTCGTACTTTTACCGATGATATGATCATTCCGTTCGGTATTGTCACCGTCGTTCTGGGCCTGATCATTTATATTCTGTTCTTTATGCTCACGCTCAAAGGCCAGAGCGAAAACGGAAAGATACTTGCAATAATCCTTGTGGTTGCGTTTGTTTTTCTGGGTGTGATCTCGGTTGTACTCAACTATTTCAGCAGCTATTATTATGGCCACCGAGGCGAGGATTATATTGCCAAGTTTTCAATAATCAGTTCATATATAAGCACGGTATCGGGATTGCTTTCTATGCCCGCAGGCCCGCTCTTCTACATAGCTCTCGGACGCTACACACTCAATCCCGCATCTTTTACCAAGGCACCCGAAAAAAAATCCGAAGCTCAGATCTCCGGAAATGAAACCGGACCGGACGGATTAGTCAAATATTGATCTGAATATTTTGAACATAAAAATACGGAGGAATCTGTTACAGATTCCTCCGTTTCATTTTCCGGGAAACATTACATCCAGTATTTCGCATCTTCTTCGTCTATGAGTCCGTCATCGACCATGATGCGTATCTTTTTACGGAACTTATCCGAATCCTCATGTCCTGCTTCTATAGCCCGGGTATACCATAGGAATGCGTTTCTCCAATCCATAAGATTTTCATAAGCCAGAGCGGCATTGGACATTGCGTTTACGTACCCGAATCTCTCGGCACACTCTGTAAAGAAGAATGCTGCATTTGCATATTCGGCTTCGTAGTAATAATACAGTCCGATACGGTTGAGCATATCCTTATCCAAGACCCCGCCCCTGTATCCGTCGTAATATGCAAGCCCCTCTTTGTCAAAGAGATAATCAGAAGCATCAAGGTAATACCTTATCGCCTCTTCCTCATCCATATCCACATATATGCCGTCATAATACATATCGCCGAGTGCCTTCATTGCCTGTTTGCACCCGTCTGCCGCAAGCGCACTCTGATAGTAATTGTATGCCCTTGCCGCATCGCCCGCATTCAGATACATATCACCCAGATGACAGAGTGCTTCACCCTCAACCCTGTAACAGCTGTTTATTGCATTCTCATATGACATGGAAGCGGATATGGCGGTCTTATCGGGTCCGCCGTTTCCGGCCGCATAGATATCTCCCTGAAGAATGTAGGCTCTTGCCAGGATCTCGGGTTCCGAATGCACGGCTCCTGTAACAATGGGCTTTTCAATTTCGGCCAATGCTTCGATATACTCCAGGGCCTTTTCATGATCCGGCTCTTCACCGGGGATAAGCCCCTTTTCCCATATCAGTGCTTCATAATAATTCGCTTCGATGCATCCTGCAAAAAGAGCATTATCAAAGTATTCCTTTGCGGTGATGACATCCCGGTCGACACCGTATCCGTTAAGGTACAGGTTTCCCATTCCGAGAAGAGACAACAGACTCCCTTCATCTATTCCGGTCTCGTACATATCGTACGCCGCTTCGTAAGAATAGTTTCTTTCCTCCAGCATGCCGAGATAATAGTACTTTTCCGGATATTCGTCCGGAACATCTTCAAACCCGCTCTGCACGGTTTCATAAGTACCTGCCGAATCATAATACGCTTCAACGGCATTCTGAAATGCCCTGGCTTTTGCATTCTTCTTACTGATCAGAACACCTTCGATCACAAATCCCAGAACGACACACAAAATGCCGGCAATGAACAGGTATGTCAGCATCTTCTCACGCTTCTTTGCTCTCTTTTCGGCTTCGATCTCTTCTTCGGTTTTGGGCTTTTCCGGAACGGCACCGTTTTCGGTATTTACGATGACTTCGATATATTCCCTGAGTGCCGTGATATTCTTCTTGAGAGGCTTTGATACGGCATCGAGCCAGTGAACTCTCGTAAGATAATATTCAAGCTCACTGCTCATCTGTTCATCGGTAAGCCTGAAAGGAACGATCGTGATGCCTGCATTGAATGCAACCGCGATCTCGTTCATGACCTGTCTGGAATTATTGGATTCATCGGTAAAGATAAGAACAAGTGCCTTGGATAATTCCAGTGCTTTTGTGATCGCAGTGACCCACTCTTCTCCGGGAAGGATGTCCCTCGGAGCATACCAGCACTTTATTCCGTGCTGCTCGAAATCAGCAACAACGGCATCGGCAACATTCTTGTTCTTGGTAGAATAACTTATGAAAACATCGTGATTTCCCATGTCAGGCTCTCTCATTCGTGATGCTTAAAAGACGCTTTACCGCCACATTATAACATGAAAAGCAAATATTTTATGCACGGAACAGCCGATTTTCTACCTCTTGGTCGCGTTTTTCTACCTCTTGGTCAAAACCCCTTTTTTTACTGTTTTGCGGATGATATATTACAACCATGAACAAAATGAAAGTCAAAATTGAAATCGATCCGGAGATCAGGGATACGGAAATAACGATCAGATGCTCCGAGATCACACCTGAGGTGGCGGGGATCCAAAAGCTTCTTTCGGAAGCGGGGACACACGAATCCCAGATAAGCTTCTTCAAGGATGATGCGGAATACTTCCTTTCACTGAGTGACATTTTGTTCTTCGAAACAGGAAACGGTGTAATACGGGCCCATACCGCGGAAGATGATTTCGAAGCCAAATACAAGCTCTACGAACTGGAAGAAAAACTGCCGTCATACTTTTTGAGGATTTCAAAGTCCACCATCCTGAACACAAGAAAGGTTTACTCCATAACCAAGAATCTTGCCGGCGCCAGCAAGATCGAGTTCCAGGAGACTTATAAGATCGTTTATTGTTCAAGAAACTATTACAAGGCACTTAAGGATTCACTTATGCCGAGAGGAGAAGAAATATGAATAGAAACTACAGATCAATCATCTTCGCTTTACTGCTGATACTGCTTGCGGTAAGCCTCATTCTTTGGAAACTCAATGTATTTAATCTTCCGGTAGCCTTTGCAGGCGTAGGACCCTGGGGACTGATCGTCTCCGTAATAATGATAATTGCCATAATCAACGGCATTATGGATCTGAACTTCGGCAGCATCTTCGTTCCGCTCGCGGTCATTGCCATAATCTTCGACGATGCTCTGGGGATCACCGCTCTTACTCCCTGGACCGTGATGATCGTTGCATTCCTGCTTACTGTCGCATTCGGCATGCTCTTTCCGAATCACGGCCACTACCATGGCTACCGCGGCTATCGTCGCGAACGTCACGGAAGAAGAGGAGAATTTTCAAACCGGTTCACCGAAACCTATGACGAAGGTGAAAACGGATATGTGATGCATTCGATGAGATTCGGTTCTGCCACCAAGTATATCCGCTCCAAGAACCTCATGAGAGCCGATCTTTCATCATCATTCGGCGAGATGTCGGTATTCTTTGACGGTGCGGTTCCTCAGGAAAAGAAGGTCACCATCGACTGCCACGTTGCATTCGGCCAGATGAATATCTTCATCCCCAAGGAGTGGAAGATCATAAACAAAGTAGCCGTAACACTAGGAGACTGTCAGGACAGAGCATCCGTCGGAGATTTCACCGATGATGCACCTGAGTGTGTCATTACCGGTTCCGTCTCATTCGGAGAGCTTCAGATAAACAGAGTTTAAACTCTTTGATATATATGCATATGCAAAAACCGACAGCCTTGAAAAAGGCTGCCGGTTTTTTTGTTCCGGTATGTTTACTTTTCGAAATGAAGTTTTTCTTTTTTCAGATTATCGATATGCCCCATATCGTTAAAGAGCTCGAATAAGGGAATCACCTGCTCTCCCTCGCGTGAGGGGAAGTCTATGATCGTAACCGAGCATACTCCGTAAGGAAGCGATGCGAGCACGAACGGAAAAGGAAGACTGAAAATATGGCTCAGCACCACAGCTCCGGAACCTCCGTGTGAAAAGAGTGCTATCGTATCGTCACATGCCTTTTTGCAGAAATACGATCCGTCCTTTCGCACAAGTCCATAGCTTTCAAGAAAGCCGTCAATCTTCTCCGAGATCATGTGGTAGAATGCGGTGCACTTATTGTCCGCAAAATAAGGATGCTTTTCCCATTCGAAGCTTCCGATGTATTCGGGATACTCCGCTAAAAGATCGTTTGCAAGGCTCCAGGGATGGCCTTCGTACTTAAGCTCTCCCTGCTCCTTCTTTTCATCTGTAATACCCCAGTTTATCTCGTGCATAAAGTCGAGAACATTTATATCAAGCCCGTGATCCTGAGCGGTAAAGGAAGCCGTCTGCTTTGCCCTTCCCATCGGTGAAGAATAGATCGCGGTTATGGGCTCCTCCTTAAGTCTGAGAGCTGTGCTCTTCGCCTGTACAACACCGTTTTCGGTAAGGCAGTCATTGATGTAATCCGGCTCCCCGTGTCTTACGAATATCAGTCTCATATGAGGTTCCTCTGTACTTTCAGTTTACTGCTCCCAGATCTCGGTGGGAGTCACCTCATAATATAATATCATAGCATCATACATATCTGTAGGGGCATAGTTAAGCTGATGATATGCCTTGATGAATTTGTACGTGATGTTATAATCCTCACCCAGTGATCCGGTGCTCATGGTGCGGTTTATTCTCTTGCCGAGCGCACTCTTCGGATCAACGGCCCCAAAGTCAAGATAATATCTGTTTTCGGGCATGGAACCTACCTGGTAGGCAAGGGGATCGTCGGAGCAGAATCTCTGCACGGTCCTGCCGGAGGTTCCGGGAAGATTATCGGAAGTGAAATAATAATCGGTTCCTATCGTAAAATAGCTGTCGCCGTAATCTTCATTCAAAAACATTCCGAGATAAGTGAAATTCGAAGAATTGTTTTCGGTCATATGGCCGTTGTGGCATCCGATCATGATCGCGGAACCGTATTCCTTTTCTTCGATGGCAAGGATCTTATCCACAAGATCCTTCATCGCGGTATCCCTGAATTTATGGTAATTGGTCGTATTCAGTTCAAGGTCCATGAAGTACTTTATGACGCCCGCAGCAATACGTGCTCTCTCTACCTCCTCCTCGGAAGTGATTCCGGAGTATGCATCAAAGTTTGCCGTAAGATCTCCTTCTATCTCATCCATGAGTGCGATTATCTCATCATACCTCGAAGCATCATAGGTGTCGTAGGAATCTCCGAGAAGCTCATCCATGCGTGCCGTGTAATCGGCACACTTTCCGGCATCAAGTCTTTCGTAAAGGTTGCTTATATATACCTTGTCATCCGTATCCTTCTGGATATCCATTCCGTAAATGCGGATCTTATCACCCTCCGCAGCGGTATCGTTGTATGCCCTCATCCAGGTGATAAGGTCGCACATCTGCTGCGTCCTGTAGATCCTGTAGCCAAGGTGATTTACCAGTTCCTTCGGATCACCCTCTCCTCCCCGGATATAATCATTTACCAGGCAGCATCCGCCGAAATCACCCTCAAGGACAAGAGCCCTGACATTGGAATTATTCACAAGCACCTCGAGCACATCGCGCTTTAGTTCCTGAAATTCAGCGTTTCCGTGGGTAGCTTCGCCCAGCGCGACAATCCTTGTCCCCTCGGGGATCCTGATATTGTCTATCGATGTGACGGCATCTTCGAATCCGTCGATCCTTCCGGGCTTTTTGAAGTTCATAATACATACTGCGATCACAGCTATAGCGATCACCGCCACAGTGATGATGGTTTTTGTTTTCTTGTTCATATTTTTCATTCTTTCGGTACTCCTGATTTTTTTCTTTGAACGAAAGAAAGTATATCATCCTCATTCCCCCAAAACAATTGAGTAAACTTACCGTAATCTTACACATTTGTAAGGTTACAAAAAGGCACCGCAGCAAAAACTGCGGTGCCCCCCAAGATCAATATATTTATATATCAATCTCCCCTCTTATCCTCTGAAATCGATCTGTGTTCCGAGAGATCTCTCGGCTTCGGTCATGACATTGTTGGATGCATAATCGTATGAGTAATTCGATACCTTGTTGAGAAGCTGATGCATGGAGAATGCCTCTATCATGACATAATCCTTATGCTCGTCGGTATCGATCCTCTCGGATATCTCCTCGTCCTCAGCCTTTCTTTCTTCCCGGCCCTTTTCTATACGCTCTTCGCGTGCCTTCTTTTCGGCCTCTTTCTTTTCCGCGGCCTTGTGCTCCTTCTTTTCTTCCGCCTTCTTTTCGATGCGCTCTTTCTGGAGCTCGGTCGACTTTTCTATGGTCGCGAACAGTTTCTCGTTGCCGTTTGCATCAACGCTCATACCGAAATTCTTGACGTTTGCTCCGGTACTTGCAAGACTGTTCCTGGCTTCGAGAAGCTTCATCTGGGACATTGCGATGATGCCCTCGTACTTGTTGCGGTAATCCTCATCGGTCGCCATTTTTTCGAGCTTTTCTTCATCGATCAGGACGACCTGTTTTCTGGCATTACCGTACGCCGCAGCATTCTGCTGGACCTGTGCCTTCATGTCCTTGCTGACCACGATGAATTCCATCGTACCGAATTTGGACTTCAGCGTCTTGTAATAATCTGCCGCCGTATCGGAAAGCTTAACGTCTCCGATGGTAAATCCGTAGTCGGTCTTTCTCGGAACAAGCGAACTTGTAACATCAATCGGAGACCACGCTTTGGTCTCTGTCTTGGACGAAGATGCTTCCTTGGATGAAGCTGCCTCTTTGGTGTTTTCCGATGAGTAGGTCTTGGATGAATTCACGGCCTGAGCATTCTGCTGATAAGCATTAATGCCGTTAATTCCGTTCATAAGATCCACCTCCTTGTGAATTTGCGAACTCCGTTTCCATATAAAGAATCAGATAAAGATACTTATCTTACATCTTATATCGGATGCATTTTTCTTATTCTTAACCCCATATTTTAAAATACACGCGATATTTTATTTTCGGGGAATTGGGGACGGATTTATTCATAAGCGCACTCTAGAGCGCCGTCGGTACTTAGTGAGAACGAGCTTTGTGAAGTTCGAGCTTAGTACCGCAACGAGCGCGACAGAAGCCGAGAGGCGTGTGCGCGTTGAAAAATCCGACCCCAATTCCGAACAGAAAAAGCGGATGGCATAAAAGCCATCCGCTTTGGGGTTAAGTTATTATGTTCAGCCCTGGAGTGCCTTGATGATATCGGGAAGCTTTGCATCGACTTCGTCGTTTGCGAGCTGGCAGGTACCTGCAGCCGCATGTCCGCCACCGCCGTACTCGAGGCAGAGGTTTCCGATGTTAACGGTTGAAGCCTTGTTGATGATGGATCTTCCGATCATTACTGCAGTGTTCTGCTTCTTGAAGCCCCATGCCACGTGAACGGATACTTCAACTTCGGGATGCATTGCATAGATCATGAATCTGTTGCCGGCATAGATGGTCTCTTCGTTTCTGAGATCGATGACTACTACCTTGCCGTCTATCTTTGCTATCCTGTCAAGCTGGGCCTTGAAGAGCTCCTGCTGCTCGAAATAGAGGTCTACTCTTTCCTTTACATCGGGAAGCTTGAGAACATCATCAATGTTGTGGTCAACACAGTATGTGATGAGTTCCATCATAAGGTCATAGTTGGAGATCCTGAAATCATGGAATCTTCCGAGACCGGTACGTGCATCCATAAGGAAGTTAAGGAGTACCCAGCCCTTGGGATCGAGGATCTCTTCCCTGGTGAAATCTGCGCTGTCGCCCTTATCAACGGCAGTCATGATCTCTTCGGATACTCTGGTGAAGGTCTTGGCACCGCCGTAATAGTTGTAAACAACTCTTGCTGCGGATTTAGCTTCGCCTTCGATGATGAACTTAGCCTTAAGCTCATCGGAATGAACTCTGAGAAGTTCGCTCTCATGATGGTCGAATGCGAGCTTTACTCTGGGATCAAAGGGGAGGTTCGTGGTGATGTCATCACCGGTAATGTCTACTTTGCCGTCCTGCACATCCTTGGGGTGAACGAATTTGATCTCATCGATCAGATCCATTTCCTTCAAAAGCATGGCACAGACAAGTCCGTCGAAATCACTTCTTGTAATAAGTCTTCTGCTCATTTTCCTAAACCTTCCTTGAAAAATTTTTAGAAAACGGTCAAAAGAGACCGCAGGCTCTACTTATTACATTTTATCATCAATTCGGACTTTATCAACCTGCAATCCCACAAAATCACTTAAAGTAACTTAACATCCCCGGAACATTCAAAGATCAATACGGGCTGTTCATCTTCTCTGCGGCCGCAACGGCTTCTTCAAGGCTCATATCGTGGAAAAGGCCCGCTCCGAATATCCTTCCGGACTTACCGTCATCGACAAACGCTCCTACCACTACTCCCGGAAGCGCCGACTCGGGTGCGTTGGGAGCATTGGGGCCTCCGAGGTCCGTTCTGCACCAGCCGGGATCGGTAAGATTGACGAGCACATCCGTGCCCTGAAGCTTGGATCCTATATCCACGGTAACCTTGTCGAGCGCCGCCTTACTTGCGGAATAACCTGCCTGCTCAGGCTCCAGTGCGATACCGCTCGTGGTGTTTACGATCCTTCCGAATCCCCTGTCGATCATCTTGGGGATGAAGTGATAGCAGATCATCATAGGTGAAATAGTGTTGATAAGGAAGCTCGTCATATAGTCCATGGCGGGTGTCTTCATATACTCCGTTCTGTACGCCACCTGCATTCCCGCATTGTTCATTATGATGTCAACATCGATGCCGAGTCTGTCGATCTTCTCGAGCATCTTCTGAACGGTCTCAAGCTCGGAAAGCTCCGCCTCAACCGCAACGCACTCTACACCGAACTTTTCGATCTCTTCTTTTACTTTGGCTGCGTGAGCCTCGCTCCTTCCCTGGATGATCAGGTTGCATCCGCGCTCTGCAAGAAAAAGGCTTACAAGCCTGCCTATGCCTCTTGTTCCGCCCGTAACCAGAGCCCACTTTCCTTTAACGTCTACCATATCAAAAACCTCCTTGGGGTCGTCTTTTCGTCGTTACTTATCCAATGTAACATACAAAATGAAAAAAAAGACGATATGCCAAAAAGCGGGAATAAATTTGCCAACTTATGATATAATCCGAACACAGAACGAAAAGGAGGATCTTTTATGGAACATGTAACATTCACACCGAGCGGTGTCTGCTCAAGACAGATCGATTTTGATATAGAAGACGGTAAGATCTACAACCTCGCTTATGTCGGAGGATGCAACGGAAACCTTAAGGCCATAGGCAAACTCGTAGAGGGCAAGGATGCAAAGGAGATCGCTGAGATACTCAGGGGCAACCTCTGCCAGACCAGGGGAACCTCATGCGCCGACCAGCTTGCAAAGGCGATCGATAAGCATCTGGCCGGTTGATCTCAAAAGAATTGAACACGGGGACGGTTCCTTCGTTCACCATGAACACACCGACTGTTCCGGTGTTCATTAAACCAAAAAACGTGTACCCACTTTCGTGAGTACACGTTTTCTTTTTGTCAAAGGAGGTTTTCTGAAAAGACACGGGAAAGCGCTGAGCCTTCACCGTATTCTTACGGGAAACGGAAGAACTGTCACCGTGTTCCCGCTAAGGCTTATGCCTCGGGAACCTTGGGAAGCTTTGCGATGGATGCCGCGATATCCTCATCGGTGGGGATCTGGTCGGTCATCTCACCGTCATTGAACTTCTGATATGCAACAAGGTCGAAGTAACCTGTTCCGGTAAGACCGAATACGATGGTCTTCTCTTCGCCGGTCTCCTTGCACTTGAGTGCCTCGTCGATGGCAACCCTGATAGCGTGTGAGCTTTCGGGAGCAGGAAGGATACCCTCTACTCTTGCGAACTGCTCTGCTGCTTCGAATACGGAAGTCTGCTCTACGCTGGTAGCCTCCATGTATCCGTCATGGTAAAGCTGTGAAAGGGTGGAGCTCATGCCGTGGAATCTCAGGCCGCCTGCATGGTTTGCGGAAGGAATGAAGCTGCTTCCGAGGGTGTACATCTTGGCAAGAGGACAGATCATGCCGGTATCGCAGAAATCGTATGCAAAGGTTCCTCTTGTGAAGCTGGGGCAGGATGCGGGCTCTACTGCGATGATGCGGTAGTCTGCCTCACCGCGGAGCTTCTCACCCATGAAAGGAGCGATGAGTCCGCCGAGATTGGATCCGCCGCCTGCACATCCGATTATGATGTCGGGCTTGATGCCGTACTTATCGAGTGCAGCCTTGGTCTCGAGACCGATAACAGACTGGTGAAGAAGAACCTGGTTAAGAACGCTTCCGAGAACGTATCTGTAGCCGGGATTCTTTGTAGCCACTTCAACCGCCTCTGAGATAGCGCATCCGAGGCTTCCGGTTGTTCCGGGATGCTCGGCAAGGATCTTCTTACCGACTTCGGTGGTCTCTGAAGGTGAAGGAACTACGGATGCTCCGTAGGTACGCATTACTTCGCGGCGGAAAGGCTTCTGCTCATAGGAAACCTTTACCATGTAAACCTTGCAGTCAAGGTCGAAGTATGAACAAGCCATTGAAAGAGCGGTTCCCCACTGACCTGCACCGGTCTCTGTGGTAACACCCTTGAGGCCCTGCTTCTTGGCATAGTATGCCTGAGCGATAGCGGAATTGAGCTTGTGGCTTCCGCTGGTATTGTTTCCTTCGAACTTGTAGTAGATCTTAGCCGGTGTTCCGAGCTTCTTCTCAAGGCAGTAAGCACGTACAAGGGGTGAAGGTCTGTACATCTTGTAGAAATTTCTGATCTCTTCGGGAATCTCGATGAAGGGAGTGGTCTCATCAAGCTCCTGAGCCACGAGCTCCTCACAGAAAATAGGTGAAAGTTCTTCAGCGGTGAGGGGCTTTCCGGTTCCGGGATTGAGAAGGGGAGCCGGCTTGTTCTTCATATCGGATCTGAGGTTATACCATGCTTTGGGCATTTCCTCTTCGGTCAGATAGATCTTGTAGGGAATTTTCTGGTCAGCCATATTTAGTCTCCTTTCGGTTTTTCGGGACAAATAAAAATACCTGTCCCACAGTAGTTACTGCTGGGACAGGTAGAAATGTTTACCTGCGGTGCCACCCGGCTTGGTGCTTTCACACCCACTTAGCGCATACAACCATATGCCGAATTTGTTAACGGAGATTCACCTCCGGCTTTCATACTCTGCAGTGCATTTCTGATCGCCCTCAGAAGTCCATTCGGTCAAAACACTTTTACCGCAATCCCACCGCCTGCGGCTCTCTCTGAAAAGGAGGTCTTAACTTACTTACTCTTCTTCAACGGTTTAAAGCAATATTACACAGTCAGCGGATAACTGTCAAGAGTGAATCAAAGCCGTGAACCGGTGGACAGGATGTCCGAAAGACATGTCCGCAAGTACATGGATGTACTTGCATGTCCAGGGACGATTCCTCCGTTCCGAATGCCATGGATATTCTCTTTATGATATAATGGTCCGGAAGGTTTTCCTTTTAATCATTCAATAGTATAGGAGGAAGAGCATGAAAGGCATAAAAGAAATGCTGCTGGATGAAAGTCCAAAGAATGTAAAAAAACTTGAAAAATTGCTTGAAAAAGCCCCGGGATCCGCTGCATACCTGGAAGCCGCAAAGGCAGAGGCAAGCGGCGCCGGAGCAATGGATTTTCCTAATCTCTACATGATGGTAACAGATTCGTTTTTATGCTATCACAGTGTAGGTATCGGAGCACAACTCCTGATACTTCCCTTATCTTCCATTGTTAATCTTTACAGGTCCAATAAAGTGGGAAATGAGTATGATTACACTAATTTCCGTTTGGCTGTGGAGACCGTAAGCGGCACCATATATCTTACTTCCTATCCCCGTACCGGAAAAGGAATGGAAATTTTTAACGACGTAATTACCGCCGTAAAAGGCAAAAAGGCAGCAAACGGAGGAAATTAATATGGTCATATATTACGGAGTCAAAAAGAAATTAAAGCTTGTCAGCGATCTGGGCCAGATGACATGCACTAACTGCGGTCACGAAGTCAGGGCCGCACTCGCAAAAGAAGGCGGATATGTCCACATATTCTTCATACCTGTATTTCCCGTTCTTACCGGCTACAAAATGGTCTACTGCCCCAACTGCGGAATAATGAGAAAGCTTTCCGGAGAAGAATTCAAAGAAATGAAGCAGAATAATCCTCCGATCAAATAATTTACAAGCATCAGAACAATGTAAGAAAGCAAAATATCTGCACAAAATGACTCCCGTGAATCCTCAGGATCCACGGGAGTTTTATAAGTTTTCAATCACCGGTGAACGGAGGAACTGTCCCCCTGTTCACTGTTCATGCGGTTTCCTTTTTGGAGATATTGAAAAGAATAAAACAAAGAACGGCTGCGGCGACGGGAAGAATGAACATAAAGAAATCGCAGGGGCAGTCAAAAGAAAAAGGACTGTATTTATTTGCGATGTCGATGACCATGTTGGAGATTGAAGGGATCAGGCATACTATACCTGCGATCATTGACATTTTGCAGGACTTAAGCCAGACCAGGACAATCGATGCTATGCTGCAGATCATCAGGATCCAGACATACACTGTCGTAGTCATTCTGAATGAGGTATCTGCTTTTCTTATCAATGCATCTATATAATTATTGCTGATCGTGAATCCGGGACCATAGAGCACGTTCTTTCCGAACAGGATGCATGCGATGGCTGCAAGCAGCAATGCGGTTATCAGAGCCTTAAAGATAATTGTTTTTTTCATAAGAAATCCTCCCATTCATATAGTGTTGTGGTTTAGCCGTCCCAGCCGGGAGCGGAAGAAATATTGATCTCAACGGGATCGGATGAACCACCGGTACTCGAAAGAATTCCCTGCTTGGGCAGTTTTGAATCCTCAGGGATCTGGAATACAAAAGTCACTCTGTTCTTGAATCCGGGTTTTACTCCTTCTGCAGCTTCAAATGAAACCTCCGAATAAGAGAATTCTTCATCCTTGCCGTTAAGTGTCAATTTTATCCCGGACGTAACGTATCCGGTATTCATATTCCAGTTAATGGGAATAGCATCGCCATAGATAAGAAGGCTGACAGCATAAGCCTTTGTCGTGTCGGTATCCTTTTCGGATACGCGGACTACATCCTCAAGACAATAGGTAATATCTCCCTGCTGAAAATTCACATCCGCACGATAGCCTTTTGTACCGCATCCGGTCAGAACAAAAAGCAATAAAAGAAAAGACAGAATTACCGTAAAGCATTTTACATTCCTCATAAGCTTCTCCTATATGCTACTGTTTACAGAACAGGGCATACCTTCAGGCAATATCGTCAAAAGATGCATGCCCATGAATTAAATCTATCAAAAACGCAATTAAAAAAAGTGGCCTGTATGACCACTTTTTATATCGGTTACGCCGGTTTATCGGTCCGTTACTGCGCCGCAGCATCAAACACCCTGTCAGCGTTTGCAAGAATAAGTGCGAGCTCACCCACTAAAATATCTCTCGGACGATTGACACCCGTGAGGATACCTGTTTCTTCCGCAAAGTTCATTGCAACACGCATACCGGGATAATACCCGTTGTCATCCTTAATGCTCGACCAGTCCGCAACCATAACAGGATCGTGTGCCTTTACCGCCACATATACCGCAATGTCCCTGTCTACCGTTTGATCTTCGGCCCAGTTCCAGGGTATGAAATACTCATCGCACTCTTCCGGGATTCCCGTAGCAAAACCGTACACATAATCACTTTCATACCCGTAAAGATCAGTCAGCACGACACGAAGATCTCTCACTGTGGCGATTTCTTCACTCCGATCAAACATATCCGTATCATATTTTTCCCTCATATAAGCCACGGCATCCGCTATCCGTTCCTCATCGGACATATAAGCAGGGATCGCATTATCGGTAAAAGGAGTATATGTAACGGTCCGATAGATCTTCACACCCGCAAAGACAGTTAGCCCCACTGCCAGCGCGGCGCAAAGAGTATATGCCGCCATGCGCAGGCCCTGAGCTTTGGGGTTTGCCTGAAGAAGCGATCTTTTCACCTGCGAAACATCCGAAAAGCGTTCTTTGGGAGCAAAGCCGGTGCATTTTACGATGATCTTTTCGAGGGGACGATATACCTTGATGTTTTTGTTATCCCTGGTACTGCCGGTCAGAAGCCAGCGCAAAAGAATACCAAG
>JAEEGI010004403.1_pt1 | contig 33005 bp, 27 predicted proteins | sample 8958751 | NCBI WGS metagenome assembly JAEEGI01 (sample SAMN16246545, study PRJNA631951) | gut metagenome | biome: gut microbiome; feature: rumen; material: KS-attached | host: Bos | place: Iran: Karaj | collected 2018-10
AAAATGAACCTCTAACCCCGTCCCCAAAGGCTCAAAAAGTGAACCTCTAACCCCGTCCCCAAAGGCTCAAAAAGTGAACCCATAACCCCGTCCCCGGGTGTCAAAAAATCGGAGTACATAACGTACTCCGAGAATTTTTCTTGATCAGCCCTTAACTGCTCCGCCTGTAACTCCTTCAACATAATACTTTTGAAGGAACATGAACAGGATCGTTATAGGAATGGCCACGGCCACGCCTGCGGCGCAGAAGTGGGTGTAGTGGGCCGAGTTATTGGACTTGGTGATGAGGTTTTGCATTCCGACAGCTACAGTCATGCCTGCGCTTGTACCGTGGGCAATGTACTTGGCGAAAATGAAATCACCCCAGGGTGCCATAAAGGCGGTAAGTATCTGATAGATGACTATGGGCTTTGCCATGGGAAGTGTAATCCTGAAAAGGACCTGTGCTCGGGTGGCTCCGTCCACTCTGGCAGCTTCATCCAGGGATCTTGGAACCGTATCGAAGAAGCCCTTGGATACATAGTAACCCATTGCCGCACTGGCGGTATACACCAGAATCAAACCCGGTACCGAGCCGGCACCTGTGAAGCCCAGCTTACTGAGCACCGTATAGAGAACGATCATTGTAATGAAGCCGGGGAACATGCCCAGGATCAGCATGATGTTCATCAATGCTTTTCTTCCTCTGAATCTCATTCTGGATAAAGTGTAACTGGTGCAAAGCACTACAAAGGTATGGATCAAAGAAGAAACAGCCGCAATGATAAAGGTATTCTTATACCAGAGCAAAAACTGCACTGTCTTGTCAGCGTCCTCCACTATAAGAGCTTTGTAGTTTGCAAGTCCCCACTGCTTGGGGAAAAGGTAACCCACCTGACCGGTGTTTTCACATCTGAAAGATTCACATACTATACAGAAGAAAGGGATCAGCCAGATGATGGACATGAGGGTTAATATAACATAGATAACGGCATTTCCGACTGTTGTTTTGGCTTTAAGGCCCATACGTTTACGTTCAGCTCTCATTGGAAATCCTCCTCATTCTTATTGGACGGCATCGCATTATATGCAATTACCGTAATGACGGATACAACCACGAAGATCATGATGGCTATTACCGCTGCCAGCTTGTAGTCCGTCGTGGCTCCTGTGGTTATGTTGAATAACCAGGTGATAAGAAGGTCCGTATCCGATGCGGAGGTTCCGAATACCGTATATTTCGGATTCGCTACCACACCACCGCTGGTAAGGAGATAAATAACGTTAAAGTTATTGATGTTTCCGATGAAACTTGTAAGCAGGTAAGGTCCTGTTACGAAAAGCATATAAGGTAAGGTTATCTTCCTAAACTGCTGGAAGGAATTTGCACCGTCTATTCTCGCAGATTCATAAAGATCCGCAGGAATGTTCATTAAGATACCTGTTGCTATCAACATGAGATATGGGATTCCTATCCATATATTAATAATGATAACAAGGATACGTGCATAGGTTGAGTTCTGCCAGAACTCAATGGGCCAGTCTATGAATCCCATTTTCATAAGGAATCCGTTTATAAGACCGTTCTTTGAGAACAGCTTGGAAACATACATAAGGGATACAAACTGGGGGATCGCAATGGTAAGGACAAGTATGCCTCTCCACATTTTCTTGAATCTGATGCCCTTCTTATTGATCATAAGCGCTACCACGATACCAAGGAAATAGTTGGTAAAGGTTGCGAAGAAGGCCCATACAAGAGTCCATCCCAAAATGTGAACGAAGGTGTAACCCAGGTTTGATCCTGAAGATGCGGAAAACAGATTTCTGAAGTTTTCCAGTCCCACCCAGCTGAAAAGAACGGTGTAACCGTTGTGCTGAGCATCGTAATTGGTGAATGCGATAAAGATCATGAAAACAATGGGAAGAACCATGAAGACGATAATGCCTGTCATAGGAAGGGCAAGCAGCGTCTTATAAAACTTATCATCTACCAATGCTTTAAGATCCTGTTTAGCGGTGGCAAGCTTTTTACCTTTGCCCAAAAGCTCTTCCGCTATCTTATTCTGCCTGATGTTCTCTCTCCACGCCCAGATGAAAGCTATGCAGAAGATAATGGTCAGCAGCGCATAAAGCAGGATAAAGAAAGAATTATCTCCGGGCTCGTTGGAATAAACATCCAGAACAGGGTTATAAACCCTTCGAACAGCTTCTGTTCCCAGCGTCTTCATCTTTCCCAGCCAGCCTATGCCGGTGGTGATCATATATGCTATGAAGACAGCTTCAAAAACAAGGAAAAGAAGTCCGCGGAGTATCTGTCCGCGCACCAGATTTCCAAAACCCATTATAATATATGATACTCTTGTGATCCAGGAACCCTTGGTAAATGTAGTCACCAGGTCGGAGAGTTCTCTGCCCACGCCCTTCCCAAAGACGACGACACCATGACCGATAGTTTTTCCGAATCGCGCGAAATACAGTCCGAGAGCGACAAGGAAAAGCTTTAATTTATAAAGAAGCTTCTCCGGCCCGGAGAGTCTTATGTATTCCGATGTAGTAAGTCGTTTCATATGAACGCTCCTCCCGAGTATTTGAATTACCTTCTCCTCCCAAAAGCGTATCGAGAATGCGCAGTGCATCCTCGATACGTATAGGTTAAATCATTATTTCTAAAATATCTTACTTTGCAATAAGTTCTACAGAGAAATCTGCATTGAGCTTAATGTAATATGTTCCGTCGGTCTCAACAACGAAGTTGCTTGAAGGATAAGCCACATCCCAGTTCTTGCCCTGACGAACCTTGAATTCAACGCCCTTGGCCATTGTGTATGCTTCGGTTGTCTTCCATGTGCCGTCTGCTGCGATCTCCATAGGAAGGTCGATGGTCCAGCCGTCACCGTTGATGCTTCCGATAACTGTGAAGCCATAGATGTCGCTGCTCTTTTCAAGAGCGATGGAACCTGTGTTGCTTGCCTTGTCATATGTAAACTTAACAAAGTAATAGCCTGCTTCCTCTACCTTGAAGTTTGCACCGCCTGCCAGTCCGTCGCCGCCGATGTTAACATCCCAGCTCTTGCCCTGACGTGTCTTGAATTCGTCGCCTGCAACAAAAAGGATCTTATCGGAGTGCCATACACCCTTGGAATCACAGGTCATAGGAATGTCTGTTGCCCATCCGTCACCGTTCATGGAACCGATAACAGACCAAGCTTCCTTCTCGTCAACGCTCATTGCGAAAAGACCGCCGATGGTATCCTGGTAGTCCTGAAGAGCTTTCTTGAGCTCGGCATCTGTTGTTGCTGACTTTGCGGATACTGCATATACTTTCGCGATATCCCACCAGGAACCGTGGATCTGGCCCTGAGGAATAGCATATTTATTCTGAAGGCCGAGTGCTGTAAGAGCTACGTCCTTCTGAACGGCTTCGGATGCCATTGCCTTCTTGTTGGAAGGTCCCCAGCCCTTGGATTCAAATCTCTGAACCTGGCACTCTTCGCCTGTGAGATAAAGAGCAAGCTTCTGAAGAACCGCTGCTCTCTTGGCATCTGTCTGGGGCTTTACTCCGAGAAGCTTGTTACCTGAGAAAGAGCCGAGGTGATATTCCTTACCGTCAACAGTGAAGGACGGAAGATCTGTAGCTGCGAAGTTGGCTCCGAGCCCCTTCTTGGCATCATCAAGTCCCCATGTACCGGAGATTACTACTGCTGAAGGAACTGCTGCAGAGAAATCGGCTGTGGAAGAAGATGAGTTGTAGCTGCTGGACTTGAGAAGTTTCTGCATTCCCTTAAGAGCGATAACGCCCTTATCGGAATTGAAATCATCATTAACGCTTACGAACTCACCGTTCTCGTCTGTGATCCATTCGGATTTGCAGCCTGCACCGAAGAAGAATGCTGCGTTGTACCAAGCGGAGGTTTCAAGCTCCATGGAGAAGAGTCTTCCTGCCTTTTCGCAGTCTGCAATGATCTTCTCAAGGGAATCAAGATCGCTCTCGGGAATGACGGACTTGTCATAGTACATGAAATATCCGTTATCCGCGGTCAAAGGATAGCAGTAGATTGTTCCGCCTACGGAAGCTGCACGAACAGATCCTGCATCGTTCATCTCTGTGACCTGAGCCGCTGTAGCTTCACCGAGAGGTGAAAGAGCTCCTGCCATTACAAGACGAGCCAGCTGATCCTGCGCGAAGCAGAAGATATCAGCGCCGTCTTCAACGGATGTGATCATGAGAGTAGCGGAATCTGATTCCGAAACACCCTCGATCGTAGCATTCAGAACGATGCCCGGGTTATCTGCCTCGAACTTATCGATCTGCTGCTCTGTTAACGCCTTTACACCGTCGACTTCCGATACCCAAACGGTAATATCATATGTTCCGTTAAGTGCGGAAAGATCATCGGTTTTTTCTTTTTTGCCGCATCCTGCCACGCCAATTACCATAATAAATGCCATAGCAAGAGCGAAGATAGATGTAAGTCTTTTCTTCATAGTCTTTTCTCCTCTTATATTATTTAAAGTCGCCTTATTGCGGCTTTAATCCAGGATTGGTTATGTGCGTTCCTATTTAAGGATCACACTGGTCTGAGGACCTAAGGTCAATGTGGTTCCGGAGAGCTTTGCCTCTCCCTGACCGATAAAGTCAGCCACCTTTAACTTTGAGGGGTCTATGTCCCCGCACACGGAAAGGTCCACTTCCGTCTGCTTATCGTTGGTATTGTGCAAAAGGACCACAGTGGAATCACCGTAGGTGATCTTAAAGCCTCCGAAGGTGGAAGCACCGAAGTCAAGAGCTTTATAGTCGCCTCTTGCTATTTCCGGATACTTGTTTCTGAGAGCGATGAGCTTAGAGTAATAATTCAGAAGGCTGCTCTCGTTCTCCAGCTGTTCTTTTACAGTTCCGTTGGTTTGCTTTGAACGCTCATAAGTCGTTCCCTCCGGGTCTTTTACGGTATTACCGTCTCCCCAGTTCATGGCAAGTCTTCTGTTAGCATCCGTATTGGCACTGCCTCTGGATCCCTTAAGCCCGATCTCTTCACCGTAATATATAAAGGGCGATCCGTAACTTAGGATGTAAAGATTTGCCGCCATCTCGGCTCTGTGGGTGGCAAGTGTCAGATAACCCGCTGCCCTGTCCATATCATGGTTTGAAATGAACGGTATGGTCATTCCTTCGGGATTTGCCGATAACACCTTGTCCTGATAGCTTTCCACGTAACTCGTATAAACGGATATGTTCCCTCGCTTTGCCGCGTTTGCAATATACCCTTCCGCCTGTGCCATCTGGAAATCGAAGCAGTTAAGAGCGGTAATATATTGCAACGTCTCCGCATCCGCAGACCAGCATTCGCCGACACAATATATGTCCGGCTTAAGCGCTTTCAGCTCGGTCATATATTCTTTCCAGAATGCTACAGACTCCGGAGTGTTTCCGTAGTAGATGTACTTGATGGCATCGAACCGGAAACCGTCCACACCCAGATCCAGCCAATACTTGGCCACATTCAGCATCTCAGCCCTGACTTCTTCATTGTCATAATTTAGTTCGGGCATGTCGGTGGAGAAGTTGCATTCGTAATAATGGTCGGTTCCGGGGATCTTTGAATAGGAACAACCGGAATTTCTTCCTTCCAAAGTTGCCCAGGAATAGAAGTTGTAATACCTGTCATCCGTTTTCCCGTTTTTGTGGGCCAGGAGGAAGCGTTGAAACCAGATGCTTGAGGTGGAGGTGTGATTAACCACCAGGTCAAGGATGACTTTAACATTTCGCTCATGGCATATATCCAAAAGCTCTTTCAGATCCTCTTCCGTACCGAAGTCCGGATCGATCCGATTGTAGCTTGTGGCATCGTATTTATGATAGCTGGGAGATGCAAATATGGGGGAAAGCCACAGCCCCTGCACACCCAGGCTCTTACCGGAGTTTACATCGCCGTCGTTCAGGTAATCCATCCTGTTGATGATACCTCGCAGATCTCCGATCCCATCTCCGTCGGAATCCGAAAAGGATCCCACAAAAATCTGATAAAATACTCTGAAATTATCATCTATGGTGTCCGGCTGCTTTTTTCCGCAACCGTAAACGCCTGTGATCAAAGACGCGAGAAGCAATAATGCAGTTGTTTTCTTAAATATTTTTTTCACTTTTCGCATCTCTTTCTTCCTATATCTATTTTGCTACCGAGTTAAGAAGAGCATCATCTATCTTTCCCCAGGCGCCGTTACCCTTGGGCCCGCAGCCTACATGTATGCCCGCGGTGACCTTATCGCCATCCTTACAGGTGAAGCTCGGTATCACGCCTTCATGCCATTCATTGTAACTTGTGATATCGGTTTTTCCTGTGGCAACGATCTCTCCGTTCACCTTTACATAGGCATAAACATCGGTGTTATCCGCATCGCCGCCCATGATGGAGATCGAAAATCTGTAAGTTCCGCCGGGAAGATCTTTAACTTCCTGCTCCAGATCGAAGTCTACCGACTTAGTCTTATCAGCCCAGAAGTGGTAGTGCTTGGTGCCTGTTAAGGAATCGGTGGATTTGTCCTCCACATAGAGCTCATCGATGGGATTTTTGCTTACCGCCGTCCATCCCTTTTCTCCGTCCTCAAAACTGTAATTTTCAAGGAAGTTATACTCAATCATGGAAACAACGCATCTGGCCGTCATTCCGCCCGCACTTCCCGTGATCTCATATCTTGCGGCACCGTTGGACTTCATCTTGTCGTAGTCTGCGTTAAGCCATTCCACGTCCAGCTCCTTCTTGGAACCGTCGGTCATTACAGCATTTACTTTCTTGGGAAGCTCTATCTCCCCGTTTATGTCGATGACCAGCTGGGTGTCTTCTATGGCATCCGCCTTGATCACACCAACGTTGCCGTTTCTAACCAGCCCAAAGACCTTTAAGGATTCCAGCACATGACCTTTGTCATCGAAAAATGCCTGATTGTCCACAGCCGAACCGCCGTAGTACTTGCCGGCGTCGTTGGGGTCGTATTCCTTGGCATAGGAGGAAGCCCATCCGGAACCGTACTTTTCCCATTTCGCCTTGTTTTCTTCGTAATTCGCACCGCCTGCAGTGATCCAGGCGCCTTCCCAGTAGAAAACACCTATGCCGTTGGTGGTCTTGTTCGCTATGGTCTCAACCACATCTCTGAAGCAGTTTGCCTGTCCCTGAACAGTGTAAGGATAGTTCTTGGTGACCGCACTTCCTCCGGAGATGGTATTTCCGAAGAAATCCGTATCTTCCGCAGTAAAGGCATAGGATGTCTCGGCCACCATCACCTTCTTGCCATAGGTCTCAGCCACATTGGAAAGCACAGTTGCCAGGTTATCCAAAGTGCCGTGCCAGAAGGGATAGTAAGAAGAAGCAAAAACATCATAATCCAGATTATAATAGTTCAGCTTCTTGGCGTAGTCCGCTATATTCGTAACCTTCTCGGGATTTGTAAAGTGAACGGCTATCATAGCCTCGGGGAAGATCTCTCTTGTGGCTCTTGAGCCCGCATCCATAAGATAATAGATGTTCATCCATATCTTTTCTCCGCACAGGCTTCCGTTGGTCTCATTTCCCAGCTGGACCATACCCACATCAACCTTGGCCTTTTTAAGCTTCTCCAAAGATTCCCTGGTGTAATCGTAAAGGGCCTGCTTCTTGTCGTCGATCTTCATGTCCTTCCAGGCCTTGGGCACCATCTGTTTTCCCGGATCGGCCCAAAAGTCGGAATAATGAAAATCCACCAGAAGCTTCATGCCGTATTTTGTGGCCCGCTTTCCGATCTCCACTGCCGCATTTATGTCGCAGTTTCCGCCGCCATAGCCGTTACCTTCGGAATCAAAAGGGTCATTCCACACTCTCACTCGGATGTAATTGACCCCGGCATCCGACAGGATCTTGAACAGATCCGCTTCATTCCCGTCAAAGTCATAGTACTTTACGCCGCTCTTTTCAAGGGAAAGGACGCTGGAGATGTCCATGCCCAAAATAAAATCATCCGTCAAATTATCCACCTTTTCTACGTGCAGACTGTCTGAAGGGATGGAGTTGGTGTTTAAACCTTTTGACTTCCCGCAACCCGCAATAAGAAGGGTTGCAAGGGCCATAGCCGTAATCTTTATGAGTTTTTTGGTACTTTTCACTAACATATCCTCCTACAAATATAGCACGGTTTAGTAAATTTGTCTACATTTTTTTGGTAACGTTTCCAAAAAATTTCGTAACATTTCGAAACCATCAGTCAAAATCCTCGAGTTTAAAGCGTTTTTTCATGGCTCCGTACCTGAAACGGGCCATCTCATTCTTCTCCAAAACGTCCTTCTCACTGCCTCTGTATTGGCAGCGAAGGCAGTAATATTCTTTCTTATCTTTATCGTAGAACATATCTATGTCCAGATCCCTCATAAAACATGAAGGGCATCTGAAATTCAATTTTCCTTTGCCAGCCTGAGCCATGTGGTAACCTCCTGTCCCTGACTTATCTTCGTCTTGTATCCCAGGGTATACATGGGAGAAAACGCATATCCTTCTTTATAATATCCCGTTGCGTTTTTATCATCGCATTCCATTGAAACTACGGTCTCTATGGGGGGTATCTCTACGCTGACGCTTATCGCGCCCGCCACTTCCTTTTCCCTGCAGGCATATGCATACTCGACACTTTCGGTCTTTCCCTCTTTATCTGTGAGCTTCAAGGTCAGCCCCGTCATATCTTCGGGATATTCCGTGGTTCCGTAGCAGCCCACCATATATTCGTTAAGCTCTATTTCTGCTCCGGGATCGGTGCTTTTTAGGATCTCTCTTCTGATCTCTACGGAAGAATCCCCTTCCCTGAACATGACCCCGGTCTGCAAGGTGATCGTAAGATCCTGAAACTCTATTTCCACCGGATCCAAGGTCAAAATTCTCTTTCCGCCCTCGTTTGAAAAATGAGCCTTAGTCCTGCAGAGGCAAAGGTCCACCTCTTCTCCCTTATAGGAAAGCTTTGCGGAGCGGACTGTTCCTTCCCCCGCATAGTGAGTGAAATAACCCGCCCTATACTTTTCCTGGATAAGGAAAGGGTAGGATGCATCCTGAACGTGCTTTGTACCTATGCCTACAGGCCATTCGAGTTTTGCCACATATGGCCTTAAGTCAACTATCGCTCCGCCCTGATCCATGTTTACACAGGCTCTCATAAAGGGATCGCAATACCAGAAAAGCTGCTTGTCGGAACCGTAGAGAATGTCTCTCCAAAGAGCGCATTCAGGCTCGGTGTAGGTCTTTTTCTCCCTGTACCTGTCCGCAAATTCAGCCATGGTAAGGTCTTCCAGAACCCCCTCTTTTTTAAGCTTTCCGTAGTAGGCGCATCCATCCTCGTAAGACTTGAGAAGCAGTTCATAAGGCGCTTCCCACCTGCCCATCTTGTTCATCCACCCCGGCCCTACGAACATCATGTTATAGGCATATCCGTTATTGTACTTGGCCAATGACCTGTATTGATCGATGAGATTAAAAAGATAAGGATATTCCCAGGTCTCGGAGTCGTAGATCATCCCTCTCAAAACATTCTGTGGATGAGTACCGAAATTGCTCCCGTTACCGTCATAGCAGGCGATAAGATCCCTGGAAAGATGAGGGATGGCAACAATGCCGGAATCCTCTTCTTTATTTGCTGCGGGGGCGTGGGTGTTCTGTTTCGAAGGTATCCAGGGTGCCCAGGGACCTCCGTCCATAAGAGTGTACCAGGAATTGTTGCAGGTGTGATAAGCCTTGGGGCCTTCTTCCCAACAGGTGGCAACAGCACATTTTACCGAGGGATACTTTCCTTTTATATAATTTATGAGATCCGCATCCATGTAATAGGAGCCTGTGGACTCCGGCCAAAAACCGAATTTCTCATAAAACTTCCCGAACACATCGTCCACAATGGACTTCTTATCTTCCATGGAAAACATCCAGATACAAAAATCCTTGGTGTGATATTTTTCCCTGAATTCCTTGCAGGGCAGCCCCAACAAGGTAAGGGCGATCTCGTCACCGTATTTCTCATGATGCTCTTTTGCGATCTCCACCGCCTCATCATTAAACAGAGAGGCATACGTCATCTGGATGGTCGTCTTGAGTCCGTTCCTATGGGCGATTTCCTGCTGGGTTTTAAAGATATCCAGAGATTCGGTCAAAAGATCTTTTCTGGTGATATCCTCACCCTTTCCCTGACCCGTGATCTTTTCCGCATATTCCGGTACCATCTCAGGTCTGTGAATAATGTTTACTATAAATTTATCCATTCTTATCCTCATTTCATTTCTGTATGCGCAATAAATATGCGCAATCGGTTGCTCTATATTTAATCTTAACAAGGATCTTTCCCCCGGTCAATGTAAATGTTGCACAATTTGGTGCATATTTTTTGTGCATAATGCACAAAAATATAGAATTGTATATATTTGTTTTTGAAAAACAATCGTTATTAACCCACAAAAACCTCCCTTCTGTACGCCCCTCCTTTTAATTATAAAAAATATGGCCTGCGAAAGATTAACTTTCGCGAGCCATACTTGAACATTTCAGGTATATATATTCTTTTATCCTATCAAAGCGTTATAGACATCCCTTTTTGAGATCCCCCTGTCCTGAGCCGCCGCCTTCATTGCTTCTTTTTTGTCCATGCCCTTATCCATATACATTTTCACATGATCTTCCAGTGAGATATCTTCCCACTTTCCTCTGGCCTCTTCCTCCAGTTCCTCAAAGGAACGGCCCCTGATCACCAGCACATATTCGCCTTTGGGCTCATTTGCCGTAAAGTAGGCAATGTGAGCGGATATTGTACCCTCATAGGAATTTTCATGCTTTTTGGTAAGCTCCTTGGTAACAGTCATCTGCCTGTCCCCCAGCTCCTCAAGCAGCAATTGCAGGGTTTTTACGAGTCTGTGGGGTGCTTCGTACATTACTATGGTACGTGTCTCTTCCTTTAATTCATCCAGTACTTTTCTGCATTCCTTTTTGTCCGTAGGCAAAAATGCCTCAAAGCAAAACCTGCGGGTAGGAAGTCCTGACATTGTAAGCGCCGTTATGCAGGCACAGGCTCCGGGCACAGAAGTCACCTGTATCCCCGCCGCTCTTGCCTGTTTCACCAGTTCTTCCCCCGGATCCGAGATCCCGGGAGTTCCCGCATCGGTAATAACCGCCACGTCTTTTCCTTCGAGCATTTGTTCCACCAGCTCTTTAGCCTTTTCCACCTTGTTAAATTCATGGTAGGCTGTCATGGGGGTATGAATGTCAAAATGATTCAATAGTTTTATACTGTTTCTGGTGTCTTCAGCCGCGATCAGATCAACATTTTTCAAAATATTTATCACCCTGAAGGTCATATCTTCAAGATTTCCTATGGGCGTAGCGCACAAATAAAGCATATCTTTTCCCGACCAGGCGCGTGAAACCCGCTTGCCGCCTGCCTTTCCTCGATTTTTATGTTTTGTTCATTATTTTTATTATTTTTCCAATTTTGTTAATTTTTTGTTGGACTTTTGTTGTACTTAAAATGGTAGAATGCACTTGTTAGAAATTAAACCCCTCATAAGCCCAAGTCCTCGATCGGAGTTCCCCTCTCTGGTCGGGGCATTTTTTTGATAAGCGCGAGTAAATAGTTAAGAAGCGTCTGCAAGCATCTCTTCGCTTGCGAGACGCTTTTTAACTATTTACGAACCAAACAGTAATGAGGAAGTAGGCGCAGCGCGCCGGATTCCGAATTGCTGTTTAGCGATTTCGGGAGTGCGCAGCACGGAGAAATCGCGTCGCGCTTATCAAAAACGAAACTCCGCTCTTTCTGCTTTATCCTCCGGATAAAGCCCTCAAGAAATCCGCGCAACGCGCCGGATTTCCTCTTCTATTAAATCTTACTAAAACCCATAATCCCTTTTTATCTCTTCCGTATACGCGTCCTTCTCTTCGTATATGATAAGCGGCGCGTCGATCTTTATCCCGCTTTTTCCCCCTTTGACTCCCGCCGCCAGTATCATATTGGGTTCCTTATCCGCATAGGGATAGACCACTCGAAGTTCCTTGGGTTCTATCTTGTATTTCTGCATCATCGCAAAGATCTCCGCAAGCCTGAAAGGCTTGTGGACCATATATATCCTTCCGTTGGTCTTGAGTACCGCAGATGCTTCCCTTACCACATCCTCCAGAGTACAGAGTATCTCGTGTCTGGCAATGGCTTTTGCGTCCTCCGGATTCATCTCTCCGTGGCCTGCGGTCATATAGGGCGGATTTACCGTAACAACATCAAAGGAAGCCTTTCCGAAAATCCGGGATGCTTCCTTTATGTCACCTGTCACTATATTTATTTTTTCTTCCAGAGAATTCATGGCCACACTTCTTCTCGCCATGTCTGCACTTTCGGGCTGGATCTCCAGGGCAGAAAAATGCTCCGCTTGGGTCTTTGCGGACATCAAAAGCGGAAGTATTCCCGTGCCTGTTCCCATATCCAGCACCTTTTCTCCGGGTTTGGCTTTTGCAAAGCCGGAAAGGAGCACAGCGTCCATGCCAAAGCAAAAACGCCCCGTGTCCTGTATTATCTTAAGACCGTTCCTTTGAAGGTCATCAATTCTTTCCATTGACTAATCCTCATCCAGTCTTGACTTGCCCTCTTTTCTTTCAAGAGCTTCCAACGCCTTCAGTTCGGAGGACTCACCCTCCTTATTATCTTTACGCTTTCTGGGCTTGAATTCAAGATCGCAAGCATCGTAATCCTTGAGTTCCCTTTCGTCATCTCCGGTTTCCACAAGAACACGCACCTTTTGCTTAAGGACATATAAACTCTGAACCGTTCCTTTAAGGCCCTCTTTTGTGGTTACCTTTTCTCCCACTGCGGGAAGGCGGCTGTTCAGGTCTTCATATGCTTCTTCCTCATTCTTTAAGCAGCACATGAGTCTTCCGCAAACGCCGGAGATCTTTGTGGGATTCAGGGAAAGGCTCTGTTCCTTTGCCATTTTAATGGAAACGGGAGCAAAATCAGCCATGTAGGAATGGCAGCAAAGGGGTCTGCCGCAAATTCCTATGCCTCCCAGGATCTTTGCTTCATCTCTGACACCCACCTGACGAAGCTCTATCCTTGTCCTGAATACCGATGCCAGATCTTTTACCAGCTCACGGAAATCCACACGTCCGTCTGCCGTAAAATAGAAGAGCAGTTTGTTTCCGTCAAAAGTGTATTCGCAGCCTATGAGCTTCATTTCAAGGTTTCTGGCCTGTATCTTCTGAATGCAGGTCTTAAAAGCTTCTTTTTCCTTAACACGGTTATTGGATTCCGTGATCTCATCTTCCGGAGTTGCTATTCTCATAACGGGTTTCAGGGGCTGAACGATCTTTTCCTCTTCGATCTCTCTGGGTCCCATGACCACATAGCCGTATTCCACGCCTCTGGCAGTCTCCACAATAACACTGCCTCCCTGTTTTATATCAAGATCCTGGGGGTCAAAGTAGTACACTTTTCCCGCCTGTCTGAATCTAACGCCTATAACCTTTATCATCTATAACCTCCATTTTTGGCATGAGGTGTCAGCCCGTATTCCGGCTGACGGAGCCCTGATGCCTGTATTACCTGTATTTATTTATTATCTCTGAATGCAAGCATCATTACCATGAGAGCACTTTCCACATTAACATTTACCCTCATCCGATCTCTGAACTGCGCGATCGCCTGCAGCTTCCCGGAGATCTCTTCGTAACTGAAAAGCGACGACTGCCTGTAGAGTTCTCTTTGATCTTCCTTAAAATACACATTGTCCGTTCTGTCAGTGGATCTGACCACCAGCAGATCTCTGTACCACATTTCTGCGAGAGACAGGCGTTCGGCCAGATTTTCCTTGTCATCTGCCCATTCCTTGGCCATAGCATATATTTCCCCGGCATTCATGGAATCAAACTTTTGCAGGGCCCTCAGCACCTCGCCTTTAAGCATTGAAAACTCATCAGATGCCGCAAATTCTATTGCTCTGCCGATAACTCCGTCAGAAAACCCCGCTGCCAGATCCGCCATATATTCGGAAGTGCCGTACTTATCCTTTAAAAGGGCAGCGATCCCGGTGCTGTTGACAGAACGTATGCTTAGCAGAATACATCTGGAAAGAATGGTGGGAAGCAAAAAGCCGGGATTGGTGACCAAAAGCATTATCACCGCGTACTCCGGAGGCTCCTCTATGGTCTTAAGCATGGCATTCTGAGCCTGAGCATTCATTTTTTCCGCTTCATCTATGATATAGATCTTCCGGGGCCGCGCATAGGGCTTGATGGCAATATCCGAATTCAGCTGTACCCTGATCTCGTCAACGGAGATCACGTTGGGCTTTTCGTGAGTTATGTATTTTATATCGGGATTGTTCCCGGACAACGCCTGTTTACATGAACGGCACATGCCGCAGGGCTCGGTTCCGCCTTCCTCGCATTGGATGGCCATTGCATAGGTATTCGCAAGGAGCTTTTTGCCGCTTCCCTTTTCACCCGCTATTATGTAGGCGTGAGAGATCTTACCGTCGCGAATGGCGCTCTTCATATGCTCTACTATATGTTCTTGTCCGATTATATCCCTGAAACTCATGTTAAAATATCCAAAAGCAGGCCTCTGATCTCATCGATCTTACCGAGGATCACAAGGTGGTCTTTTTCCTCTTTCAATAGCTCGGCAGTCAATTCGTCCAGATTTTGATCGATCAGCTTTATCATACCGTAAACTCTGTGTCTTCCTCGTTTATCCAGGAAGTTTTCACGCTGGAATTTATGTGACCGGGATACGACTTCATTCATGAACTCTCTGATAAGGGCACGATACTGCTTCATGTCCCGCACATCCATATGCTTGGCGATCTTTTTGCCTTCATCGGTAATGTCCATTACAAGACCGGACAGCTTTTCCTGAAGCGCAGTATCCTCTATCTTGCTCATGAGCGTAAATTCAAATGCCTCAGAAGGAGCCGGGGCATTTGGTTTTACATCCGTCATATTCACCTGTTGTGCCTGATTTACTTTGTTGATATCCATGCAACAATTTCCTCTAAGCAGCGAGAAAGATCATCATTTACAAATCTTTTTGTAACGCCGAGCCTATTGAGCTCGCTTTCCGAGAAATCTCTTTCGTCTGCGAGATACCGTCTGCATACCTCGGAATAACCGGGAGTTCCTTGTTTTCTTTCTCTTTCGATGGCTCTGGAAAGTCTGGTATAGTCATCCACATAGGTATAGATCGGAACCACCCTGTCCTCTCCGAAATGATCTCTGATCTGCTCATAACCCGCAAGGGTGGTGATCATCATATAATCATTTTTATCAAGGTCGATCTGTCCGTCATCTGCGGTAAAATACCACCAAGGTCCGTAAACCGTATCATATCTTCGGATCTCAAGGATCTTTCCTTCCTTTTGCATACGATCTTTTTCAGCAGCATTTACAAAATAGTATTCAATGCCGTCTGTCTCTCCCGGTCTTATGGGCCGTGTAGTATAAAGGATCACATTTTTAAATCTGCCCTCAAATCTTTCAAGCAGCTTTTTGTAAACTGTGTCCTTCCCGGTTGCACTTTTTCCCATTACCGCATATATCTTACCCATTATACTGTTCTCCAAAGTGTGAAGATTAGCTAAAGCCACCCTATATGATAACATAATTCCCGAAAGTTGTCATTATCTTGGCACCCATTTTTGTTTGCTATCTTTTTTTAATATGCTATAATCAAATTAAATATTACCCTTTGGAGGAGGTTATTTTATGGAGTTAAAACTCAATTACAGAAGAACGTTTTTGATAGGGTTTGCGTTCTTCGGGATCCTGTTGTTGTGGCAAGTTTATGATTCATGGTGCCCCACCTTCCTTACGGATATCTTTGCCAGGAACATGTACGGACAGACTTCTGCCGAACTCAAGGCTGCGGGAGATTCAAGCCATATATTGAGAGTTCAATGGCTGGTAGGTATCGTCATGGCCTGTGATAATCTGGCCGCACTGATCCTGCTTCCCATCTTCGGAAGTCTTTCGGACAAGACTAAAACTCCCATCGGAAAAAGAATGCCTTATATTCTTACCGGAACCTTTGTTGCAGCTATCGCATTCCCCTTCATACCCCTTTTCTTCCATAATAACAATGTGGCCGGTATGGTGATCATGATGGCGATCGTTCTCATGTTTATGATGATGTATCGTAACCCTGCGGTAGCGCTCATGCCTGATATAACTCCCAAGCCTCTTCGTGCAAGAGCAAACGGTATCATTAATATCATGGGCTATTTCGGCGGTGCTTTTGCCACAGTCCTTGGTATATTCTTAAAGCTTTCCAATTACATCAACGTACCCGACAGTGCAAGAAAGCTTTATATCATCGAAGTTCCTTTTATCATCGCTTCGGTACTTATGGTCATCTCCGCTCTCGTTCTCTTCTTTACCGTCAGGGAAAATAAGGTCCTGGAAGAAATACAGGACGAACTGGAAGAAGGCGAAAAGCAGGCAGCCATTGCCACTCCCGTGGATGATAACAAGCCCATGTCCAAGGAAAACAAAAATATGCTCATTGCGATCCTTGTGGCCGAATTCCTTTGGTTCATGGCTGATAACGGCATCGGAACCTATATCGGAAACTATGTTATTTACTATCTTAATTCCGCATCAAGCACAACCATGATCCTTACCATTATCGGTGGTGTGGCTTCTGTTGCGGGATTTGCCATCGCAGGTATCATTGCGGATAAGATCGGTCGTAAATGGACCATCGCTTCCGGTCTCTGTGTTACCATGCTGGGTATCCTCTGTATGAGCCTTGTGGGACCCACAAATAAAGTTACCGGTCCCAACGGCGAATTCGCATTCCCCGTACTGCTCTATGTGGTTTGGGTATTTAAAGGCTTTGGAATGGCTCTGGTTCACAACTGTTCCTTCCCTATGGTGGTGGAGCTTTGCTCATCCAAGAAGATCGGAAAATTCACGGGCTTCTACTATACAGCAAGCATGGCTTCCCAGACGGTTACTCCCGTGCTTATAGGCCTTATCTTCAGAGTAAGCCTTGCATGGCGCGCACTTCCTGTTTATGCATGCATAGCCTATGGCTTCAGTGCTGTAGTGTTCATCCTCTTTGTTAAGAATATCAAAGCAAAGAAGGTAGGAAATGCCAAGGGAATAGATGCGCTGGGCGACAATGACTGATAGACCGGTCAGGACCTACCCTGCTCCTTAAGTAAAAAAATTAATGTGACTCTGAGAGCTCAGAGTCACTTATTTTTTATTTATGCGTTCCTCAAAAAGAGTACAAAAAAAAGTTCCTTCCCAACTGATCTAACAGCCAAAAAAGAACCTTCCACATGCATCTCCAGGGGCTCGAACCCTGGACACCCTGATTAAGAGTCAGGTGCTCTACCAGCTGAGCTAGAGATGCTTATCGCTTATCGTTACGGCGTTTCGCCGAACGCAAGTGGTATATTACCACGGTAAAAAGCATTTGTCAACAATAATTTTCAAAGAAAATCAAAAAATTTTAAGCCGGGTCAGGGCATCACTGCCGGGCATGATAAAAAACATGCTAAACCTCCTGAGATCAGGCTTTCTGAAGTTTAGCACGTTTAATATCCTTGACCGGTAACTAAAAGTCATCTTCTTGTTTTTATATAAACGATAAGAAGCACGGAAAAGCCCAGGATAAACACTATGAGTCCGCAGGCATATCCTATTATGGCAGGTCTCATGTCCGGAGGAATTTCTTCCGGGATCTCCCCCGCCAGGTATTTATACTGCTCTTCGTTAAATTCTTCCGTGTCCTTGTATTCTTCATAATACAGCCCTGCCATATCCACGATGCGGTCAGAATCCGCAGTGTATATGATCTTAGCCTGTCCTATATTCCTTCCGGCATAAAAGTAGGAGACTTCGCCTATTATATTTTCCCCTTTTAATATCTCCAAAAGGGGATTAAGAGTGCATTTATTGGTAACATCAAAGAAGCTTGCATTTTTTGGCAAAACAACGGAGGTTTCCGTAATGGATAATTCCGTTTTTTCTTTCTTTAAAAAAGCGATCTCATCATCAAAAAGAGCAGGAAAAGCATTCACAGATGCTTCTTTGGCTCCGGGGTTGATCAAAGAAAAACTGTTGAAACCATAATCAAATAAACTCATGGTATCCGTGTAACAATCATCCTTGCCCACTTCTCCCATAACCACGCAGATGAGAGTCATTCCGTTTCTTTCCGCTGCCGTTACAAGACAATTCCCCGCTTCCTGGGTATATCCGGTTTTTCCCGCAAACACGCCTTCATAAGAAATATCCTTATGCAGGATCTTGTGGGTCTGGGCCATGGGCCTGGACACGTCGGGTTCTATGGAATGCAAAACATAGCTTCTGTTGTTCGATATCCTTATAAAAGCAGGATACTCAATGCATTTCTTCATTATAAGAGCAAGATCGTAGGCACAGGAATAGTGATCATCCTCATGAAGACCGTGGGGATTTGAAAAATGAGAATTAACACAGCCCAGTTCCCCGGCTCTCTTATTCATCATTTCTGTAAATCTGTCTATATCCCCATTTCCGATATGCTCGGCCACTGCATAGGTCACCTCGTTGGCCGAAGCCAGCAAAATGGCATATAAGGCGCCCTCCATAGGGATCTTTTCCCCATCGTTCACACCTATACGGCTGGCATCCCATCCCATGGAATGAGTGGAATCATAGGACATTTCCACCACATCCGTCATCCTACCCTGTTCTATGGCAAGAAGGGCGGTCATCAGCTTGGTGGTGCTGGCAGGATACATCTTCGTCTCTGCTTCCTTTTCATAAAGCACGCTGCCCGTCGAGGCCTCCATAAGAACAGCCGTTTTTGCCAGTATCCCGGGTCCTATGGGCCAGCTCTGTTCCGCCCGTATCTCTTTCGGAGGCGAAATAAGCCCGACGAGAAGGCATATGCCTGCTATACCGGTACAAATGTATTTGATTATCTTTTTTATAAATGGTCTCATTTTAAATAAGATGGTTCAGGATCACATTCTTAAGTTTTCCTATAGACACGTAGCCTCTCAGCAATGCATCCAGATCTGTACCGCTTTCCGCTTCGGTAATGGGGTGAGCATCGGGTATTATGATCTTTGCATCACCCTTATCTTCTATGCACCTATATGCATCGGGATACATTTCCACAGGTGCGGGAACTCTGTCCCTTAAGATTCCTTTGCACTCTTCTTTGGTGCAGGAAGGAAAATTTACATTCCAGATCTCACCCCTGGATATGGGTGAATCCAATAATTCTTTCATTATACCGGGAAGAAAAGCATCCACCGCTCCGTAGTTTTCCGGCCAATCCACGGAAAAAGCCATGGCAGGTATGCCCTTCATAAGAGCTTCCATTGCCGCTCCCACAGTTCCGGAGTAGGAGATCTCGACCCCTGCGTTAAAGCCTTTGTTTATTCCGGAAAACACAATATCCGGCTTGATCCCCAGATACTCCACCGCCACCTTTACACAGTCCGCGGGAGTTCCGGAAATGCAGTAGGCATCTGTTCCGGAAATGGCAAAATCAGCTCTTCTTACTTCTATTTTTTCAAATATGGTTATTCTTGCCGACATGCCGCTGCATTGATGCAAGGGCGCCACCACCGACACCTCTCCGAATTCTTTTGCAAAACCTGCCAGTTTTGCAATGCCCGGAGCATTGATACCGTCGTCGTTAACTATCAGGATCTTCATTCTTTTATCTTCTCTCACCTTCGTAATAAAGCTCTCCGAGAACTGCCCAAACCTGCCTGTTTGCTACCCATGCCATGTACATTTCTTCCTCTTCGGGCTGTTCTGCCGCAAGGAAGATCTTAAGAGGCAGGATCTCTATGGTGATGGAAGGGATGATCTCTTCTCCGTTAAGCCAGTCAGTGTATCCTGCCAAAGGAACATCATTATCAAGGGTCATCATGTTCATTTCACGGATGTAATCCGTAACATAAACCAGAGCATCTGCCGCTCTTTCGCATTCTTTTCTGAACTCTCCGGTCTGTCCCACATCCCAGGAAAGATCATTTCCCGTAGCATGATAAGAAATGGCAAAGATCACATCCTTTTCCCTCATCAGCTGTTCCTGGACTTCTACCTGCACCTGCACTTCCGTAGCCGAAAAAGGTTCCTCGCCCTTATATCCGCCGCTGGAGGGAACAGGATAATCATTGGTCTCTTCCCAGCCGAAGGGGTAGTTTCTGTTAAGGTCTATACCCTGAGCATTGGCTTTCCATCTTCTGTAATAATTGGAATTGTACACTCCGTACTTTTCCAAAAACTCTGCGTTTTCCCTGTCGTACATTGACTGGATCTTCGTTCTCATGAGAAGATTTCTGATGGCGGAAGGGCCTCCGATACAAAGGTCTACGCCGTCAGGATTCTGCATGGGCATCAGAACAAAACAGATCTCATTAAGCAGATCCTTATAATTCACGTCCTTAAAATAGCCGGTTTCTATTGTCTTTAAATAGTATTCCGTCTGCATCATGAGCATCAGTGAAGTACAATACTCTCTGGCATGTGCGGTGCCGGTTATATATATGCATTTATGAGCATTGGGATTTCCCACGGTGCAAATGTACAATTCCCGATTATCAGGGGATTTTCCCGCACTGTAGTAGGAGAACAGCGAAGGATACTTCTTGGCCAGGGCAAAGATATCAGCTTCCATATCGCTGTAGGAATAAACCACATCCTTGGGATCCACTATCTCAAAACTCTTGTAATCAAATTCAAAAGGCTTGTCAAAAGATACATACTGCTTGCTGATAAGGTACTTTTTTTCCTTGTATATACAATTGTAATAACCCGGTTCCTTGCTGCTTCCCGTCACGGTAATCTTATCACCGTTATAGATCATCATGATCTTGTCTTTAACATCCTCGGTATTTCTCAAAGATACGCTGTAGCAGGCCACATAGGCATCACAGGGAAATGTGGGTACTGCTGTGGGTGTTGGTGTCAGTCGCTTGGTAGGTGTGGGTGTGACCGTAGGTGTTGATGTAGCCGTAGGCGTGGGTGTCCACGTGGGTACCGGTGTATCCGTAGGAGTCGTGGTTACTGTTGATGTAGGTGTAACCGTAGGCGTGTTAGTGGCAGCAACCGTTGCTTCAGCTATAGGCGTTGGCGTTAAACCGGTATTAGTCTCTTTTTCCTTTGCATCTCCGCAACCGACTGTCAGGATCAATGCAAACGCACCGATCATCGCCGTCAAACGTCTGTGTTTCAATTTCATCTGATATCTCCTGTATTCATCTATATTTTCTATCTGTACAGCTTCATGCCTTCATCCGTCAAAAAATGGGCCAGATAGGCAGTCTTTAGCTCTTTGTTATCCGAATAAAACAAGATCTCATCTATTACCTTCGAATACTCTTCAATGGGCTCGCACCCGTATTCCTTAAGCTTCGCCAAAAACTCCAGAGCTTCGTTGAACCTTTTTTCCTTTAAGCAGGCACTTATTCCGATGGCCAACACTCCCCGGGCATATTCTATAGTTTTATAGTCCTCGCTGCCAAGGGTGATCTGCCTTATGGCTTCCTTCCTGTTTTTCTCAAGGAACTCGTACACCCGGGCATATCTTTTCGCGGCGCCTATGCATTCATCCCACTTTTCAAGCTTTACCGCGCTGTAAATGCAGGTGCCTTCTATAATAAGAGCGCAGGTCTCATTTATTGAGTAAGACTCTTTTATCTTCTTTGCTTCCGCCAGAGCTTCTTCATGCTTCCCAAGATTGTAGCAGTAGCTCACCCCCGCTGCCAGAAGCCATTGCCCGTTGGCTGTGGAAAGTTCCTTCTCGGAAAGCTGCTCAAGACATTTCTTCAGTTCTTTTAACCCTTCCTCCTCGGTCCCTTTTGTGAAGATCAGTTCCTGCACCAACTGCGATGCAATCCCGGCATTAAGTCCTTTGTCCGCGATCTCCTCCCGGATTATAGACAGATTCCTCTCCTGATGCTTCCTGACAGACTCTTCGGTCGTCAGCATGTAGCCATAGTGGTGGACGAATGCATCAAAAAGCTTGCAGGGCTCGTAGATCTCATTAAAGCCTTCATGGATACGCCCCACAAAACAAGTGTTGGGGCGGAGGCGGATGAGACGTTGTTCTGCAGCCATCTCTTTACTTCCATCCGGAAGATAATTCAACTTATGATAGATACCGGACTCATAGTTTTTGTACTCGCCGCTCCTAAAGAATTCAATGATCTCACCAATGTCCTCAAAAACCTCATCATCATCCAGATACATGAACCACTCGCCTGTGGCATGCTCAATGCATACATTCCTTGCTTTTGCAAAATCATTGCACCATTTAAAGGGATAGATCCTGTCAGCAAACCGCTTTACCACGTCGACAGACCCGTCTGTTTTCTCAGGTCCCACGGTATCAACAGCAATAAGCTCCGCAGGAAGTTCATCAAGTAAAGGCTTTATTCCGGACATAACCCTTTCGATATATTGGATCCTGTTGGATATCAATATACCTATGGTAAGCTTTATTTTGCTTTTAACATAGCCTTCCTGATTTATCATGCCTTTAGATCGCTCTTTGGATCCGTTCTGTTTTTGAGTTAGCATCTGCTATAATATCATATTTAATTCTTCATGTCATCAACGGCTTGCCACAAGTCGGCAAATCTTTTTACCCAGTTTTCCGAACTTGATCTCATACTCTGTCATTATATTGCCTTCCGCAAATTCTGAGTTATGAAGGTCCCTTGTGATGGTCTCTATCTTCCATCCATGCTCCGGAAAGCTTTCTACGGAATACTCGAACAGCTCCGTATTATCGGTTTTAAATATCACTTTACCTGTCTTTTTTAACACTTTATCATACTTCGCCAGATAAGTTCCGGAAGTCAGACGTCTTTCCGCATGCCGAGCCTTGGGCCAGGGATCGGAGAAATTCAGATAGATCTCATCCACCTCTCCCTCTTCAAAGATCTCCGTAAGATCATCCGCATCTTCGCACAAAAACAGAAGATTGTCATTGGGCTCGGGATCTGCTTCTCTTTTTTCTATGGCTCTCACCAGAACACTTTGAAATCGCTCCATTCCCAGATAATTTATTTCCGGATGCTCTTTGGATAATTCCGTTATAAACCTGCCTTTTCCCATTCCTATCTCAAGCCTTATGGGATGGTCATTTCCGAAAACCTCATTCCATCTGCCCTTGTTTTCTTTTGCATCATGTGCCACAAAGGGGCTTACAGCCACCTTTTCTTCCGCACCTTTAACTTTTCTTAATCTCATGTTGTATTATTTCCCTTATTTCGTTATTAAAATGAAATACCTTTCTGAACTCAGTCTGTACATTTTTTCGTTAATATCCCGTACACCTATCATATTCAGGATCTTCTCGGATATCCCCTTCACGTCATCGGTCAAGACATCTTTACGGAAAAATCTTGAACTTATATATTCAAATTTATAACCCTTTTGAGAAAGTTCAACTAAAAATTCGTCAATGGTGTAATCCAAAGCCACCTCTTTGTCTTCGGCCACCTGACGACCTATCAGTTTGAATAAGGAAAACGCATTAAATGTATTCTTTAAGCTGATGAACAGCTGTCCTTCCTGTTTCAATAATCCGTAAGCTGCTTTAATAACCTTAAAAGGATCTGCATATGTATTGATATCCCTGTTTATGATCACACTGTCAAAGGATTCCGGCCGGAAATTCTCCTGAAATCCGTCTATCGCTCCGCAAAATGCATTTTCAGGTCCGCAGATGCTCATAAGGTCCACCATATATTTGGCATCGGTTGTATAAGCACTGCAGGCGGCATCAAAATTACCCTGCTTTCTGTAGCCATTTTTAAGCTCAAGCACAGGTGTACCGCATTTAACATCCACACCAAGGATGTTGACCTGCCTGCCATTTACAGGCTTCAATCTGTCTACACACTCCGGAATAAAGTTCATGACATCATCCCATGCATCTATACCGAAGTATTTATCTTTAAACTCTTCCCTGCCTTGAGCCATCCCCGCAAGGTATCGTTTCTGATCTTCTTCGGAATTGAATACCTTCACATCATTATGATGTATCCATGTGTCGCAGGCCAAAACCGCTTTATATCCTGCCCTGCGGACACGGAAGGAAATATCATCATCGGAGAAATTGTGTATAAAGCCCACATCCGTAATTGGCAGTCCGATGGCCAAAATACACTCCTTTGTATATAAAGATCCGATAGTTACCATTCTTAGTCTCTCTTCCCATTTTCTCGGATCCGAAACATTAAATGCGGCTGCCTTTTCCTGCATTTCATCCTCTGAGGAAAAATTCAGATCTACTCGCTGGCGATTGCTTACATTTGAAGATACCGGAGTCACCATACCGATCCGGGGATCGGATTTTGCAACTGCCAAAAGATTGGTCAGCCAGTTTTCTGTAACCACCAGGTCATTGGCTAATCCCACAAAATACTTTCCTATCATGCTGGGACTGAAATAAAGGTCCGGAACTCCGATACCCCTTCCTTCAGTCAGCCTTAATATATGTAATTTATCATAATCCACTGTTTTAAAATACTCAAAGGTTTCATCCGGTGAACCGTTGTCAACGAGCCACAGTTCATAATCCACGCCCTTTGTGTATTTCAATATGCTTTCCACACAGGCCTTCGTCTTCTCCAGATTTTTATACCCGGTTACGAGAATTGTCACTTCACTTTTACATTCTCTTGAATCATATCCCGCTCTCACCGATCGTATTTCATAAATATCTGCTTCAGGTCTTGTCTGTGCAAAATCCTTTGTATCGATCTCAATTATCTCTCGCATAATTACCTCCCGGATCTTATTTTCCTGTCAGGGTTTTTCTCTCATATTATCCAACCGTGCATATAATCCGTCAACGATCTTCCTCATGTCAAACCGTTCATGTGCGTATTCCTTCGCCCTGTCTGACATCTTCTTAAGCTCGGGATCCGCACACAATTTCACAAGGCTTTTTGCAAAGTCATTTACATCTTCTATTTTTGACACTTTACCACATCTTCCGCCGTCTATGCAATCCTCATATGCATCAATGTCGCTGACTGCTATTGCACAACCTGAAAACAGCGCTTCGGCTATTACATTTGGCGTGCCTCCTTCTAAGGAAGAAGGTAATGCAAAGATCTTTGCTTTCTTAAATTCCCCTGCCAAAACTTCTCTGTCATCGATCCTGCCCAGGAAAGTTACTCTGTCCTTTAAATGAGGATATAACTCAAAATATCTCTGTATAAACGGTTTAAATGACTCTTCCACATCACCTGCCAGTCTCAATTTCCATTCAGGAAGAGCCTTTGCTATATATGCAAAGCCCAATAACAATACATCTGTCAGTTTTTGTGCTGTTCCCAAACGCGCAGCTGTAAAGATCACATTTTCTTTATCTTCAAATCTGCAATCGGAAAGATTGATATTATAAAAATCATAATAACCGTTTAAAACAATATCTATTTTTCGATGCCATTTTTCGGTAAGATGCTCTGCCATAGCGGTACAGGAGGTGGCCATTATATCGGTGTTCTCTATAAACCATTTATAATCCGGATCACACCAGTTAATTTTATCCATCCAATAGGAATTGGCATCGAGACCGCAATAGATCAGGCCCTCCGGATTAAGCTTTTTATAGAACTTCGCCATTTTGACACAGATCGGATAACCGCCTCTGAGTATCAAAAGATCTATATTCTTCGCATTTTTGTTAAGATATTCCAGTTTTACCTCATCATTACCGGTCTCTAAAGGTACCAGGTTCATTCCTTCAATATGTTTCTTATTGGAGTATCCGGTCATATCCTCGGGAAATCCGACCATAGCTGTAGTCATACCATGATCCTTATATAAAAGATAGGGTATAAGACCGCAGTCTTTAATAAGCTCTATATTGCTCCAGTATCTTAAATGAGGCATTATGGTAACAGCTGTTTTTAAGGCATTCTTCTTTTTGATCTTTTTAGGAAGAAAATAAATGATCGTTTTCTTTAAGTTGTTTTCTTTATATTCTCTTATACAGATCCTTTTTTCGGGAGCTATCTTATTTAAAATTAAAGGTACTTCCCAAAGATCGGTCACTGTTTTGTTAACAGTGAATTCAAAAGATGTATCTTCCTTTGAGATATTTTCTCTGTTTTCTATAATATATCTTACAGGCTCATCTTCTATTCTTTCATTACCGGAAAGGGAGGAACTTTCTTCCTCGCAGCTGCTTTCAAGAAAGGCTGAGTTCGGAAACAATCTGTAAGCGGAGACCATCAAAAAAACACTTTTAGATCTTTCATCAAACAGGGTTTCGTATGCTTTATCATATAACTCTATATTTTCCCTAAGTTCCGCCAGACAACTATAATAAGTTGCCGGTTTTCCGTCCCGAAAGTTTCCTTCCATGGAAAAACACTTTAAAACCTCTTCATTCATATTAAATGTCTTCGCAAAAAAATGAAGTATGTTTTCTATCCTATTATCCCTTATAAAGGTCATCATTGAAGTACGATCTTTAAATATGCTTTTATATACTTCTATATTGTTATCCATCAAATCTCCGATTATTTATATACTTATTTTACATCCCTTTATTTAGTGATCAGGTAAAGAACTGTCATCGCATTAAAGCGAAACTCTTTAACATTTTTAAATATTATCTTTACCCCGTCGTCTAAAAGAGGTTGATTCAACGAAAAGCACAGGATCTTCCCTTTTGAGAATGTGATCCTGTCTGCCTCTTCCAATACCCCCAGAGGGTCATCAAATTTTTCTATCCCGTTTATTATCGTGAGAGCAAAGCCCTCATCTTTAAGCATGGTATCATGAAAATCCGAAGCCACCAGAGATAAGCCCTCCGGCGGTGTGATACAGGCTATATGATCCAGCCATCCAGTTCCGCTTTCATTTCCTATGGCATTGGTAACACAAACAAATTTTGATATGGGATCGAGTTCTTTAAGAAGCATGGCCAGATTCATACTTAAAACCCCGCTGTTACAGCCGATCTCGCAAACCTTCGGTGTATCTGCGCTTCGGATCAGATGATCTGTCGCCATTACCGTCATTACAGTATATATGTCTTCTATTTGCTGATATACGGTTCCCTGATTTATCTCCGATGCTCTTTCTTCGATCTCTTCCAGGATCTTTATCAGGGGTTTTGTCTCATCACTCTCATACAAAGGAACTCTGCTTTTATTTTCTATAGGCTTGGATATATCCAATATAACCTCACCATTAAGCTTATATACTTTTGCTTTATCATCAAACATTTCCTTGATCAGGTTCATTATATATCCTCCCTTAATTCCGATAATCGGGCATACAGATCGTCTACGATCTTTTTCATATCAAAATTCTTTTTTGCGTATTCTCTTGCTCTTTCTGACTTTTCTTTAAGATCAGGATCCAGTATCAACTTTAAAAGAATGCCGGCAAATCCATGTACATCTCCTATTTTGGCCGAACTTCCGCATCTTCCGCGATCTATGCAGTCTTCATAGGCATCAAATTCGCTGACTGCTATCGTGCATCCCGAAGCCAAGGCCTCTGTTATAACGTTAGGTGCTCCCTCCAATATTGAGGTCAAAGCAAAGATTTTAGCCTTTTTATACTCTTCGATCAAACATTTCCGATCATTTATATTTCCCAGGAATATAACACGATCCTTTAAATGTGGATATGTCTCAAAATAATCATCAATATAAAGCTTAAAACTACCTTCTATCGGTCCTGCCAATCTCAAAGTCCAGTCCGGTATGGAATCCGCGATCATGGCAAAAGCCCTCATAAGAAAATCCGTTCTTTTGGTCTCAGCGCCTATCCTTGCCGAAGTAAGTATAACATTTTCCTTATCTTCAAAGCTGCAGTCAAAAGAATTATCATGATAAAAATCGTAATAGCCATTATAAACCACATCGATCTTTCTATGCCATTTCTGCGTCAGATGATCCGCCATGGCAGTACATGAAGTGGTAATGATATCTGTATTGTCTATAAACCACTTATATCCCGGTTCATACCACTTTATTCTATCCATCCAATATGAATTGGCATCCAGACCGCAATATATGAGGCCCTCCGGATTCATAATTTTATAGACTCTAGCCATATCTGCGCATATAGGGTATCCGCCTCTTAAGATCAACAGATCTATATCCTTGGCATGCTCTATCAGGTAATCCATAGCGACTTTTATGTCATAATGCTCAAAACAGGCATAATTCATACCTTCAACATACTGTCTGTTCGTATATCCCGAGAGATCGGTCGGAAATCCCACCATTGTTGCTTCCATACCATGATCCTTATGCAAAAGATAAGGTATCAATCCGCAATCTTTTATAAGTTCCACGTTTTTCCAATATCTTAATTGGGGCATTATGGTGACTGTGGTTTTCAGAGCATTTTTTCTTTTTTTCCTTTTAGGTGCCGAATACAGCATTGTTTCTGCAATATTTTTTTCTTTATTTCGAAAAATACGCAGATCATTGTTCGGAAGAAACCTGCTTATAAGTAAAGGGATCTCCCACATATCACTTATGGTATGATGAATGGATATGCTGAGCTTCGTTTCCCCATCTTTAAAACTATTTCTGTTTTCTATTATATATTTTATCTCATCCTTATCAACTGTTTCTACATCCGAAAACTCCATATGATCATCGTCACTGAGTTCCGTCAGAAACTTTTTATTAGGCAAAAGTCTATAGGCCATCTGATACATATATCTGTTTTTTGAAGCAGCATCCGATAATCTGTCATAAACCCTACAGTATTTATCTATATTCTCTTTAAGGTCCGTCAGGCAGTCATAATAAGTAGCTTTATTACCGTCTCTTTTTACCATTCCCATTGGATATCTGCTCATAGCTTCAGGTTCGGAATTTAATATATTGCAAACGCAAACTAGTATTTCCTCTATTGAGTTTTCCTTTACAAAGTCAGAGATCGTTTCGTAACTCTCAAATATGCTGTTGTATTTATCTTTTTGTTCTTCCATTTTACCCCTCCAAAGTACAATACAGTATATCATATTTATCGGTTATTCCATAAAAAAACCAAAGGGGACGTTCCTCAAATGGCTTTTTTAGCCATTTGAGGAACGTCCCCTTTAGTTTTTTTTGTTTTTTTATACGTGATAGATCACTATTTCTCCGAAATTTGCTTCCAGCTTCATGTGCACGGTATGTTCTCCGTCCCAATCCGAGCTGCCTCTGTCCTTGACACTTCCGAAAGCAGAAGATTTGTCCACTTCGCACTTCCACGCCTTGGGAACGTAGATCTCGATACTGCCGAAATTCCCTTCCGCATTGATAAAAGCGTCTGTTCCTGTCATCTTTACCTTATCGTAGTAGGCTTTGATCGAACCGAAATTACATTCCAGATTGGAAGATCTGAAATCCTCCGTATCGAAATACTTAACCGCAGAACTGAATGATACTTCCACGTTGGTTCCGTTGCTTTCTATTACCTTCAGTTCTTCATCATTGTCATCATCCCTGTCGGAACAATATTCAAAATGGAAGCCGTGTCCGTCGGAATTTTTAAGTACATGCCATTTTTTTGGTATAAGCGACTCAATTCCTATAAAGAGAAGGCCTGCGGGAACAAATATTGCCCAGGCGGGGATGAAAGGTATGCCGAATTTACCGTTATAAATGAACAGAAGGAAAGCAATGCTCAGTATGATCATAAAAAGCTGTTTTTCCATTATCGCATTGACCAAGAAAATGATCAGTATAACCGTCCACACGATCTCCCAGACTCCCAGGCTGCCGAAAACATTGCTCATAAAACCGGGATTCATTCCCTTCATTATGAGAAGGGCCGCAACCACGATCAAAATGATACCAAACACGATTTTTTTGTAATTCTTGCCCATTTCATTTCTCCTTTACTTAATCTGATTTAATCTGTCATGCAGATCTTTGTAATACATTCTTGAAACATAAACCTGTTTAATCGAATTGTGGAATTGCACGAAACAGCCGGACAGATTCCTTGTGATCGAGAATATCTTTTCCACATTTACTATTGCGGATTTTGAGACCCTCATGAAGGTCTGGGGATACATCTCTTCGATCTCATAAAGCTTAAGCTTTGTTGCATACACATTGTCGACGGTGTGTACTTTGACATTCTTTTCTTCTGTCTCGAAAAAGATCACCTTGTTGACCGGCATAAAATACTCGGTTTCATCTTTAAACAGAGCAAGCTGCTGGCTGACACCCGTGGTTTTTCCAAAGGCTTTCTGTAATGCCACTACCTCATCGGTAAGCTCTCTGCATCTGATGACTACCTCGGGCTCTGTGCTGTTTTCGTCAAATTCGATCCGAAACTTCATTTTCTGTCTCTTTCGTACCTTGTTTATTGTTCATGTCTGCATTATAGCAAAAGAAAAAAATATGAAAAGGCTTTTTAACCAAGAGGGATTTTTTCGTTACCAAGTGGTAAATATCATCCATTTACCGTAGTGATCACATTTAACACTGTGACGGTTTTGTCCTCTACCGTAAAACTAACTTCATAGTTTTTAAATCTCATCACGTATATCCTGTTGTTTTCATTCTGATATTGAGGTCTTGGGTCCTGAGCCAAGAGCTGCTCCAACACCCTCTTGTCTTCTTCGGATAACAGTAAAGCAGCTTTTTTCATAAAGCTTACTTCAAGGCCTCCTTCTTTATCTGCCAGAGCAAAACCGTCGGATGCATCGGGAATGGAATCAACATAGGGCAGATAGGGCTTTATATCGTAGATCGGAGTGTTATCCGTCATGTCTGTACCGGACACGATTATCACATTGCCTTTATCTGCTGTTTTTTCCACTCCTTCAAGCTTTACCACCGTAAGACCTATGGGATTGGGTCTGTATGGAGAACGGCTGGCAAAAACCCCCACACGGGTGTTTCCCCCAAGCCTCGGAGGCCTCACTGTCGGTTCCCAGCCTTCTTTCTTCCTGTTCTCGGAAAAGCCCCAGATAAGCCACAGATGAGTGTATCTGTCAAGTTCTCTAAGGGCATTGTTATCCCTGTATTCAGGCTCAAAAACTATTCTGCCCTTAAGATCCGGAGCAAGGCCGCTCTGCCTCGGAACTCCAAACTTTTCCGGAAGATCCGTTTTAATATATGCTATTGGTTTTAATAAAAGTTCATCCATATCAGATAATTTTTTTAATAAAGTCCGTTAATTGAGCAGCGATCCTTTTTTGAGCTGCTTCTCCCGGATGCCAGTCCGCACCGTATTTTTCACCGTTTCCGATCAAAGCCTGTCTGATGAAATAAATATTTGGGTCTGTTTTATTTATTTCCTTAACCCGTTTTTCCAGCTCCGGACATAGTTCATCATTCATGACTCCCAGACTGCAGATGATCTTGGCATTGGGTCTTTTTTCACGAATAAACTTAAGAAATTTTACATATTCATTTCCGAAAGCCTCTACTCTTTCCTTAATTCCTCTGGTGTAGCTGGCATCGTTGGTTCCCAGGTTCAAGACCACCAATTGAGGCGTAAAGGAATTAAAATCATAATCCTGAGGCTCTTTATAACCTTCAAAAGCATACCCGCCATAATCAGCCCATCTGTAAATATCAGGCATTAAAGGCACGGTAATGTCCGGCTCATCTCTTTCGGGCGGTATCCATTGGGTAAGAAGACCGTTTCCGCTCCATGAAACCAGCTGAAAATCTGCATCCAAAGCCTCCGCCGTCATTATAGCATAGGCTTTCGCGGGGTTTTCCGTTTCCGTGCAAAAAGTTTCGTTTTCACTTTCCGCCTCCACTCCGTATCCGCAAGTAATGGAATTACCAATAAACTCGATCTTAAGATTTTTTTCTTTAGTCGGAGTAATTGTACCGTCACTTGTAAGGTCCACTATGCCCACTTTACCGAAGTTGTTCTCGGAAAAACGCATGAGCCGTACCGTGACTTTTTCTTTTTTCTCAGAACCATACACAAGATAAGTACCCTGTGGCTTATCAAGCTTTATCTTACCCTTGTATTCACCGTTTATAAAAACACCGACAAATCCGATCAGCGCAGGCTCATCCGCTTTGTCTGTTATGATCTTTGCAGAAACCGACGATCCGTTTAATTCAAACTCTATATAGCTGCCTGAAAAAGAAAGATAAAGAATACCATCCTTTTCCACATGACGACCGCATACCTTGTAATCCATAACTTTTCCTTCCTTTATCTATAATATTGGTGATCTAAAGATCATTCTATCATTTAAAACTAAGCAGAGCAATAAAAAAGGCCGCTCACGCGACCATAAAATCATTTTCGTATATTATTTATCCCTTAAAACAAAAAAAGATGCCCAGAACCGGAATCGAACCAGTGACACACGGATTTTCAGTCCGTTGCTCTACCAACTGAGCTATCTGGGCAAGAAATTGCGGGAGTAGGATTTGAACCTACGACCTTTGGGTTATGAGCCCAACGAGCTTCCAGACTGCTCCACCCCGCGATATTAATAAAGAAGCAAAATGGATGGGGAAGGATTCGGACCTTCGAAAGCGTTGCTAACAGATTTACAGTCTGCCCCCTTTGGCCACTCGGGAACCCATCCAAAAAGCCGATGAGCGGATTCGAACCGTTAACCTGCTGATTACAAATCAGCTGCTCTACCGTTGAGCCACATCGGCATATTTAAACGACTTTTGCATTTTACTAAAAATTTATTCACTTGTCAAGAAAAAAATGGGACCTATAGGGCTCGAACCTATGACCCTCTGCTTGTAAGGCAGATGCTCTCCCAGCTGAGCTAAGATCCCGAGCAATACATAAAAGAAAAAAACGACCCGGACGAGACTCGAACTCGTGACCTCCGCCGTGACAGGGCGGCGCTCTAACCAACTGAGCCACCGGGCCTTTTGATTTCACATAACAGGGTAAATACCCTGACAACTACACATTATCATCCATTCAAGAACCACTTTGGTTAAGCCCTCGACCTATTAGTATGAATCAGCTGCGAGTGTTACCACTCTTCCACCTTTCACCTATCAACCTTGTCGTCTTCAAGGGGTCTTACTAGCTTGTGCTATGGGA
>JAEEGI010004414.1_pt1 | contig 32947 bp, 30 predicted proteins | sample 8958751 | NCBI WGS metagenome assembly JAEEGI01 (sample SAMN16246545, study PRJNA631951) | gut metagenome | biome: gut microbiome; feature: rumen; material: KS-attached | host: Bos | place: Iran: Karaj | collected 2018-10
CAGCACGCTTCCTTCCAGGATCCGCATCTTCATCAGGACCTGGCCGATCGTCTCCGGATAGGCGTGGACGATGGCGTTGGTCACCGCCTCCGACACGGCCGTTTTGATATCGCCGAGCTCCTCCATCGTCGGGTCGAGCTGGGCGGCAAAGGCCGCGGCCGCGGCGCGGGCGAAGCTCTCGTTGCTGCTTTTGCTCGGAAATTCAATCTTGATGCTGTTGTTGGCTTTCATATGTTCCTCCATGGTATCTGCTTGTTATCGGCTCATGGCGATGGGGACAAGCCGCGCGATGCCCGCCGCGTCGATCACCCGCTGCGGCTGCCTTGCCGGGTCCTCGATCCAGGCCCTGCCGCCGAGCGCGCTCATGCGGCGGCTGATCTTGATGATCACGGCGATGCCCGAGGAATCCATGAAGCTCAGTCCCGCGAGGTTGAGCGCGCAGTCGCGCGGAATGTATTCGTCAAGGAGCTCTTCGATCCTGTGCATGGCGCTGCGCGCCTCATGATGGTCAAGCTCCCCGATCAGATAGATCGTCAGTCTCCCGGCGTCATAGCTCGTTTGTATGTCCATCTCCGCCCGCTCCTTTGGATAAAAAGAATAACACCGCACGTCATGTGCGGTGTTATTGTATCGTATCGTGTTCGTAAATGCTGTCGGATGCTGACTGCCCAGCCGCTTTCGCCGCTTTCCCGTGCTTTTCTCAGCCGAGGTTTTCCAGACTGATTTTGAGGTTTTCGATCAGCGCCTCGAGCTTGGCCTTCTTCTCGCGCTCGACGTTGACGACGGCCTCCGGCGCGCGGGTGACGAAGTTCTGGTTGGAGAGCTTGCCGATCTGCGCCTGCAGCTGCTTCTCGGCGTTTGCCAGCTCCTTCTCGATGCGGGCGCGCTCCTTCTCCAGATCCACCAGCTCCGCCATGGGCATGAACATGCGGGCATTGTCGGTGACGACGGAGACCATGCCCGCCGTGCTCTCGGGAGCGGCGTCCCGCACGGTGACCTCGCTTGCATAGGCCAGCTTGCAGATATAGTCTCTGCCGGCCTCGAAGGCGGCCTTCCGGTCGGTGGCGATGATGAGGTGCGCCTTGCGGGAGGGGGGCACGTTCATGTCGCTGCGGCGGGCGCGGACGGCCTTGATGGCGGTCATCACCATCTCAAAGCTCTGCTCGTCCTCGGGGAAGGAGAGCTCGGGCTTGAACTCGGGATAGCGCTCCACCATCAGCGCCTCGCCCTCGTGGGGCAGCGCCTGCCAGATCTCCTCGGAGATGAAGGGCATGAAGGGGTGCACCAGCTTGAGGATCTCGGTGAGCACGTAGAGCAGCACCTTCTGGGCGGAGAGCTTGGATTCCTCGTCCTCGCCGTTGAGGCGCGGCTTGGTCAGCTCGATATACCAGTCGCAGAAGCTGTCCCAGATGAAATCGTAGATCTTGCCCGCGGCCACGCCCAGCTCAAAGCTGTCCATATTCTCGCAGACCTCTTTGACGGTGTCGTTGAGCTTGGAGAGGATCCACTTGTCCTCGATCTCCAGCTTCTCGGGCAGCTCGTTTTTGTCGATGGTAAGGTTCATCATCACGAAGCGGCTGGCGTTCCAGAGCTTGTTGCAGAAGTTGCGCATGGCCTCGCACTTCTCCACGTAGAAGCGCATGTCGTTGCCGGGGGAGTTGCCGGTGATGAGGTTATAGCGCAGGGCGTCCGCGCCGTACTTGTCCACGATCTCCAGCGGGTCGATGCCGTTTCCGAGGGACTTGGACATCTTGCGGCCCTGGCTGTCCCGCACCAGGCCGTGGATGAACACGGTCTTGAAGGGCTCCTTGTCCATCTGCTCCATGCCGGAGAAGATCATGCGGGCCACCCAGAAGAAGATGATGTCATAGCCCGTGACCATCACCGTGGTGGGGTACCAGTAATCCAGCTCCGGGGTCTTGTCCGGCCAGCCCATGGTGGAGAAGGGCCAGAGGGCGCTGGAGAACCAGGTGTCCAGCACGTCCTCTTCCCGGCGGATCTTCTCGCTGCCGCACTTTTCGCAGCGGCAGGGATCCTGGCGGGAGACGGTGACGTGGCCGCAGTCGTCGCAATACCAGGCGGGGATCTGGTGGCCCCACCAGAGCTGCCGGGAGATGCACCAGTCGTGGACGTTCTCCATCCAGTTCAGGTAGATCTTGGAGAAGCGATCCGGCACGAAGCGGACGCGCCCGTCCTTCACCACCTCGATGGCCTTCTTGGCCAGCGGCGCCATCTTCACAAACCACTGGGGGCTGGTGAGGGGCTCCACCACGGTGCCGCAGCGGTAGCAGGTGCCAACGTTGTGGCTGTATGGCTCCACCTTCACCAGATAGCCCTGCTCCTCCAGATCGGCCACAATGGCCTTGCGGGCCTCGTAACGATCCATGCCGTCATACTTGTAGCCGCCGCAGATCTTCGCGTCCTCGTCGATGACCTGGATCTGCTCCAGATTGTGGCGCAGGCCCACCTCGTAGTCGTTGGGGTCGTGGCAGGGGGTCATCTTCACGGCGCCGGTGCCGAAGCCCAGCTCCACATAGTCGTCCGCCACGATGGGGAGCTTCCGCCCCACCAGGGGCAGGATGGCGTTCTTGCCCACCAGGTGGGCATAGCGCTCGTCCGCCGGGTTCACCGCCACGCCGGAGTCGCCCAGCATGGTCTCGGGGCGGGTGGTGGCGATGATAAACTCCTCATCGGAGTCCTCGATGGGATAGCGGATGTGCCAGAAGTGGCCGGGAATGTCCTTGTACTCCACCTCCGCGTCGCTGAGGGCGGTGCGGCAGTGGGGGCACCAGTTGATGATGCGGCGGCCCTTGTAGATAAGCCCCTTCTCATACAGGCTGCAGAAGGTCTCCCGCACGGCCTTGGCGCAGGTCTCGTCCATGGTGAAGCGGCTGCGGTCCCAGTCGCAGCTGACGCCCATACTCTTCTGCTGCTCCACGATGCGTCCGCCGTACTGCTCCTTCCACTGCCAGACCCGCTCCAGGAACTTGTCCCGGCCCAGGTCGTAGCGGGTCTTGCCCTCTTCCTTGCGCAGCACCTCTTCCACCTTGATCTGGGTGGCGATGCCCGCGTGGTCCACGCCGGGGAGCCACAGGGCGGCGTAGCCCTGCATGCGCTTGTAGCGGGTGATGATGTCCTGCAGCGTGGAGTCCATGGCGTGACCCATGTGCAGCTGCCCCGTCACATTGGGGGGCGGCATCACGATGGAGAAGGGCTTCTTTTCGGGGTCAATGACGCCCTTGAACCAGCCGCCCTGCATCCAGAAGTCGTAGATCTTCTTTTCCACCTTCTGGGGTTCATAGACTTTCGGAAGTTCTTTCATGTTGTCCTCCTGTATTCTCAATTCAATTCTTTCACTTCAAGTCCCGTCTTCTCGGCGAGAAAGGCGCCGAAGGCGGCGGGGTCGCCCTGGGTGAAGCAGTGGCTAGGCAAAATAAACGGCTGGGTCCTTGAAATGAAAAGATAATAGGTGCCTCGAAACTGATACAACTCAGTAAAACCTTCGTAGGAGCTTTCCGTGCGTTTTTCGCCTGTTTCGAAAACAATTTGTTTTTCAGTAAAGCGCACGGTAAACGGGCCGGTTTTCCTATGGCCTTTCAAGGCCAGGCTTATGCGGAATTCGTTGGAGAGAAACCAAAACCCTGCAAGTGCATACAACAGCACGACCCGTACGACTGTATCCCGGGTCAAGTTCTGTCGCAGCCCCAAATATAGCATGAGCAGTGCAGCCAGAGCCAATACGGTCACGACCACGACATACATGGCCGTATAGAGCTTTTGATAACGCAGACGCCTGGCAAAGGACATGTACTGCGCCAAGTCCTTCCGGTCAAACTGACAATAGATCGTATACTCCATATTTCTGTCTTATCTCATTTCCTTGACTTCAAGTCCCGTCTTTTCGGCGAGGAAGGCGCCGAAGGCGGCGGGGTCGCCCTGGGTGAAGCAGCGCTCGGGGATCACCAGCGCCTGCTGGCGGTTGATAAAAAGATAATAGGCGCCGTTGGCATGATAGACGCTGTCGAAGCCGCTGTACTGGTAGATCGTCTGGCTTGTCCTGTTGCGGATATTCGCCTCCTGCTCCCCGAAGTCCATCTCGGTGGTGCCAAGTCTGCGATAGGTTTTGGCCATGGAGAAGGCATTGATCCGCGGCAGCAGCAGCATCTCCGCCGCCAGGATCGGCATCAGCACCATCAGGACGATAAACGTGGTGTCCTTCACACGGTAGAGGACCGTTGTCACGATCAGCAGGATCTCCATCAGACAGCATACCGCCGCGCATACAAACTGCACGATACGCTGCTTCTTCATTTTTGTGCGCAGATGCACCTTGGAAAAGGCGACAAAATCGGATTTTGTGTAGTCGACCTTTGCTTGAAAGCTCATATGCTTCCCTCCCATCAAAAAACGCCCTGAGACTTTCGTCTCAGGGCGATCTAAAACCGCGGTACCACCTGAATTCCGCCTTGCGGCGGCGCTCCTCGAACCCTTAACGCGGGTCAAACGCCGGGACTACGCAGTTTCCCTTCCCCCCGGGCGCTCGGGATCGACCTTCCGGGCTGCATCACAGGGACTTGCACCGTCCGTCCCCTCTCTGCGATCCGCCTAACCCGTACTCCTATCCGTCACAGCGCACAAATATCAGATGTCGAGATTATACAATGTGCCAAAAGGATTGTCAACAGCTTATACCAATATCTAATAAAAATAAGACAATCTTTGCGGCCAGAATTGTGCCATACTTCGTTGGGCCCCTTGACCATATATCTCCATTATGCTCTGCGGGGCCCGCCTCGTCTGGCGCAACAAGGTGAATTGCCGCGCAGCGGCAAGAGAGGGCGGCCTGGGCCGTTCTGCCTCGCAAATCTTTGTCTACTTTCTATCAGATATTAGTATTAACGCAAAAATTCAAACATCACGGTGTTGTTATCCTCCAGCGCGCCGGGGTTATAGAGCACCAGCACCATGTCCGGCTCCGTCTCGTCAATATAGGCGAGCAGATCCCCGTCCCAGAGCCGCAGATCCAGATAGTCCACCCGCTCGTAGCCCAGGGAGAAAAAGGGGATCACCACCAGGGAGAAGGAGTCCTGCAGGACCAGCAGGCGCTTGCCGTTTCCGCCCAGCAGGTTCTCCACCCGCAGGAGACCGTATTCCCCGCCGGTGTACACGTCGTAGGCGGCGCTGTGCATCCGGTCCGTCTCCTCCAGCTTCTCCGGGAAGAGCATGGTCTCTTCAAAGCTCCCCTCCCGGACAAGCTCCAGCTCGGGAACGGAGAAGCGCAGCCGGGTCTCGAAGCGGGGCGTGAGGATGCTCAGATCGTCCGCGCCGGCGTACCACTCCCCGACCCTCCTGCCGTGGCTGCCCAGGAAGACGCCCTCCCGGACTTCCCGGTCGTAGTTTTCAAGCTCCATGCAGGACAGATCCGCCACCAGGCTCGGATCCCGTGCCTCCAATGCCGCGGCGATGCGGTTTGACGCCCAGAGTCCCGTCTCCGGCGTCCAGTGGTGGTCTGTTGGGAAAAAGAGGCTGTAGTGCTCCAGCCCCTCGGCCTTCTCCAGCTCCCGCAGATCCAGGCAGTCCACCCCCTCCCGGCGCAGGATGGCCAGGAAGCGGTCGGCGTTCTCGTTGGAGAAATCCTCCACCCCGGGGGGCAGCTGCTTGTCCGTCTCGTCCACCTTGAACAGCAGATTCACATAGAGGAAGGGGATGTCCCGCTCCTCCAGCGCCCGGGCGAAGTCCACGGTGTTTTGGGCGATGGGCTCCATGTCCAGCTCCGGGATGATATAGGTCATCTGGCCGTTATCCAGGCGATAGCGCTGGTTGACCTCCCGCCGCCCCAGCAGGCGCTGCACACCGCCGTTTAAGGTGACCAGGGCGTCCTTCCCCGGCAGAAAATCGTTGAAGCGGCTCTCCGCCAGGGCGGTGCCGCCCCCGGCGCGGAGGGCATAGTAGCTCTCCCGGGCGAAGGGGCGCAGGCTCAGCAGGAAGAAAAGCGCCAGAAACAGCAGAAAGCACAGGGCGGTCAGATACCGGAAAGAAAACAGCTTTTTCATCCTCCCGCCCCCTTAGAATGTAAAGTAGATGAAGGGATTGTGCGATCCCATGGCCAAAAAGGACACCGAGAGCACCAGCAGCAGCATATAGAGCGCCGCCTGGCCGACGGCGATCAGCGGCCGCTCCTCCCGCCCCGCCGTGAGCTTGCAGAGCGCCCGGGGGATGAGGGGCGTTGCCAGCAGCGCGCCGGCAACCAGGAAGACCCAGGATTCCGAGAAGAGGAAGCGCGCCAGATCCGTGCTGCCCCGGACGCCGATGCCCAGCATGGCGCCCAGCTGATAGAGCGCCGCGTCCAGAGACTGGGCGCCGAAGAGCACCCAGCCGGCGTTCACGATCAGGAAGGTCAGCACGGCGCAGCAGAGCCTTGCCGGGCGGGAGCGGAGCTTTGCGGGAAAGCCGGTGAGCTTCTCCAGGGAGATCAGCACCCCGTAGCCCAGTCCCCACACGATGAACTGCCAGGCTGCTCCGTGCCAGATGCCGGTGAAGAGCCAGACGGCAAAGAGATTGCGCAGAAGTTTTCCCTTCCCCACCCGGGAGCCGCCCAGGGGGAAGTAGATGTAATCCCGGAACCAGCGCCCCAGGGAGATGTGCCAGCGCTTCCAGAACTCGGACACCGAGCGGGAGATGTAGGGATAGTCAAAATTCTCCTCAAAGCGAAAGCCGAACATGCGCCCCAGGCCGATGGCCATGTCGGAATAGCCGGAAAAGTCAAAATAGATCTGCAGGGTGTAGCTCAGAGAGCCCAGCCAGGCCATGGCCGCCGAGAGCTCCCCCGCCCCGGCCAGGGCAAAGGCCCGCTCCGCCGCCACGGAGAGGTTATTCGCCAGCAAGATCTTCTTGGCAAAGCCCAGGATAAAGCGCTTGACCCCCTGCTGAAAGCCCTCCGCGTCCACGCTGCGGCTTTGGATCTGCTCTGCCACGCTGTTGTAGCGCACGATGGGGCCGGCAATCAGCTGGGGGAAAAAGGAGATGTACAGCCCCAGATCCAGGATGTTGCGCTGCACCTGAGCCGTCCCCCGGTACACGTCGATGCAGTAGGAGAGCGCCTGGAAGGTGAAAAAGGAGATGCCGATGGGCAGGCTCAGCCCCACCGGTTCCATGCGCAGCCCCAGCAGGGCGTTCAGGTTCTCAATGGTGAAGTCCAGATACTTGAAGGCGAAGAGGATCCCCAGGTTCAGCGCCACGGCCAGGATCAGCAGGGCCTTTTTCCCGCCGCCCTGCTGCGCGTCGATCCCCCGCCCCAGGAGATAGTTTGCGCAGATGGAAAAGAGCATCAAAAAGACGTAGACCGGCTCCCCCCAGGCATAGAAAAGCAGGCTCGCCCCCAGCAAAAGCAGGTTGCGCGCCCTCTGTCTACGCAGGAGGTAATAGCCCAGGAGCACCGCGGGGAGAAAGATGAAGAGAAAGACGGAGCTTGAAAACAGCATGAGTCGAAACGCCCTTTCCAGATTTCCAAATTGGTATTATACCAAGCTTCACGGGCCGTGTAAAGAGCCGGGGGATTCAACTTTCCCCCGGCTCCGTTTCTGGTTCCTTCTAATATCTCAAATCTCAAAACTCAAATCTTCTTCCCCGCGATATAGTCGCAGGCGGAGAGGGCGGCCACGTTGCCCTCTCCGGCGGCCTTGGCCAGCTGATAGGGCTTGCCGGTGCAGTCCCCCGCCGCAAAGACGCCGGGGACGCTGGTGGCCATCTGCCGGTTCACCACGATGGCGCCGCTCTCATACTCCAGCCCCGGCACCAGCCGGGTGACGGAGACGGTGTCCTTGATGATGAAGATCCCATCCACCTTGTGCTCCTCCCCGGCATAGACCAGGGTGTCCGCCTTCATGTCGCCGCGGATCTCGTATCTCCCGTTCTGCTCAAAGCGCAGCACCTTGCAGCCGATGCTCTCCAGAAAATCTCCGTCGTGCCGGGCTTCCTCCCCGCCGCCCACGACGGCCACGGTCTTGCCCCGGTAGAGCATCCCGTCGCAGGTGGCGCAGTAGCTGACGCCGCGGCCCAAAAACTCCCCCTCGCCGGGGTAGAGCTTCTCCCGGGTAATGCCGGCGGCGATGATCAGCGCTTTGGCCATATAGAAATCGCTGCCCACCGCCACACCGAAGGTGTCGCCCATGGGCATGACAGAGAGGGCGCGGCCGGAAATGATCTCCGCCGGGCTCTCCTCGATCTGCCGGCGGAAGAGCGCTGTCAGCTCCGCGCCGGTCATGGGAGGCAGCCCGGGATAATTGGTCACCTTTTCGGCCTTATAGAGGCTGCTGGTCTCGGCCTTGTTGGTGACGACGCCCACGGTCTTGCCCCGGTTCAGCAATGTCAGAGTCGCGGAGGTGGCAGCCGCGCCGCCGCCGATCACGATCACATCAAAAGTATCAGACATGGTAGTATGCTCCTTTGTGCATTTTAGGTTGTTTGCAATTTAATTTATTTCATTATATCCGCTTTGCCTGCCGATTGCAAGCCTTTTTTGAAAAAAATACCGCCGTGGAAAGGCCATGGCGGTATTTTCGTGTTTATTTCTCGATCCGGAAACGGGCGATCAGGTTTTCCACGCTGTTCTCCATTAGGGTCAGGATCCGGTCGGTGGTGATCTCCTGCGGCATCTGCATCCCCAGATCCATCCACTGGGCAATGAAGCCGATGGCGCACTTGGCATAAAACTTGACCACGAACTCAAAGTCCTGCCGGTCGATATTCTGCCCCTCGGAGACGATCACCGCAAAGCTGCGGATGCAGGCCTCCATCTTCTCCTCCAGGTAGCGCAGCATATAGAGGCGGCTGTTGGAGTTGTAGACATTCAGGGTGAAGGCGCTGTTCTCCTTCAGATACTCCATGAACACCATCACGTCTTCCCGCCAGTGCTCATAGACCACCTTGTGGGGCAGAACTCGGTTGGCGTCCTCCTCAAAGACCCACTCCAGCAGGTCGTACACATCATCAAAATGATAATAGAAGGTCTGCCGGTTGACCCCGCAGATCTCCACCAGATCCTTTACCGTGATTTTGCCGATGGGCTTGACGTTCATCAGCTGCTTCAGCGCACCCGCAAGCGCTTCCTTCGTACTCGTCGACATAGTACCCTCCATTCACAATTTTGATACATTATAGCATTCCCTGTGTGCATTTGCAAAGACATTTTTTCAATCTTGACAATATTTCTCTCCGGCGAGTCCCTCTGCGCCCGGAAGAATCTGAAAAAATCTTTTTCAGATGGCAAAAAAGGGCTTGAATTGCCCGAATCCTTGTGTTATACTTTTCGGGCTGACAAAAATGTACATCGTCGAAAGGATTGAAATACATGTCTATTTTCATTACCATTCTGCAGGTTCTGGCCGGGTTGACCGTTACCGTCATCGTTCTGGCCCAGAGCGGCAAGAGCGCCGGCCTGTCCGGTACCATTTCCGGCGGCGCCGACACCTTTATGTCCAAGGGCAAGGCCAAGTCTCTGGACGCCAAGCTCGCCAAGCTCACCAAGTGGTTTGCGCTGGGCTTCGTGGTGCTGACCCTGGTGCTGAACCTGATGGCCGGTACCGCCAGCTCCTCTGACGAGGACAAGCAGCTCATCGATCCCGCTGACGTCGTCTCCACCGAGGCCGAGCAGCAGGACGAGGAAGTTCCCGAGACCGAGAACACCGAGGCCGCCACCGACGAGAACGAAGCGAACGAGTAATTTTATCAGCACATAAAATCCAGCCGCGAGGGATCGCGGCTGGATTTTTTTCACGCAAAAGCGGCTGCCCTTTCGGGCAGCCGCAATTCTTATTCCCAGGTTTTCCAGATCTCCGGACAGTAGCCAACCGTGGCCTGCTTGCCGTTGCGCACCACGGGGCTCTGGATCAGCTCCGGAATTTCAAAGAGCTTTTCCAGCTTCGCCTCCGTGCTCGCCAGATACTGGAACAGCGGATAGTCCCGGTCGTCCTTGTTCACCAGATTTTCCAGCCCCACCGCGTTTTTCACCGCGTTCAGCTCTCCCCTGCTCATACCGTAGCGCACAAGGTCGATGTACTGATACTTGATCCGGCGCTCCTTGAACCAGCGCTCGGCCTTCTTGGTGTCGAAGCATTTGCTTTTGCCGAAAATCTGGATGTTCATATCTCTTTCCTCAAATCTCGGAAATCACCGGCAGGATCATGGGGCTGCGCCGGGTGGTTTTGTACAGATAGCCGGACAGGTCGCTCTTCACCCGGCTCTTGATCGTCGTCCAATCGTTGATGCGGCGGGACTGGCAGGCGTCCACCGACTCCATCGCCACACGCTTGAGCTCCTCCATCATCTCCTCCGCCTCTTTGACGTACACAAAGCCGCGGGTGACGATCTCCGGATCCGCCATCAGACGGTGGTCATAGGAGGAGAAGGGCAGCACCACCACGATCATGCCGTCCTCGGCCAGCTTGTGCCGATCCCGCATGACCACGCTGCCAACCTCGCCGATTCCGCCGCTGCCGTCCAGCAGCACGGCGCCGGTGGGCACGGTGGCCTCGCTCTTGATCCCCTTCTTGGTGATCTCGATCACGCTGCCGTTTTCCGCGACCAGCACGTTTTTGGGGGCCACGCCCATCTCCTTGCCGATCTCGGCGTGCTTGACCAGCATCCGATACTCCCCGTGAACGGGGATGAAAAACTTGGGGCGGATCAGCGCCAGCATCATCTTCTGCTCCTCCTGGGAGGCGTGGCCGGAGACGTGCAGGTCGGTGTGCCGGTCATAGATGACCTCGGCGCCCTTGTGGAACAGCTCGTCGATGACGCGACTGATGGTGTTCTCATTGCCGGGGATGGCGGAGGCGGAGATGATGATCCGGTCTCCCCCGTCCACGCGGATCTGCTTATGCTCGGAAAAGGCCATCCGGTACAGGGCGGACATGGCCTCGCCCTGGCTGCCGGTGGAGATGATGACCACCTGATCCCGGGGGAGCTTGTTGACCTGATCCAGATCCACCATCACGTTCTGGGGAATGTCCATGTAGCCCAGCTCCGTGGACACCCGCAGCACGTTCTCCATACTGCGCCCGGTGATGGCCACCTTGCGCTTGAACTTGGCCGCCACGTTGATGATCTGCTGCAGACGGTGGACGTTGGAGGCGAAGGTGGTGATGATGATGCGCTTTTTGCAGCCCAGAAAGAGCTTTTCAAAGCTGGCGCCCACCTTCCGCTCGGAATCGGAATGGCCGGGCTTTTCCACGTTGGTGGAGTCCATCAGCAGGGCCAGCACGCCCTCGTTGCCCAGCTCGCCGAAGCGCACCAGGTCGATCATGCCGCCGGAGATGGGGGTCACGTCGATCTTGAAGTCGCCGGTGTGGATCACGGTGCCAAGGGGCGTCTTGATGGCCAGGGCCACCGAGTCGGGGATGGAATGATTGACGCGGATGAATTCGATCGTAAAATTGCCCAGGCGGAACACGTCCCCGGCCTTTTTGGTGAAGATCTGGGAATTGCGCAGGAGGTCGTGCTCCTCCAGCTTCAGCTCCACCAGCGCCGCGGTGAGGGGTGTGGTATAGATGGGCACGTCCAGCTCCTTGAGCACATAGGGCACCGCGCCGATGTGATCCTCGTGGCCGTGGGTCAGGATGATGCCGCGGATGCGGGAGGCGTTCAGCTTGAGATAGCTGATGTCCGGCAGCACCACGTCGATGCCGTACATGTCCTCGTCGGGGAAGCCCATGCCGCAGTCCACCACGATGATGTCGTTTCCATATTCAAAGACGGTCATGTTCTTGCCGATCTCGCCAAGACCGCCCAGGGGGATGATTTTCAGTTTTTGTACCATTATAACTCCATTCTTAAGGTTTTTGCTATAGGCGATTGCGAAACGAGTTTCGCAATTGAGTACTCGCGCTTGCGTCAGAAGAAGCTCGCACCGCTCCGTTTCCGTCAAACATGACGAAAACTGCGCTCTGCTCCCTCCTTCTTCCTTTCCAAAATCAAAGCAGATGCTTTGATTTTGAGAGGAAAACGGAAGGAACGGATATGGAGCTTTCGCTCCAAAAGCGGAAGCGGAATGAAGTGAGTTTCGTTTGACGAGGGCGCGAGGCCTCGCGCAGCTCGGCTTATGGTGTTTTTGCCAAGGCAAAGCCCCGTCAAAAACAGATTGAAATGCCCTTCGGGGCGATCATCCGAGCTTGCTTGCAACTGTCGCAATCGACGAAAAGCTTTGCTATGCTGAGATCGTATGTACGCTTTTCTTATGTTCTTACAGATAGTATAGCCGAAGTCCGCCGATGCTAATCACATCTCCGTCCGGCCTTCGATGGCGCGGTTGAGGGTCGCGTCATCGGCAAACTCCAGGTTGGAGCCCACGGGGATCCCGTAGGCCAGGCGGGTGACCCTAACCTGGAAGGGCTTGAGCAGGCGGGAGATGTACATGGCGGTGGCCTCCCCCTCCGTGTCGGGGTTGGTGGCCATGATGACCTCGCTCACATCCTCCTCCGCCACCCGGTGCAGCAGCTCCTTGATGCGGATGTCCTCCGGCCCCACGTGGTTCATAGGGGACAGCACCCCATGCAGCACATGGTAGCTGCCGTTATACTCATGTCCCCGCTCGATGCTCAGCACGTCCCGGGGCTCCGACACCACACAGATGGTGCTGTGATCTCTCCGGTCGCTGGCGCAGATGGAGCAGATCTCCCCTTCCGTCAGGTTCTGGCAGATCCGGCAGGTGTGCACGCTGCGCTTTGCCTCGGTGATCGCGTCGGCAAAGGACAGCGCCTCCGCCTCCGGCAGGGACAGGACGTGAAAGGCCAGGCGCTGGGCGCTCTTGCGGCCGATGCCGGGCAGGGCTGCGAATTTATCGATCAAATTTTCCAGGGAAGCAGGAAAAAAGGACATGGTCGTCTCTCCCTTATTCTGTCATTCTTCGCCGCGGATGGCGCGGATCGCCGCTGCGCGGTCGGGCTTTCCGAAGACGGCGCTGCCGGCCACCAGCACATTGGCGCCGGCCTGGATGCAGAGAGGGGCGGTCTCAGCGTCCACACCGCCGTCCACCTCCAGCTCGCAGGCAAGGCCACGCTCCTCAATCCAGCCGCGGATGGTGCGGATCTTGGGCAGCATATCCGCCATGAAGCGCTGGCCGCCGAAGCCAGGCTCCACCGTCATCACCAGCACCAGATCCACCTGATCCAGCCAGGGCAGCACCGCCTCGGCCGGGGTGCTGGGCTTGAGCGTGACGCCGGTCTTCTTCCCGCAGGCGCGGATCTTTTCCAGCGCGGCAGAGATATTCTCCTCCGTGTCCGCCTCCACATGCACGTTCACCAGATCCGCCCCCGCCTTGCAGAACTGCTGCACATAGCGGACGGGGCGATCCACCATCAGATGGGCGTCCAGAAACATGTCCGTTGCCTTCCGGAGAGAGGCCAGCACCGGCACACCCATGGAAATATTGGGAACAAAAGCGCCGTCCATCACGTCAAAATGCACGTAATCCGCACTGGCTGCGCGTATTTCTTCCACATCCCGGGCAAGATTGGCAAGGTCGGCCGAAAGGATCGACGGGGCAACTTTGATCATGGGGGACGCCTCCTCTGAAACGCGCGGCGGGCGCGCTGTTTGATGACGGGTTATTATACTACACTTTGCATTTAAAATGCAATACTCTTGACGGTAAGAAGATTTCGATATAAAATAGTATGATAAAACTTGGAGGAGACAAGCCATGGCCAGACGCAACAACAGACGCTCCGGCGTAAAGCCGTTTTATACCTTTGCCCTCTCCTGGCTCTTTCTGTCGGCCTTCCTGCCCATGTTCCGCCTCTCCACGCTTGTTCTCAGCGCGGGACTCTGCGGCGTGCTCTCTTATTTTCTGGGCCGCTCCCGCGGCCGGCAGGAGAAGAAGGCGGAGGAGGCCGCCCGCAAGGCGCAGGTGGAGGCCGCCCAGGTGAAGCCCCAGTACACCTCCCAGCGGGTGCAGCAGCAGGCGAAGCCCCAGTACACCTCCCAGCGGGTGCAGAACGCCCAGCCGGAGAAGAAGAGCTACGGGCCGGAGATCGACCCCATCGTGGAGGAGGGCAACCGGGCTCTCAGCGAGATGGGGCGGCTCTATATGTCCATCAAGGATCCCGCCATCCGGTTGAAGATCAACGAGCTGATGCGCGTGACGGACAAGATCACCCAGGACGCCATCGCCGATCCCTCGGACATCCCCCAGATCAAGAAGTTCATGAACTACTATCTCCCCACCACCATCAAGCTCCTGAACGCCTACGACCGGATGAGCTCCCAGGGCATCGAGGGCGAGAATCTGGACAAGACCATGAAGAGCATCGACACCATGCTGGACGACGCCATCGTGGCCTACAAGAAGATGCTGGACTCTCTCTTTGCCAACCAGGCCCTGGATATTGAGACCGACATCCAGGTGATGAACACCATGCTGGCCAGAGAAGGGCTCACCGGCAACAAGGATTTTGACATCAAGCCCGCTGCCGCTCCCGCCCAGAAGCCCGGGGAGGGTACCGTCGCGACGAGCTCCGGCGGCATCAACCTCCATTTCTGATTCTGTATTCCAAGGGTAAAACCGTTTGCCATACAATCTGTAAAAGAAAGGAACATGTGACATGAGCGAAGAAACGAAGATCCCCTTCCTGACACTGGATCCCAACGCAGCGACAGCTGCCGCGGTTGAGGAAGCGCCCGCCCCCGAGGAAGAAAAGGTCGAGGAAAAGGCTCCCGTGGAAAAGCTGGATCTCAGCAACCTGTCCGAGGCGGAGCAGGCCGCCGTCCGCGAGTTTTCCGAGAAGATCGACGTGCTCAACACCGAGCAGGTCATGAACTACGGCGGCGCCGCCCAGAAGAACATCTCCGAGTTCTCCGACGCTGCGCTGGCCACCGTGCGCACCAAGGATCTGGGCGAGGTCGGCGGCATGCTGGGCGACCTGGTGGTGGAGCTGAAGGGCTTCAACTTCGACGCCGAGGAGAAGAAGGGCTTCCTGGGCCTGTTCAAGAAGGGTCAGCAGAGTCTGGCCTCCCTGAAGGCGCAGTATGACAAGGCCGAGGTCAATGTGGACAAGATCGTGGACTCTCTGGAGAAGCACGAGGTCGTTCTGCTCAAGGACATCAGCATGATGGACAAGATGTACGAGAAGAACGAGGAGTACATGAAGGAGCTCACCATGTACATCCTGGCCGGCAAGCTGAAGATCGAGCATCTGCGCCAGGTGGAGCTGCCGGAGCTGGTGAAAAAGGCCAACGAGTCCGGCCAGCCCGAGGACGCCCAGGCCGCCAACGACTTTGCCAACATGATCGGCCGCTTTGAGAAGAAGATCCACGACCTGGAGCTGACCCGCATGATCTCCGTGCAGATGGCACCCCAGATCCGCATGGTGCAGAATAACGACAGTCTCATGGTGGAGAAGATCCGCACCTCCATCGTGAACACCATCCCCCTCTGGAAGAACCAGATGGTCATGGCCCTGTCCCTGTACCATTCCGAGCAGGCCATGAAGGCCCAGCGGGAGGTCACCGACGTGACCAACGCCCTCCTGCAGAAGAACGCCCAGACCCTGCACCAGGGCAGCGTTGCCATCGCCAAGGAGTCCGAGCGCGGCATCGTGGATATGGAGACTCTGCGCAAGACCAACGAGGAACTGATCGCCACGCTGAACGAGGTGCGGGAGATTCAGGACCAGGGCCGCGTCCGCCGCGCCCAGGCCGAGGAGGAACTGGGCCGCATCGAGGGCGCCCTCAAGCAGAAGCTGCTGGAGATGCAGGGCTGATCCCCCCTGTAGGAGTTTTGTATGAAATTTTTCAAAAACCGCGTCGTCGCGCTGATCCTGTGTGTGCTGATCGTCGTGGGCGCAACGCTGCTGAACACCCATGTGAAGTTCGGCGCGCTCTGCCGGGAACTCACGGACGCCTTCTATGACGAGGGCGGCATCGCCCCGGATCTGGAGCTTCTCCACACCGAGGCGATGACCCTGGCCTCTATCGCGGAGGCCAACGGCGTGGACGCAAGCGCCCTGCGCAGCGCGACGGACGATCTGCAGGGGATGCTGAGCCAGCGGAGCATCGGCGCCGCCCAGCTCTATCCCTACTATGACACTCTGAACCGGGAGCTGAAAAATGTCTCCCAGCAGCTGGTCACCAAGGGCTGCCCCGTGGACGCCGAGCGCTTCACCGCCTGCCTTACCGCGATCAGCGCCGCCCAGGAACGGATCCGCGTCTCGGGCTACAATGCCCAGGTGCGGGACTTTCTGCAGGAAAACGACCGCTTCCCCACCAATATCCTGGCGAAGCTGGCCGGCGTTGCGATGCCGGAGGAATTTGCCTGATGTCCATTGAAAAAGGCCGGGCGTATTTCCGCGCCCTGGGCATGGAGGATCGGGTGCAGGAATTTACCGTCTCCTCCGCCACGGTGGAGCTGGCCGCCCTGGCCCTGGAGGTGGAGGGCGCCCGGATCGCCAAGACCCTCTCCTTCAAGACGGAGGATGGCTGTATGCTGATCCTGGCCGCCGGGGACGCGCGGATCGACAACAAGAAGTTCAAGGAGAAGTTTCATTTCAAGGCGCGGATGCTCTCCGCCGAGGAGGTACCGGAGCTCACCGGCCATCCGGTGGGAGGCGTGTGTCCCTTCGGCTGCAAGGAGGGGATCCCGGTGTATCTGGACGAGAGTCTGAAGCGCTTCACCACCGTCTTTCCCGCCGTGGGCAGCCCCAGCAGCGCCATCGAGCTGAATCTGGAGGAGCTGTTCCGCGTCTCCCGGGCGCTGGAATGGATCGACGTCTGCAAGCTGCCGGAATAAAGCACAAAGAAAAATCACGGGTTCGCTTCTCAGGAAGCGTTCCCGTGATTTTTCTTTTTCGGCCAGAGCCGCCAGGCTGTCCAGCCCAGGCAGGCGCCGGGGACGTTCAGGATCAGATCGTCCACATCCAGAGCGCCCCGCCGCGTCCAGAGCTGCAGCAGCTCCACCGCGCAGACGGCAAGCACCACCGTCATGAGGAAAATCCAAAAGTTTCTCTGCCGCCGAAACAGGAGCGGCAGAAACAGGCCCAGGGGCACAAAGGCCAGGATGTTGCCCAGGAAATTGACCCAGCCGTAAGCCCGCAGCCCGGACTCCCAGGGATTGCGCATCCGCATGACCAGAAAATAGTTCCGGATGGTGGCAAAGGGTCTGAGATTGTACTCATGCCCCGCCCGGGGCTGGCGGTAAAACAGGAGCAGCAGCATCCCGCCTACATAGACCGCGAACAGCACGGCGACCGTGATTTTGATTTGTTTTTTCTCCATTGCCTACCTCTTGAGGCGCGCGACCAGAGCTTCGTCCGCCTGGGTCAGCAGGGTTTTATACTCGGTGTAGATCACCTTGCCCGGCATGGCGCCGGAGGGCTTGCGCACATGGCGCACCATGGTGTAGTCCACCGGGATCTTGCCGCCCTCCCGTCCCTGGGAGTAATAAGCCGCGATGGCCGCCGCCTGCTCCAGGGCGAGGGGACTGGGCTCCTCCCCCTCGCAGCGGAGGATCACATGGCTGCCGTGCACCTTCTGGGTGTGCAGCCACCAGTCGCTGCGGCGGGCAATTTTGGTGGTCAGCTCGTCGTTCTGCACGTTGCTGCGCCCCACCAGGATCTCAAGGCCGTCGTCGGTGACGAAGCGCCAGGGCGCCTGGGCTTTGCCCTTCTCGTTTTTGCCGCCCCGGCCTTTTTTCAGATAGCCGGTCTCCGCAAGCTCCCGGCGAATATCCGCCAGATCCCGCTCGCTCTCCGCCTGCTCCAGCTCCGCCAGAACGCTGTCCAGATAGTCCAGCTCCTTTTCGCCCTTTGCGATGAGCTCTGTCAGATGCAGCTCGGCGCCCTTGAGCTTGTTATACTCCTTGAACAGCGCCGCGGCGTTCTGCTGGGGCGTTTTCAGCGCGTCCAGCGGAATGGTGATCTCGGGGCAGTCCTCCTGATAGTAGTCCTGGCAGATCAGGCTGCTATCGCCCTTTTTCATGCGGTAGAGGTTCGCGGTGATCAGTTCCGCCCTGCGGCGCACCTCCTCCCGGGTCTCCGTCCGCTTCAGCTCTTCCCGCTGGTTTGCGAGCTTCCGGGCCAGGCGATCCCGCCCGGTGCGGATGCTCTTCATCAGCTCATGGCTGCGGCGGCGGCGCTGCTCCGCCTGATCCCGACGGGCATAAAAGGCGTCCAGCAGCTCCGAAAAGCTGTCAAAACGCTCGTTTTGCGTCTCTTTCCCGTACTGGGTGATGGGCAGGAAGCTGAAATCCTGGGCTTTCCCGTCCCGCAGCAGCAGGCAGGGGCTATAGTCCCCCGCGTCCACGCTCTCCCGCAGGGCCTCCATCTGCTCCGGCAGGGTGTCGTAGTCCCCGCCGCAGCGGGCGTCCAGCTCCCGGCAGAGAAGCGGCGAGAGGCCGGAGAAGCTGTCCAGCAGCCACTTGTCCGCCGGGCGGCTCCGATCCGCCTGGTTGACCAGGCTCCGATATTCCTCCGGCGGCGTCTCGAAGAAGGGGCGCTTCTCCTGGGCGGGGGGCATGCGGTAAAAGCTCCCGGGCAGCAGATGGCGCAGCGCGTCCCCGCCGAACTCCACCCGTCGCATACAGTCGATGATGCGCCCGTCCTCCCCCACCAGGATCACATTGGCGCTGCGGCCGATCAGCTCCACCACCAGGCGCTTGTGGGAGGCCACACCCAGCTCGTCCCGGGCGTCCAGCTCCAGGATCAGCATCCGCTCCCAGTCCGGCTGGGTCACGGCGGTGATGCGGGCGCCCACCAGGTGCTTGCGCAGCAGCATGCAGAACATGGGCGCCTCCGGGGGATTTTCAAAGCTGGCTCTGGTCACATGGACGCGGGCGTTCCCCGTCCCGGCGGCCAGCAGCAGACGCAGATTCTCCCCCTTTGCCCGCAGGGAGAGCAGCAGCAGATCCCGCTCGGGCTGCTGCACCTTGTCGATCCGCCCCTCGGCGATACGCTCCTGCAGCTCCGCTGCCAGAGCGTGAATACACACAGCGTCAAGTGGCATGTTCTTCCTCCATGATCGCGGCAAAGAGGGTGTCGATGCGCTCCAACCGCCCCAGCAGATAGAGCCAGCCGAAGAGCGCCTCCAGCCCTGTGGCCGCGTGATAGTCCGCAAGCTGGGCGTGGTGGGGCACCGAGTTCACATGGGTGTTCCGCCCCCGGCGGTAGATCGAGAGCTCCTCCTCCGTCAGCAGGGGGAGGATGTGCGCGGCGGCTTTCGCCTGGGCCTCCGCCCGCACCCGCGCCACCGTGAGCCGGTGCAGGGTCTGCACGTCGGTGTGCCCCTCCCGGCAGAGCTGGCTGCGGTTTAGAAGCTCATACACCCCGTCGCCCACATGGGCCAGGCCCAGCATGCTGATGCTCTTGACCTCCTGCAGGCTCATTTCCGGTTTCAAAAGGCTCATATGTTTACCCGAAAGGGGCGCAGATGCGCCCCTTCCCTTTCTGTCTCATTCGTCGTAGGCGGCGAAGTCAGCATTCTCGCTCATCTCCGCGGCCAAGGCCATATCGCTGTCCTGGATCATGCCCAGCTGCACCTGCAGATCGTGCCAGCCGGCCCGATCCATGGTCACCGCCCGGGGCTTTGCGCCCTCGTAGGGGCCGACCACGCCCAGCTCCTCCATCTGATCCACGATGCGGGCGGCGCGGGAGTAGCCCAGCTTCACCCGCCGCTGGAGCATGGAGACGGAGCAGGAGCCCGCCTCGATCACCGCCTCCACGGCCTGGGGCAGCATCTCGTCATAGCCCGAGGCAGAAGCGCCCTCGTCCTTGGCGCCCTTGGCACCCTCGGCGGCGGCCTTGTCCTCGGAGGCCTTGTTCATAAACTCCTCGATCTCACTGTTCTTCTGCACCTCGCCGGCGCTGTCCTTGATGAACTGGATGACCTCCTCCCGCTCCTCGTCGGACACGAAGGCGCCCTGGATGCGGGTGGGCTTGCCGCTGCCCACGGGAGAGAAGAGCATGTCGCCCATACCCACCAGCTTCTCCGCTCCGCCCTGGTCCAGAATGATCCGGCTCTCCATGGCGGAGGAGACCGCAAAGGCGATGCGGCTGGGGATATTGGCCTTCATAAGGCCGGTGATCACGTCGGCGGAGGGTCGCTGGGTGGCGATCACCAGGTGCATACCGGCGGCGCGGCCCATCTGCGCCACGCGGCAGATGCTCTCCTCCACTTCCTTGGAGGCCACCAGCATCAGGTCGGCCAGCTCGTCGATGACGATGACCACCTGGGGCAGGGTATCCTCCCCGGCGACCTGGGCGTGCTTGTTGTAGCTCTCCAGATCCCGCACGCCGATCTCAGAGAAGAGGCGGTAGCGCTTGAGCATTTCCACCACCGACCACTGCAGCGCGCCGGCGGCCTTCTTGGGATCGGTCACCACAGGGACATAGAGGTGGGGAATGCCGTTATAGACGCCCAGCTCCACCATCTTCGGGTCGATCATGATGAGCCGCACCTCATCCGGCCGGGCCTTGTACAGCAGGCTCAGGATGAGGGAGTTCATGCAGACGGATTTGCCGGAGCCGGTGGTGCCGGCGATGAGCATGTGGGGCAGCTTCGCGATATTGCCCACGATGCAGTCGCCGCCGATGTCCTTGCCCAAGGCAAAGCTCAGCTTGGACTTGGCGCTCTGGAAGCGGGGAGACTCGATGATCTCCCGCAGATAGACGGTGCTCACGATCTTGTTAGGCACCTCGATGCCCACGGTGGAGATCTTATCGGGGATGGGCGCGATGCGCACGTTCACCACGCCCAGAGCCAGGGCCAGGTCGCCCGCCAGGTTCGTGACCCGGGAGAGCTTCACGCCCTGCTCCAGCTCGATGTCGTAGCGGGTGACGGTGGGGCCGTGGGTCACGCCCACGATGGCCGCGTTGATGCCGAAGCTGTTGAGGGCGCCCTGCAGGCGCTCCCCGTTGAGCTGGATCTCGTCCCGGGCGTCCACCTTGCCGCCGGTGCTGCTGCGCAGCAGCTCCATGGGCGGGAACTCATAGACGGGCTTTTCCTCCGCGCTGGAGATCTCCGCCGCCACGGCCTGGGTCTCCTTCTCCAGCTCCTTCTTCCCCATCCGCTTGGGCTTGGGGGGATCCTTGGGGGGATCCGAAATCTCCGCAGTCATGGCAACCGGCGCCGCCGGCACCTTCGGCGTCTTGGGCACCGGTGAGACAGGCAGCTTCCGCCGGCTCTCCGGCTGCTCCTCAAACGGAGACGGCTCGTCCTCCGGGAAGCGGAAGGTCTCCACCTTCGGGGCGGACTCCGTCTTGCGGCGCACGGTGGCCCGCTTGGCAGCAGGATCCCGCTCGGGCGGTGCGGGGATGAAGGAGGCGCTGGGGCCCTTCAGGCTCAGCTCCTCTTCCTCCGCCCCCAGGGGCAGATCCACACTGTAGCTGGGGCGGCGCGGTTTGGCAGCGCTGCGCCGCTCCGGCGTCTTTACTCGCTGCACCGGCTCCTCCGGCTCTTCCTCTTCCTCTTCTTCCTCTTCCTGCTCCTGCTCGCGGCGCTGACGCAGCTCTTCCCTGCGCTCGGCCGCGGCCTGCTTCATACCGGTGAAGAGGCCGGACAGTCTCCCGCGGACAGCCAGGATCGCAAGAAGCAGAAAGCCCACCAGCAGCAGCGGGAAGGCGCCGTAAATGCTGAAGGCGGAGTCCAGTCCCTCGCCCAGCAGACCGCCCAGCGCGCCGCCGGATTCCAACCGTTTTCCGGTGACATAGAGCTTCTCCGCGAGAGCCTGCAGGCCAAGCCCCTCCAGCCCGACAGGCCGCGCCAGCAGCTCCGTCAGCGCGCCGAGAAGCAGGGGCAGCAGCAGTGCCGCGCTGACGCGCAGCGTGACCGGCTCCTTCCGCCGAAGCAGCAGCAGGCCGCCGGCAAAGAGCAGCGCCGGCACCGTCAGCCAGAAGCCGCGCCCCAGCAGGCCCTTGAAGATGTTCGCAAAAAACGCGACGAATTTCCCGTCCGTGCTGAAATAGCTGATGAGCAGAATGATACCCAGCGCCAGCAGGATCAGCCCCAACAGCACCCGTCCGTCGCCGGAGGAGACTACGCTCTCCTCTTCGCTTTTGGCGGGCTTGCTGCTGCCCTTGGGGGCGGGCTTTTTGGCCTTTGCGCTGTCCTTGCTCCCGGAAGAGCGGGTTGTTTTTTTCTTGCTCGTCTTTTTCTCTGCCATGATACCGTTCCTTTTTTAGAAAATCACCGTCAAAATAATGGCCAGCACGCCCACTACCCAGCAATAGTAGGCAAAGCCGCCGAAGCGTCCCTTCTTTGCAATGGCGTGGAGCAGGCGGATGGACGCAATGCCGGAAACCGCCGCCACCACCATACCCACCAGGTAGGCCGGCATGAGCGACCAGTTAATCCCCTCCTGCAGCGCGTCGATCAGGCTCAGGAGATTGGCGCCCAGCACCGCGGGGATGGACATGAGGAAGGCAAACTTCACCGCAAAGTCCCGCTTGAGGCCGGTAGCGATGCCCGCTGTGATCGTGGTTCCCGAGCGGGACAGGCCCGGCACCGTGGCCACGCACTGGCACAGGCCGATGATCAGCGCGTCCAGGATCGTCATATTGGTCTCGCTCTTCTTGCCCGGCGTCATCTTATCGGAGACATAGAGCATGCAGCCCGTGAGGATCAGCGAAATGCCGATGAACACGCTGTGGTAATACAGGCTCTCCAGCTGATCCTTCATGGGCAGGATCAGCACCAGGGGCAGGGTCGCCATGATGATCATGAAAAACAGGCGCGCCGCGGGATAGCGGCTCTTTCGCTCCCCCGCCGCGGGGCCAAGGTTCACAAAGCCCAGCACCTCGTAGAACATGGCGACAATGTCCTTCCAGTACACCACGGCGATGGACACCAGGGTGCCCAGGTGCAGCAGCACATCGAAAAAGACATGCCCTTCCCCCTCCGTGCTCAGGCCGAAGAGATTATTCAAAATTGACAGATGCCCCGAGCTGGAAATGGGAAGAAACTCCGTGATGCCCTGAATCAAGCCCAGGAGGATGGCAACCAGGATGCTCATGGTCAAACCTCCAACATACGAAACGCCGGCGGAGCGCTTTGCTCCGCGTTTGAAACAACAACCGTAAAAGTTATTTTACCATAGATCCCCTGCAAAAACAAGAGCGGAAGATCGCAAATACGCCGCCTGCCCGACCGGACAGACGGCGTTTTCTCATTCTTCTGCTTTCTTTTTCCGGGTAAAGACCCAGTATTTCTGCACCAGGAAATTGACGACAGCCATGGCCACGTCCACCGGCGCGTTGATCAGGGTGTGCAGCGCCGCGGCCTTGCCCCTGCTGTAGTTGGCCGTGATCTCGTCGATCCGCGTCCACTTCGCCACCAGGGACAGCAGCCCCGCGGAAATCAGCATGGAGGGGATCACCAGGCAGTAATACTTGACAAGCTTCCGCCCGTAGGTCTCATTGCCGCGGAAGACCAGCCAGTTGTTCATGTTGAAGTTAAAGAAGGAGGAGATCGCCCGGGCGATCACCTTCTGAGGCGCCTCGCTCAGCCAGGCGCCGAAAAAGTACTCCAGGCAGAACAGCACCGCATACTCCAGCAGGAAGGAGGACACAGAGCAGAGCGCGTACAGGATCGGTTGCCTTGCCTTTTTCATGCCTCAGCTCCTGTCAAACAAGCCCCTGAACATGACCTTGAAGATACGCCAGGAGTCCTTGACGGCGTTGTAGTGGGAGCTGTAGTCCTCCGGGTCGTAGACCGTGGTGATGGGCTGCTCCAGGAAGGGAATGCCCCGGTACTTCATCTTCAGGAGCATGTTCATCTCATACTCAAAGCGCTCTCCCGGGATCTCCGCGAAGCTCTCCAGATACTGCCTTGGGATGGCGCGCAGCCCCGTCTGGGTGTCGGAGAGGCGGACGCCGTAAAAGAGGCGGAACATGCGCGAGGTGACCTTGTTCCCGGTCACACTGCGGGCAGGGACGCCTTCCTGGTCAAAATTCCGGCAGCCCAGCACGACCTTGTCCCCCTCGGCCAGCATCCGCTCGCCGCAGGCGACAATGTCCTCCAGCAGGTGCTGCCCGTCGCCGTCGATGGTGATGACGCCGGCGAGCTGCGGCAGCTTTTCCGCCACATAGGCGAAGGCGTCCCTGAGGGCGCGGCCCTTGCCCTTGTTGACCTGGTGCCGGAGCACGGTGCATTGGGGGTAAGCCGCCGCCTTTTCAAAATGCTTCTGCTTTTCCGGTGCGCTGCCGTCGTCCACGATCACCAGATGCTGAAAGCCCCGGTTCACAAGGCCCTCCACCACCCGGTCAAATTTCTCGTCCGGATCCAGGGACGGCAGCACGATCGCCAGATCGCGCAGGGGAGATTTCATATCAGCCATCCTTATTCTCTACCGTGTTGTAGTCCTCTGCCGAGAACGCAAACACCTCGTCCGTGTTCGGGCGGTACTTCACGTAGACCAGCATGTCCCGGTGGACCTTCACCCGGCCTACAGGCATGTGGGAGCTGGAATCCGTGGAGATGTCCAGCACATAGAGATCGTTGCCCAGGGGCGTGACGCCGTTGAGCGTAGCGCCGTCAAAAACGAAGTCGGAATTGTGCTGCCAGCCAATATAGCTGTCGATCATCCGGTAGCAGCGGTCATGCAGGTCGCTGCCCTTCAGCAGATAGGGCTCCAGCTCCACCCACAGGGTCCACATATCCCGGGTGCCGGCGCTGAACTCCAGGTACCGGTATGCAAAGCGGGGCGTGAAGTCCTCAAACCGGGCGACAAGCTCCGCCGAGACCGGCGGGATAAACTGGGAATCGTCCCGCTCCGGGTCGATCTCCGTGGGATTGCCGCTGCCGTCCAGCAGCTGATAGTCCACATGGCCGAAAATCTTGTCCGCGTGATAGGTCACCTTGGTGGGCAGGCCATCGAATTCATCATAGAAATCCGCCAGAACATCATAGGGAATGTCGCGCTCCAGGATATTCTCCTGCGTCAGGGTGTGGCCGTTGAGGATCACCGTGTAATTTTCGGGCACCGTGATCTCAAAGGTAGAGTACAGCCCCTCCAGATTGTCCAGGCTGAACTGCACGCTGGACTCGTCCACCTCCCAGGGATAGAGGTAGTATTTCTCGATCAGTCCGTTCAGGATCCAGTCCTCGTCAGGCGTGAACTTCTGCTCGATCAGCGTCACCTGACCCAGCTTGCAGCTTCCGCACAGCAGATCGTAGGTCTTTGTCCCGGGGAGCCCGAGGCCGGTGCTGGGAACGCTGCGCAGCTCATCCTGCAGCATCCCGCGCAGAACCACCAGACACTCCTCATCCGTCTGATAGGGGTGCTCCATCTGGGAGACGGTGTTCATGACGCTGTTTTCGCCGTCCTGCCACATCTCCACACTGAGTCGATCCATATAGGCGTTGAGCTTGGGGTCGATCTGGGCTGCCTCCCAGTATTCGCCAAAGCGCTTTGCATCCTTCCAGATGTAGGTGCTCGCAAAGACGAGCAGCGCGACCCACACCAGGAGGAACGACCAGTAGACGATGGCGCCAATCTTGGATTTCCGGTTTTTTGCTTTCTTCATGATTGACACCTCCTCTTAGCGGAACATAAAGGCATCGGGCAGGCCGCGGGAATAGCCGCTCAAGGAGGAGGGCTGATTCACCAGCTCACCGTTGAGATACATGACCGTGGACGAACCGCCGTCCAGATTCATGGCGTTCACCGCGCCGAACTGCAGCATCACTTCGATCAGGTCATCATAGGTCGCGCCGGCGCTGCTGAGCTGCCGTCCGTCGATGACCAGCATCAGCACGGCGCCGTCCGCCCGCTGGCCGATGGCCGTGCGGGGGTTCACGCCGCTGGGGCCGGGATCCTGGGGGACGCCGTTGATGATCAGCGGGGGGGAGAAGGTCACGCCGCCGACGATGCCCAGATTCAGACAGTCGGCATAGCTGAAGTAGCCCACGTGGAGGATTCCGTCCGCATCAAAGCCGGCAAAGCTCTCCCGATCCCAACGGGCGGATTCGACCAGCGCGCCGTCAATGATGGTGAGGCCTTCCGGCTCCTTGCCGGTACCGGAGCCGTCCGGATCCACGAAGGCGCCGGCGTTGATGCCGCCGATGGCACCGCTGCGCTCTGCGATCAGGTTGATGGTCTGCCCCTCGCCGCCGCGGGCTACAAAGCAGCGCTTGGGATCCAGCACCACCAACATGTAGCCGTTATAGCCGCGGCCGCTGACCGGCACAAGGATATATCCGTCCCCATCCTCGTCCACGATGCCGTAGTCGTCCGTCCTGGGCGTGGGCTCCTCCCCCTGCTCCGTCTCGGTCTGCTGGGGATCGTTGGCCGCAATGTGGATCAGGGTGGGATCGGTCACCTCGCCGGTCGTGGTCGGTTTGCGGGACATGATCTCCTCATATTCGTCTGTCGCCAGGAAGATCCGCGGCACAAAGGTGAAGCGGCGGGTCTCGTCCATGGTCATCACGAAATGCTCCCGCAGGCTGGGATAGTCCTCACTGGTGAGGATAAAACCAAGGCCGATCACGGCGATGCCGATCATGAGACCGGTGGCGAACAAAACGCCGAAAATCCGGTTGAGCAGCAGATTTACCGTCTTCCAGGTTCCTTTTCTTTTCCGCTTTTCCGGGTCGTTCAGTTTCGCGTCTATAACACCTGTGGTCTCGGGTGTCTTATTCGAGTTGTTCTTCACAAAAAGCACCTTCACATTTATATTTGTGCAGATCAGACCGCACTCAATCTCTAATATCTTATCATACGCGATTCTTTATGACAAGAAGATTTTGTGATTTTTAAGAAACAGAAATGAGGGAGGAACACGAAAGCTTCCTCCCTCACTGTGTTTTGCTATTTTATTGTCCCAGAGCAGGCATAAGACGCTTACGCCCTCCGCATCAGGCCTCCGCAGGCTCCGCCTTGGCGGGAGCGGCCTTTTTGCTTCTGCCGGAGCCGGGCAGAGCGGCGAACACGATCTCCGCCGCGCCGGCGACCACCAGCGCGATCACGCCGGCCAGGATGATGCCCACCGTGCCGGTGCCGGAGATGACGGACATGGGATTCTCCGTGCCGAATACCAGCGCAAGCACGATAGCGATGATGGCAAAAGCGGTGGCGATAATCGCCGGGATCAGCGCGCCGAAGCGGCGGCCGCACAGGCCGAGAATGGCGCTCACAATGCCGGTAACAACGGCGATGGCTGCCACGATCCAGACGATCAGACGGCCGGTGATCTCCTTGGTGACCACCTTGGTGGTGTCGTCCAGGAAGCTGCGGCCGGCCTCCACGACCTCAAGCGCCTTCCCCAGATCCAGGAACTTCTGGCCGTTCAGAAGCAGCGGCGTGCCGTCCTCCGCCAGCATCCAGTAGTTGAAGTTCTTCTCCAGGCGGTCGGCGATGGCGGTGACCAGAGGCTGCTTGGCCCGGTTATAATAGGTGTCGGTTCCCAGGACCGTCTCCAGACCTTCTACGACCTGATCCTGGCCGCCCTCATACTCGCCCAGCTTGGCGAGACCCTCGTTCAGCTGCGCGGCGCCGTCCTCCAGCTTGTCTTTGCCGGCCTCATACTCGGCATAGCCGTTGGCAAGCTGGTTGCCGGCGTTGGCCAGCTCCTGATCCTTCTCGTCCAGGATGGCCTTGGCCTCGGCCAGCTTCTGCTCGGCCTCGGCGATCTGCGCCTCAGACTCCGCGATCTTCTTCTCGCCCTCGGCGATCTGACGCTTGCCCTCTTCCACGCGGCGCTGGCCTTCCTCATAGGCGGCGATCTGCTGCTGGCCGGCCTCGTACTCGGCAATGATGCCGTTGACGGTGTAATCGCCCAGCTGCATGTTCAGCGCGGCCTCTGCCATGGCGATCTCCAGATCCAGCTCCTGAACCTTCTTCTCGCCCAGGATGCCCATCGCGGCATAGCGCTCGCGCTCCGCCTTCAGATCGTCGATCTTCGCAACGGCGGCCATGGCAGCCTGATAGATCGGGGTGACCTCAGCAAGCTTGGCCTTGCCCTCTTCGTACTCCTGCTGATGGGCAGCCAGCTCCGCCTCGCCCGCGGCGACCTCGGCCTTGCCGGCCTCCAGAGCAGCCTTGCCGGCCTCCAGCTCCGCCTTGGCAGCCTCCAGCTTTGCCATGTTCTCGTCATACTGCTGGTGGGCCGCGGCAAGACGGGCAGCCCCGTCGTCATACTGTGCCTGGCCGTCGCTCAGCTGAGCGGCGCCGGCAGCCAGGTCGGCCTCGCCCTGCTCGTACTGCTCCAGCCCCTCTTCGTAGGCGTCCACACCTTCCCGATAGGCCAGCTCGTTCTCGCGCAGCTGATTGATGCCGTCCTCCAGCTTGTCAAAATTCTCGTTTGCCTCGGCGCCCTCGGCCTCCCAGTAGGCCTTGCAGTCCAGCGTCTGCTTCAGTCCGATGCCCTGGAATACCAGGCACAGGACGCAGACCAGTGCCAGCACGCCGCTGAAAACGCGCAGTAAAATCTGTTTTGCATTCATGAGAAAACACCTCTTGCCAGTTTTTTACGACTACAAATATTATAGAGAAAAATTAAGAAAACGCTTAAAAACCATTGTTAAGTTATCTACAAAATCCTGTTATGACACCGATTTCGCATCCGTTCCGACAAAAGGCGAGGGATGTGGAGGCATGCTCCACATCCCCTGTCTTTTGTTCCGGCAGCGCTTATTTGGCCAGATAGCTGCGCAGCATTTCCTGCAGCAGCTCGTCCCGGTCGATCCGGCAGATCAGCGTGCGGGCGTTGTTGTAGTTGGTGATGTAAGTCGGATCCTCGGAAAGGATATAGCCCACGATCTGATTGATGGGGTTATAGCCCTTGACCATGAGGGAGTTATACACGGACGACAGGATCTCTCGCATCTCCGCTTTGCTGTCCATCGCAGCAAATTTTCTTGTAACATCCTCCATGACGATCCCTCCTTTCTTGGTTCCTCGACCCTATTATATCAGATATTTTTGTCAAGTAAAGTCGAAAAGGGGTCAGAATCGCACATTTTTTACCGCATGACGGCGTTGAATTTCTCCTTCAGGAGCTGCAGCACCTTTTTCACCGTCTCCTCGGCGTGCTCATCGGTCAGGGTCTGATCCTCCGCCCGCATGGTGAGGGAGAAGGCCACAGACTTCATGCCCTCGGCGATGTGATGGCCGGTGTACACGTCAAAGAGGGTGCAGCCCTTGAGATACTGGCCGCCGCCCGCGAGGATGGCCTCGGTCATATCGCCCACGGGCACCTCAGCGCCGCAGACCACGGCGATGTCCCGGGTCACCGCGGGGAAGCGGGGCAGGGGCTTGAAGACGGGGATGCCGCCCTTGACGGCAAGCAGTCCGTCAAAGCGCAGCTCGGCGCAGTAGAGCTCCGCGTCCACGCCGTAGTTCGAGGCCACCTGGGGATGGATCTGTCCCAGCACGCCGATCTCGGTCTCGCCCACGAAGACGCGGGCGCAGCGGCCGGGATGATAGGAGGGATTGCTGCGCTCCTGCACGAAGTGGGGCTTTGCGGCGCCCAGATCCGCCAGCAGGGTCTCCACCCAGCCCTTCAGCACGAAGAAGTTCATCTCCGGCCCGTAGGCGCCCAGGGAGACGATCTTCGGCTCGTCGGCCAGGCCGTCGGGGCGCTTGCGGTAGATGCGCCCGATCTCGTAGAGGGCGGCGGACTTGTTGCGGTAGTTGTAGTTGCGGGTCAGGATCTCCAGCATGGAGGGGAGGATGGTGGTGCGCATGATGGAGGTATCCTCGCCCAGGGGGTTCAGGATCTTCAGGCTGTCCCGCCGGGGATCGTCCTTGGGCATGCGGATCTTGTCATAGTAGCTGGGGCTGATGAAGGAGTAGGTAATGATCTCGTCCAGGCCCATGCTGCGGCAGACCTCACCGATGCGCCGCTCCGTCTGCTGGAGCTCGGTGTAACCGCCGGCGGTGCTGATGCCGCCGGAGAAGGCGGTGGGGATCTCGTTATAGCCGTAGAAGCGGGCCACCTCCTCGGCAATGTCGGAGTAGTGCTCCACGTCGCCGCGCCAGGAGGGCACCAGGATCGTGTCGCCGTCAAAACCGAAGCCCAGGTCGGTGAGGATCCTGCGCATGGTCTGCTCGTCGATGTCGGTGCCGAGAAGGCCGTTGATCTTTGACCGCTCCAGCTTCACGGTGGTCTGGGGCTTCTTGCCGGGGAAGACGTCGATCACGCCCTCCACCACTTCGCCGCAGCCCAGGAGCTCCACCAGCTCGCAGGCGCGCTGCACGGCCTTCCAGGTGCCCTCGGCGTCCAGCCCCTTCTCAAAGCGGGAGGAGGCGTCGGTGCGCATACCCAGAGCGGTGGCGGTGCGGCGGACGGAGGGGCCGTTGAAGCAGGCGCTCTCGAAGAGCACCATGGCGGTGTCGCCCACGATCTCGCTGTTCTCGCCGCCCATGACGCCAGCTACGGCCACGGGCTTTTCCGTGTCGCAGATGCAGAGCATGTTGGGCGTGAGGGGGCGGTCGTTGCCGTCCAGGGTGCGGATGCTCTCCCCTTCCCGGGCGCAGCGCACATGGATCTCCCCGTCCTTGACGCAGCTGAAGTCAAAGGCGTGCATGGGCTGGCCGTACTCCAGCATGACGTAGTTGGTGATGTCCACCAGGTTGTTGATGGGGCGCATGCCCGCGTTGCGCAGCCGCTCCCGCATCCAGGCCGGAGACGGGGCGATCTTCACGTTCTTCACCATCCGGGCGGTGTAACGGGGGCAGAGCGCCGGATCCTCAATGACGATCTTGGCCATGTCCGCGATATTGCCGGCCGCCTTGGCCTGTACCACCGGCTCGTGGAGCTTCAGCTCCTTGCCGAAGGTGACGGCCACTTCCCGTGCCAGACCGATCATGCACAGGCAGTCCGGCCGGTTGGGGGTGATCTCATACTCCACCACATGGTCGTCCCGACCCAGGAGCACGCCCACATCGTCGCCGGGCTTGCAGTCCTCGTGGAGGATCAGGATGCCGTCCTCAATGCAGTTGGGAAACTCCCGCTGCTCGGCGTGGAGGTCCTGGAGGGTGCAGATGGCGTCCTTCTCGGTGTTGTAGGCCACCAGGTCGCCCGCGTGGATGTTCTGGCAGTCGGTGAGGGTCTCGTTTCCGGTGGCGAGGCTGCATTTGAACCGATTCACGCCGGCGTTCTCCACCTTGGTGACCTCCGCCGCCACCACCTTGCCGAAGATCCGGTCGCCGCTCTTGATTAGCGGAGAGATGGAGGGCTTCAGCGGGTCGATGGGGTGGTAGTTATTCAGCAGCGCCGCGGCCTTGATCTGGCCGTAGGGGAAGTCGTGCACGTCCGCCGCCAGCTCCTTGAGGGAGCAGAGCATGCCGCAGGACTCCACGCCCCGGAGCTTGCCCTTCTCGATCTTCGTCCCGTTCGGCAGCAAGGACTTGTGCAGCGCCGCGGGCACCAGATCGCCCACATGCACGTTCCAGGCGCCGGTGCAGATCTGCACGGGAGCCTCCTCCCCCACGTCCAGCTGAGCCACCAGCATATGGTCCGAATTGGGGTGCTTCTCCAGGGACAGGATGCGCCCCACCTTGACGTTGTGGATGGTCTGGGTCAGATCCTCGGTGACCTCCACCTTGGAGCCGGAGACGCTCATGGCCTCGGCAAAGGCCTTGTCCCCCACCTCCTCCAGAGGCAGATTTACAAACTCATTGAGCCATTTTCTGGGCATTTTCATTTCCGTCTACCTCCTTCAGAACTGTTCAAGAAATCTTACGTCGTTCTCGAAAATGAGACGCAGATCCGTGATCTTGTATTCGCCCATGGCGAGCCGCTCCAGGCCCATGCCGAAGGCCCAGCCGGAGTACACGTCCGGGTCGATGCCGCAGCCGGAGAGCACCTTGGGGTGCACCATGCCGGCGCCCAGCACCTCGATCCAGCCCTCGCCCTTGCAGGTCGAGCAGCCCTTGCCGCCGCACTTGTGGCACTGGATGTCCAGCTCGCAGCTGGGCTCGGTGAAGGGGAAGTGATGGGGACGGAAGCGGGTGACGGTGCCCTTGCCGTAGATCTTCTCCACCACCAGGTTCAGCGTGGCCTTCAGATCCGCCATGGTCACGCCCTTGTCGATGACCATGCCCTCGATCTGGTGAAACATGGGGCTGTGGGTGGCGTCCACCTCGTCCTTGCGGTAGACACGGCCCGGCGCGATGATGCGGATGGGAAGGGGCCGGGTCTCCATGGCGTGGATCTGCATGGGAGAGGTCTGGGTGCGCAGGAGGATCTTGCTGTCCGGGGTGAAATAGAAGGTGTCCGTCCACTCCCGGGAGGGGTGCCCCTCGTCGATGTTCAGCTTGGTAAAGTTATACTCCTCCCGCTCGACCTCCGGGCCGTCCACGATCTCAAAGCCCATGCCGATGAAGATGTCCTTGATCTGATCCAGGACGTTGTACATGGGGTGCTTGTGCCCCAGCTGGGGCTTCCGGCCGGGCAGGGTCACGTCGATGGCTTCCCGCTGCAGCTTCTTCTCCAGCATGGCCTCGGTCACGATCTTCCGCCGCTCCTCCAGCAGGCCCTCGATCTCGCTGCGCACCTGGTTGGCCAGCTGTCCCATCACCGGGCGCTCCTCCGGGGAGAGCTTGCCCATCTGCCGCAGGATCGCGGTCATCTCGCCCTTTTTGCCCAGGTACTTGATGCGCAGCTCCTCCAGCTTTTCCACGTCGTCCGCCTCGAAGATGGCCTGCATGGCCTTGTCCCGAAGCGCCTGCATCAGTTCTTTCATGTATAATCTCCTTTCCTTTTGGGCTCCCCTGCCTAAGGGGAGCTGTCCGGCAAAGCCGGACTGAGGGGTTTCTTTCATCTTTGCCTCCCCTGCCTAAGGGGAGGTGCCCCAGTGCTCACACTGGGGCGGAGGGGTTCTCTTTCCTTGTGTGCTCCCCTGTGCAAGGGGAATTGCGGCTTTGCGCTGCCGGTGGCAGGATTCCGGTTACGCGCTGCCGGTGGCAGAAAAAGCGTGACCGGAATCTCCGCAGCCGCGCCGTTGGCGGGCCGTCGTGAAACAG